>ERZ773067.1896-NODE-1896-length-10864-cov-4.237025_pt1 | contig 10864 bp, 11 predicted proteins | sample MGYA00580622_ERZ773067 | MGnify/ENA primary metagenome ERZ773067 (study PRJEB29015, sample SAMEA2737998) | human oral metagenome | biome: human oral; feature: human-associated habitat; material: dental | place: China | collected 2113 ...
ACTCCCTTGACGATAACATAGCAAATCTGACGTAAACTGCGTTACTTTTGAGTATCCTTTAATTTTAACAGAACATTATGGCAACACTTTCTCCAACAATTTTTAAAGCAAAGCAGCTTTCTAATGGAAAGCACAAAATACGCATTGCTGTAAGACATCGTCATGAAACGTCTTATATTATCACACCTTATATTATAGACGATTTGTCCCAATTCAAAAATGGTCAAGTAATAAAGAGATTCGATGCTGACATTATAAACATGCAGCTTCGCAATCTATTAAACAAGTATCAAGAAATTCTAAATGCCCTACTCAAAAGTAACGCAGTTTACGTCAGATTTGCTATGTTATCGTCAAGGGAGTTAAAGAATATACTCGTTAACTACTCTGAGAAAGACGAAAACATAGCAATAGGTGTAATTTGTAAAGAGTACGTTAAAGAACTAAGAGAAGACAAAAGAATCGGCTATGCTGAGCTTATAGAAAGGTGTGGTAAATACTTTACTGAATTTACGAAAGGTGACATAGCAGCTAAGGATATAACACCTACAACGATTAGTAACTTTGAAAGATTTTTGAGGAATAAGAAAAAACTCAATCAGACTACCACAGGAATGTATCTTGTAAGATTACGTGTCTTAACAAATCTTGCAAGAAAAAGATATTTCGTTAAACAAGACATACCTCCTTTCCAAGATTGCAAGATACCTCAGTCTTTAGAACGCAATCTCGATTTGTCTGTTGAGCAATTCTGCAAGCTAAAAGAGTATACTCCTCAGAGTAAGATAGAATCTATAGCAAAAGACTTGTGGTTTCTGTCTTTTTATCTTGGAGGTATAAACCTAATAGATATATTATCGATAAAGTTCTCAAACGACAAAGAGATAGAATACATACGTACAAAAACAAAAAATACGAAACGTGGAGATAAACGTATAGGGATATCGATACCTGTCGAAGCTCTTAACATAATAAACAAGTACAAATCTGACGATAATAGTCTTAACTTTGGATATTCGTTCACTTACAGAAACTTTAATAGATACATTGCACGTACATTACAGAAAATAGGTAACAACATAGAATTACATCGATTATGCTTCTACTCGGCAAGAAAATCGTTTGTTCAATATGGATTTGAGCTGGGTATTCCTCTTGAGGTACTTGAGTATACGATAGGACAATCCATGAAGCAGAATAGACCTATATACAATTATATTCGAATAATGAGAAAGCATTCCGATGAAGCTATGAAAAAAATTCTTGATTACACAAAAAAGACTACTAAAGCATATAATATTTAATGTTTATACGAAAAACCCTGCTTGTCCTCTCGGATTGCAGGGTTATCCTAAAAATAATCTTACCTTAAATAACTAAAAACCTAAATCAATTCAAAACAAATTCAATACTTTTCTCCTACAAATTTAGCAAATTATCGTGAAAGATGCAAGAGAAAAAGAATATTTATTCAATAAATTTATGCAAATTCTTTCAAATATTGCAAACATTGGAAAGAATTAAATTTTCCTATACTTCTTCAACAGCCAAACAACGATATAGCCAATGATTGCAATTAGAAAGGTCGACATAGCACCTATTGCCCAACCACCGACATCCATTTTTATTTTCTGCCATCTGCTTAACTCTCGCTCAATGACCTTAGGAGCCTCGATGTGTTCCTTCATAATTGCACGCAAGCTATCATTGCTTGCCTTGTAGCGGTCAATCAGACGTAGGAGGGTAAGATTGTTCTGAGTTGCATGCCATCTATCACGATAGCGGACAATCAACTTCTCCTTGATGTTGCCTTGCTCGTCCTTGACTATCACCACGCTGTCATGGATCGCGATACTATCACGAATGTTAATCACCTGCCGAGTGATTAAACTATCCTTGATATGTACGCTGTCTTTCCTTGACATATAGATAGTGTCTGTGCGGATAGACTGCACAGGTACATACACTCTATGTGAACAACTTGTGAAGCAGAGTGCCGTCGTCGCAAGTAAGCCAACGATGATTAACATTGAGTACACGTAATACTTAATTTCCTTATCTTCCATACTCTTATACGTTTAATGTAAAACACTGCCTTCTTTGCTTTCCGTCTGCACGCTTATAACCCACGTGAACCCACCGTGCGGTCTTAGATTTCTCAATGATGATTTGGTCGAAGCCATAACCCATCTTTGAAAACTCAGTTGCAAAGAACTTCTCAAATTCATCTTGATTACCATTGACAGGCTGCAAGTCGGCAGCATAGCCAACGACATGCGCCGAGTTCTTCACTCCGCCTACTGCCTTATTCAGTTCTGGTGAGCGATAGCCGCTTGAAATACGTATTGCAGGCGTGCCAAGAGAATATCTCTCACAATATTCTGTCCACTCTGCTCTAATACACTCTAAAAGCGTAATCGTTTCTGTCAGATGAACCCTTACGCTTGTTGGTGGGTTGTTGCTAATCTTTAATCTGTCTGCGGTGTTGGATTGTACCATTTCCGCTATTGTAAAATTTGCCATAATCTATTCTTTGCGAATGAGTGCTTTATAATTTCTATAAAATTCTTATAAACTTTTTATAAACAAATTATAAATATTCTTGTAAATATTTGAATATCAGTTTATAATTTTCTTGTAATTATTATATAAAAATTTATAGAGCATTTATAAAATTATAAGCACCCATTCTGTTATGTTTATTAAATCTGCCAAACTAAGATACTTTTCTTCTCTTTAATGACTTCCTTCTCAATCACAATAGGGTCGGGCATAGCGAGTTTGAGAGCATCGCCATTGTCGTCAACGAGTTCTATGTTAGAAGTGGCGGTGAATGTTTCTCGTCTGAATCCGTCTGAGAAATTCTCATCGGGGTAATCAATAGACACTTCAATCTTTACTCTTCCTTTTCCTAAGTTGTGGTTATCGAAGAATATTATCAGTTGTTTGTCTGCGACTTGACAATTAGAACATACCCCGTTCCTCCTCTCTGCCTTGTATATGGTAAACCCATTTCCTGCGGTCGCCTTAACAGTGAAATCACAATCAGGAAAGACTACTATTTCACCACCTCTCATCAGCTTAATGCCGAGTGGGAAGTCGCTCTTTCTGTTGATTCTTAATATCCCGTCAACGTGTCCGCTGCTTTCGTTTCCTATGGTTACTGTTTCCATTATCCCAAAATATTAAATGTTGTAATAATAGTAAAGCACACGCCTTCCTCCCATAGAACACTTCGTTTCCGTCTGATGAGATAGATAATGCCGTATATCACCCAAAAGACAAGAAAACGATAATCAGTAAGCCCTATTAAGAGTTGAGAGGAAATAGCTGCCGTGAAAGCCCCTATCATGTGTAATGCTCTGCCAATCGTTCGATAATGTGGGCTTGCTCCGACCATCATCATTCCAAAAAGGAACACAATGCCTAAAAAACCTACCCAACCACTTGTATTTATAATCATTTGCGGTGTCATAAGGAAAGCACTCATGACAATTACAAACGTGAATATATTTGGCGATTTAGCAATATAGGCGGTTTCAGAAAGGCTACATAATGGGCAGCCTTTCTTTTTCGCCATTAATATCGTGTACCTCATTAGTAGCAGGCTTCCGATAATGCTTGATATAAGTACTGCTATTTTCATAACTGTAGCTTTTCGGGATAACCTTTCGTGAAGTCGTATGCGCTCACTTCCTCTATTGACGACAAAGATGCAATAGCCGCCTTATGTTTGACCGTCACCATGAAAGTTGCATCCGCATAACGTTGAATCTTTGCAAGGACGATCTTTGCCGTTGGAATATCAATCGTCAAAGGTTGTCCTGCAATGGCAAATGTGATAGTCGTTTCGCCAAGTGCTTCCGCTGCGGCAATGCTCACATTATAGTTTGCACGTTTTGAAGGTGTTAACCACGTGTGAATGCCTTTAAACGTGAAATCGTTTACCTCTGATGATTGATTGAACACGTCAAGTTCTGCAAGTTTTCTGTCTTTCGCATCTTGCAGGAGTTGCTCTGCTGTTTCTGTTTCTACCTGCTCATAACCGTTTTCTTTGAGCGTTTCATCTGTTGGGTTGATAATTCTAACCCCGGCAACCTCGATATAAACACCGTTATAGGTGTCGTTTCCTTTCTTGTATTGTTTCATTTCATTTCGTCTATTGATTTAACATAAGTGTTATATGGAGATTTGAAAAGAGATTTATAATACTCTATATCTTCATTTCTCACATAAATATCAAATTTACCCCACCTATTACCCCAATCAAAGGCACTATAAATAATCTTTACACGCCCTCTGAAAATAACTTTTTTCAACGCTACATTATTATAGCAAAAATAATGTCTAATTTCTTCGACATTCTCGCCAATATCAACGGTTTCCATTTTTGTGCCACTAAAATGCGAACCAATATATGTCACATTGTTTGGTACTTTTACGATTGTAAAGGTACTTCCTAACAAAGCCATATCTTCAACACGCTGCACCGTGTCGGGGAGAACGACTGGTGCGCCTGTCAAATCAGAAAGCAACAAACGTGTTTTGTCTTTTGATAGGACAAAATCGCCAACCTTACAAAAGCGTTCGCAATTCTCATCTACAACATAATTTTGAAAGTTACTTGTTCTTATATTTGCGTTTGCTTTCTCCTTTAAGATTAGCGTGCTTCCGGAAATATTACCATTTAACGCATTACGTAACGTTATAGTTGAACATCTTAAATTATTTATAGAGATAGGTATGTTTGGAATTGTTATACTACCGCCTACGTTAAAGTTAAAACGTTGCGTATTTACCACGCCCTCTGATAGTCCTGTAAAGAATTGAAACTCATCAAATAGAGTTAACTTCTTTGAACTGTTGAGAGTTGCGTTGTTAAATTCGCTCACTGTTATGCTTGCAGCTTCATCATAAGACAACCGACCGTCTTTGTTTTTGTCAAAGCTGGGTACGCAAAAATCTTCTACATTCTCATCACTAAAACGTATATACGTATTAGCTTCTTTTGCAAGTAATTTTTCAAATAAAATCATTATTGCGTTCCTCCTATAAGCAAAAAGCCGTTAACAATACACGCTTGATAAGTCTGTCCCTTTTTAGGCACAAAAATATTTCCCAACCATTTTACAGAACTTGGCAAAGACAACTGTGTGCCATTGTTAGACGGGCAAGTGAATTGAAAAGCATACTCTGCAACAAAAGCGTTGTCGGGATTTGGTGCTAAGGTAAGGTTAAGGCTTTCGACTTCGCCCCAAACGTGCATTGTGTTTGGTGTGAGTGCAAATACCTTATCATTTGTGCCATGATTCTGCAATCGGAGGCGACCATCAGCTCCATTCGTGCCATTTATTCCGTTTTCGCCCTTGTCACCCTTCTTTCCTTTGAGCATTGTTACGCTCATCTTCTTAAGCGTGCCATCTTGTGCTACCACTGGTAATGACGAGAAATCCTCAATGTTATCCGACAATGGGAGTTCTGCGATGTCCTGCGACTGCCCTTTGATAGTTTCTATTACCTCGTGGACGATGCCACTTTTTTCTTCTTCTGTCATATCTTTATCGTTAAATGGTTATTCAAACTTTGGTTTGTTGTCATCGACTTTAACATGAGCCGTTTTGAGATATTCACTAAGGAACGGCACTTTGTCTATCGCTTTCAGTGTCAGAACGTAATAAACAAAACCTGCCACTTTCCACATCGTAGTATCCTCAATGAGCATCATTCTCCAATTTCGGACGATATTCGTAGAGTAGAACCAAATCGCCACACCGCACAATGCCTTTACAACTCCGAGCGTCTCTTCTCCTGCATGAAGGAAATAACCTGTAATGAAGATAGAAGCAGACATTACGAAGAACAAAGCACAATGATAGAAGAACACCATTGACTTTTTCAAGTTCCATTCCTCACCATGTTTCAGTCCTGCAACTAATCCAAAGATGTAATTGACTCCGAATACTACAAGCATAGCATACATAAAGTCCCTTATGGGAAAGAATAAACTCAGCATTCCGCTGATGACACTACACATTACGTACTTAAACTGCTCTAAATAGTTCATAGCCAAAAGATGATTACTCCGACAACTGCACCCACCATGCCAGCAGCGACATCTTTCCAATCGAACTGCTCTCCACGTAGGTAATAATCGACACTCTCCTTACCTGCCATAACAAAGAAAGCAGGAACTAATGATAGCATAAGCCACGCATCAATAGAACGTAGACCCTTGCAAGCTGCCACCGCGATGACAAGTCCTACAACAAAATGCAGATACTTGTCGCTGCCAATGGCTGCGAGTTTCTCAAAAAACCTGTAAATACAATCTAAAAAACTTTTCATATCACTATTTTATTTAGTTAAACATCCATATTAGGTGCTGGTATAACAGCAGGTGGTTCGTCGCCATTCGATGGGTTGATTAGATTCCCACCACTATCAGAAGAGAAGTTATTTCCGCCTAATTCAGAAACATACGACTTCGTAACAACCGTGTCGTAATAAACAGATCGCACAGAGTAAGACATCTTTTGAGCTACAACCGCACCTCCACTTGTAGAGCCAATCTCGAACAATCCGCCATAAATAAGTTCTCCACTCTCTCCAATCTTAAGTGTGATCGGAGTTGTAGCTGCAACTATAGCCTTATCGTCGCCTGTGTACTGCTTTCCTAACTGTAAGGTTACACGTTCATATGAATTATCATTCAGCGTAGCAGTCAACTCAATATCACCACCGCCATAGGTGTTCTGTTGAAAACCTCTATTGGTGATTTTCACAATGATATTAACACCGAGATAAGCATTACCATCACGCTTGCTAACGAAGTATCTGCTGGCATTAATCAACTCCATATCAACTCCATACTTATTCACGATACCACGATGATTAAGCATTATCTGCGGCTGTCCGAGTTCATTCGTAAGAATGATGTTCGGGTAGCCGTCCACCTCTCCGAAGGTGATGTTCCCGAACCGGCAGCGCATCAGGATGCGGCGGGCGTCGACGGTACCGTCCTCGTTGAACACGGCGATGTCCTCGCCCTTGTTGTTGCGTATCTTCGTCCTGTCGGCCGTGAGTGTTATTTCGCCGTCTTTAATCTCCATGCCTGCCTTACTCATTTGTGTATAAACGTCTTCTCCCTCTGCTGGTATCCATGCTTTCTCGGGCTGCGTGCCCTCGGTGAGCGTGATCCAATTAACGGTTACCTCGCCGTTCTTACCTTGCGGAAGTTGGTTAGGGAAAGAGTAACAGTTAAAGCAATATGTGTTATCCACTGATGCTTTGTCTTTTGGAATGCGGAATGTGACAGAGTTGGTTGTGTCAGATGTAGCTTGTATATCGCAATCTACCATAAAGCCTTTCCAACTTTTATCGAAGATATATGTGCGCAGCATCTGACGTTTGTCCCATGCGCTACTACTTATGCGACCATTTACCGTTAACGTGTAATCCGTTTCAGGCTTTAGCTTTACAGTCAATTCTCCATCGTTTACCATAGCAAACGCACGGCTAATTGTTCTGTTCAGCTGTCCCCCCTTAATGAGATTCTTTACACCATTCTTTATCCCGTCCACCTTAAGGGATATACTGTCAGCAGTCTGCTTGATAGTTGAGATGCTATCTCCATGCTGCGATACTGTAGTACGCAAATCAGCTACTATATCGACATAAGAAGATGCTTCCATAATTATTTGTGCAGTACGAATGTCAACGACCTTATCGGCACTATCTCTCAATTCAATGATAACATAATCGGGGCGGTTCTGTGCCTTTGAATAGTTCGTTAACTTATAAGTACCACTATTCACCGCTCCGTGTGTCATAGCGATAGATACACCGTTGTTCATACGTGCAGCAACATGGTATCCTTGTGCGCTGCCTGCTTCCGTTGTCACTTGCGCACCATTGACGTGCTCGATGATATACGAAAGTGTGATACACAGTGAGTTATCACCCCCCACAACAGCTTTCTCGCTCTGTGGGCGCAACCGATGATACTCTGCATCTTTTCCGTTTTTTACATTATAAAGGGTGATACCCCCTCTTGCTTTTGTACCCATATATTATCCTTCTATTATACAGTCAAATGAAGCCATAGAATCGACTTCTGATGCTAATACTGTTATTCTTCTACCTACGCCCTTATGTGATGTATTCCACTCGGCATCCGTACTTTGACCGCTTATGCGTATCCATGACCATAATGTGCTTGTGACAGTGTCTGATATATCAACATTTCCCTTTCTGTATGTTGCCAATAACACTACACTGCCTTGTGAATCATGTATTGCTCCACTTTCAATGGTTACTTCCAGACTATACACATCACTCTGTGATACCTGCTTTATCCACTTCCTACTGCTTTCTGTTGGTGCTTCGTTGGTAGTGTTACCTATTCCAACGTTACAAAGCCACAGAGAGCCTTGATACGAGAATCTATCGTAATGACCTGCGGTAGTTCCGTTAACCCATTCTCCTCTGTCGCATACCAAAGAGCCACTTACTCCTGTACCTGCTGCGGAGATAATCTCGAAGCGGTCAGAACGCACCTTTGTTTTTTTTGGCGAGAACTCATTGATGATATGATTTGTAAGGTCATAGTTATTGATACCTGCATAGTCTACACGCTTCCCTTCTGATACATAGATGATGTGAGCGTATTGCCTATCGGTGTCGGTCTGTGAGCCTAATTGGATAATGTCATCCTCAGCCTTTGGAAAATCATTCTCAGCCTTTGTATCATAGCCTACACAAGTATATTGTTTGCCGTCAATAGTAAGCTCAAGTGTACCACGAACATTCGAAAGGTCAACGAAGTGGTATAATTTACCATTAATAGTTTCTGTTCCCTTGTTTACCACCAGGCGCCAGTAGTATCTGTTTGCAGAACCGCCTGCTGTGCGTGATACAAGATTTGAAGTCTTACACATCGCTTGATCGCCAATCCTCCAATCGTTGCTTGTACGTCTGTCGCCATCATCTGCCAAGAAATAGCAACGATAAGCAGTAATTGTCTTTCCATTTGGAGTAGTGCTATACGACAATAAAGCATTGTTTACAAGCACCTGCTTGTTTGCCGATTGGAAGTAAATGGTACTCTTTACGATTGGTACACCAGTATTATCAATAGGAATAACATCACTAATATGCGCACTTGCTGACGTGAATCCAACATCGCCAGTGGTAAAAGCAAGTCGTCTATACTCTAACTCTGAAAAGGTTGCTTTCTGCCTTACATTGAGTTTGTCAACCTCTGCTATTGATTTCCCATAATCGTCCTTGTAAATCCCAAAGCCAGCACCATCCAATAGTCCCGAACGGAAATCATCACTCTTTACTGAGTTAGCCTTGATAAATCGAGCAAATAAGTCGCCAAGTTCAGTTATTCCATACCCATTACCGACAGCGATACCCTTTAAGAATGTAATAACCTCTTGGGCGGTATCGGGGATATTCTTTCTTAGGAAGCGTGGGTCTACATAATTCTTTATCAGTTCGCTTGTCTGCGTGGAGTTTAATCCTCCTCCGCTGAAATTACCCGATAGGATATTATTGACATCCTCCTTTAACTGCGAGATAGTACCCTTGACGGCTTGATTGCCAACGGTTATCTCCTGAATAATCGGGTAATCCAGCTTTGTAACCAACTTTATGACACGTGTCTTTAACTTATACCCCTGCCCATCGTCAAAGGTGACCTTTTGCCCTAAGTAAAGGTTAGGGTTATGGTCTACAAACGCCCTTGGATTAGAAGCAAATGAATAATTATTGTTATCCTGTGCACGTCTTTTTACCTCCTTGATAGTTCGTGCTGCTAATTCTTCTTGTGCAAGTTTCGTTTCATGCTCACCCATTACGATGTTAAACAGCACGACCATATTACAAGTGAGGTCGGGGAGGGTATTTCCTCTTGGATAAAGTCCCTCGCTCTCATTGGTAGGGATAATGGCATCTCCGCTTTGATACTTGAGTATTTCGTAATCACCCTTTAAGATGTCGACACCGCTATCGCCCTCGTTTGGTTTTGGAGCGATTTGGCTGTTTATTTCGTGGTAGTGGAGTTCAAACCCTTCCTGCCCGTTAGGCTGTCCAACAAGTCCCTGCGTGAGTACGTCATATTGCCCATCTACAGCGTGGGTGTTAACCTTGAATATTCCTTTAAGCGTGTACCCTTGTAATACCTGCTTTGTTCGGTCTATCTCATAGTCATACCAATAGTGAGTAATGATGTTTCCGCTTTCGTCCTTATCGTGAGTTATATTGATAGCGGTCTTGCCAGCTATCTTAGTGACAGACGGGAACGCCAATCGCATATACCAAATAGTATATGTCTTTTTGTTTCCTCTGCTGTCAAGTTCTATTGCATTTGTCTGAGAGTTCTTGAGATAACGCACGTGCTTACGGACATTGTAAACATATAAATCAATATGCGGATAAACATCATCAAAGGAGAGTGCGAGCGTTTGCTTGATTTCCCCTGACGCCTCAAATGCATCCTTTGTGATAACGTTCCCTTCTGTGTCTACATAGATATATCCGTCAGGGTAAACAGCCTTGTCAAGTCCTAATCGTGCAAGCGTGGCAACGTTACCAGTACCCACAAGTGCCTTTGTAGACATATTCTTTGTAGACCCCTGCGGATAGAAACAATTATAATACGGTTCTTTGCTATCGCTTACAGATGCTTTCTGTATATTATCGTGTACCTTTAATGTCGGTACGTCCTCGCCAAGATTTATGCTTATCTGACCGAAGTATAAAGTCTTATGCTTCCACGATAAATGCCACTCGCAAGCGTTTTTCTTGCAGCCTTGAGCGATAGAAGATAATACGGAAAGTATATCATTCGATGATACGG
>ERZ773067.1897-NODE-1897-length-10860-cov-16.796020_pt1 | contig 10860 bp, 9 predicted proteins | sample MGYA00580622_ERZ773067 | MGnify/ENA primary metagenome ERZ773067 (study PRJEB29015, sample SAMEA2737998) | human oral metagenome | biome: human oral; feature: human-associated habitat; material: dental | place: China | collected 2113 ...
GCCACACGATAGCCTTTGCAAATATGGTGCTTGACCTGTCTCGCTTTGCAACAATCCAAGACATATCCTGGTTCCTTCAGGTATCCTGGGACGTAGTACGGAATATACAGATGGAGTTTCTGCAGTCAAATTACTCCAACCCGGACCTTTCCATGTTAAGACGCATTTCCATTGATGAATTTGCAACTCATAAGGGTCAAGTATACAAGACAATAGTTGTAGATTTGGATAATGGCCATATTGTTTATGTCGGTGATGGCAACGGCAAGAAAGCACTTGATGGATTTTGGGAACGGCTCGGCAATGACAAAGAACACATACAGGCCGTATGTACAGACCTTTCTGCAGCATATACAAGAGCTGTGAGTGAGCATCTTCCCAATGCAGCACTTGTAGTAGACCACTTTCATGTAACCAAGCTTATGAACGAAAAGCTGGACTTGCTAAGGAGACAGTTATGGCATGTGGAAAAGGACGTCAACAAGCGTAAGGTAATCAAAGGGACACGTTGGCTGTTGCTCAGAAATGGGGATGACATCTTTGACCACGTACACAGAAATAGACTGGAGAATGCCTTGAGCCTAAACCGCCCGCTGATGACTGCCTATTATCTCAAAGAAGGTCTTAGGGAAATATGGAATCAGTGTAGCAAGCAAAAAGCTAAAGCTGTGTTGGAAGAATGGGTAAAGCAAGCTTTAGAGTCTAAAATACAGCCGTTGATGAAAATGGCATCAACTATTAGAGCATACAAGACATACATATTAGCATGGTATGACCATTGTATAACAAATGGAACAATAGAAGGCATTAACAACAAAATAAAGGTCCTTAAAAGACAGGTATACGGATTCAGAAATGAGGAATACTTCACATTAAGACTATATGCATTGCATGATAGACGTCTACGCATTTAACGGAAGAACCTAAAATCTGTATTTCGAGCATATTTTAGGGTATAACGTCCCATATACTCACCGCCTTTCACGAGAAAATCGGCGTTAGAGGGTTGTTTATAGGGTATAACACCTCAAACACTCGCTGTATTTTCGAGCCATAATAGATGTTTAGGGAATATTCTAAGAGTTCTAAACAGCCTAATAGTCGCCGTTTGTCCACGAGATAAAATCGGCACTAGTGGGTGGTTTAGGGCTATTATTGGGGGCATCAACCTATAAATTCCCACTTTTCAGTAGCCCTAATAGGCGTTATAGTGTGGCTTTAAGCCATAACAACCCTTATTTTCACTGCGTTTCACAAGAAATGAGCGGTGCTTAGGGCGTACTATGGGGTTTATCAACCCATTATTCTCCGTTTGTCACTAGAAAAACAATGTTCGACAATGTTTTAACCCAAATCGGTCGTTAGAGCCGCTTAGATTTTGTATATTGTTGAGCATGTTGCCTGTCTTCTTCTTGAAGGCGTAGTGGACTACGTCAAAAAGAATAAGGCAGGCAAGATGCCGACATGCAAATGAAAGACGAACTGGGAGCAATGAAAACAACATAAAAACATGTGATAAGCGGTATAACGCCCGATTTGGGTTTAGGCATGACATCGCAAACACTCGCTGCTTTTCACGAAATATAGTCGATGTTTGGGGCTTATCACAGGGAACATCAGGCTATTATTCCCCACTTATCCCTGGAAAAGTTGGCGTTAGAGGCATGTTTTAGGGCATAACGCCGCAGATATCCGCCGCTTTACACGAGAAATGGTAGGTGTTTAGGAGGTTTTAGGCAGGTTTGTCATGATAACATACAAGTTTTGGGCTTGCGAATAGCCTGTAAGAGCCTGCTTACTAGGCAAACTCCATCAGGTAGCAATCGCGCAGCGGTTGGCACGGCGAATGCGTGCTGTGAACAGTGAGTAAACGTATGCGCAGCATTTTTATCTACCAACTATAGCACCTATTACATAAAGAAAGCGTTAAAAACACCTTGTTTAAACAGTGCTATAAGCACGCCAGACCCTTAATAGGCCAGTAAAATGCACTTCAACTTCTACCATCCCTGTTTTCAGGATAGAACGATTCCCATGTTCGGTCGTCGTAAAAGATACGTATCTCCGTAACCTTGCGTTGCGGTTTTTCAATCACTTTCACCTCAACTCGCTCAGGTTCTCTGGGGGCTTGTACCACTTTTGGAGCAACAGCAGGCTGCTCGTTAAAGAGCGAAGGACCAGCAACAGGTGCATCAAAGTTTAATTGGGGTTCCTTATCAGGGATTGCGTGGGTAGTGGGGGCATTGTTAGCGGTGCCCATTTCGTCTAGGTACATTTCGCCCTTACCAAAGATTAACCAGTCGGTTGAAATCTTCGGAATTTTATCTTTAATGGCCTCAACGATGTTGAGGGTAGGTTTTGTGCGTCCGTTAAAAATGCTACTGAGCGACGCAGGCGACATTCCAATAGAGAGAGCAAAGGTCTGTTGACTCATGTGTTGGCTCTCCATAACCTTCTTTATTCTATCTTTCATACCCTTATTTTTAGTGTAAGAGGCCTTTTAAGGCCTTTTCGCGTTGATTTTACAAAGGTAAAACAAATTTCGTATTGCTGCAAATGTCTAAACAACAATTTAGCAAACAAAAGATTAGGTTTGTAAATCTAAACCATTTAAAGATGTAAACTATCGTGCGCCTGCAAGCAATTTACATTTACAAATCAAAATATAGGCATCTAAAACAGGCATGTAATAAGGTTTAATAAAAATCTGAATTTTACTGGTTCTTAGTACATTATAAGCCGATAAAAGGTGTTAAGTGCTTATATTCAGGGCTTTTTAAGGCCTAAAAGGGGGTTTTTACATGTATAAAGCCTAGAAAATGCCTACAAATAGCTGAAAATCACGTAAAAATAGGCCTGTATATGATGATGTATAAGTATTCATTTAGATTTTAAAATGTAATCCTCATGGTTTTGTAGTGTAAATCAACAAGCTATGGATGCATTCTTTGATTTACATTACCAAACCACAAACGTTTTGCTTTTGTAAATTATCTGCACGATTTACAACTCAAAATCTTAGAAGTTCTAGATTAAAATTTGTTAATCGTAAATTGTAGTAGGCCTTAAATGCGAAAAAAGAGCGAGAATTGATTATTCTGAAACAAGGGTCGAGTTGCTTTCAAAAACGCGAGTATTTTGGGGGTTAAAATGGGCTAACTTCTTGATTTTATTAGAAGTTAGCCAAAAAAAAGTGCCTCTCAGAGACACTTATTCTAGAACGGAAAAGGCCCGAAAAAGGCCATTTTTAGTGCAAAATAAAGAAGATTAGCTCTTTCATAAGGTCGCCAACAGGGGTATTTGGGTTATCTAACCCCTTAGATTTAGCATCAATCTCTCTTATCTTATGAATAATGTGCATTGTCTTCATGGCCGAGTAGTTTCTCATCCCCACCATAAAGTCTTTCACACCCCACACCGATTTCAAGTCGAGGAACTTCGCAACCTCTGTTTCGTTGTTTTTGTTTGGCGCGTAATAGGCAATCAACAAGTTTTGGAAGAAACTGAAAAGCAAAGGCAAGAAGGCGAAGATTGACCCGGCCTTAGGGTTCTTGTCGAAATACTGAATAATTTGGTTTGCCTTAAACACGTCGCGGTTTACGATGGCGTTTCGCAATTCAAAACCATTAAACTCTTTGCTAACGCCTATCTGCCGTTCCACGATGTCGGGTGTTATGCGCAGGTCGCTTTCAGGCAACGAAATCAAAACCTTGTCTAGTTCCGATGTCAGGCGGTTCAAGTCAGCGCCAATATGTTCGGCAATCATGATGGCCGCCTTGTCTTCCACCGTTGCTTTCTTAGTGGCAAGATAGCCCTTGATAAAAGCGGGCAATTCGTAATCGCGTTTCTTCTTGCTTTCGAAAACAACGCCAATAGACTCGGCGCGAGCCAAAAGTTTCTTTCTTCTGTCGATGGTGCCGTTCTTATGGCAAAGCACAAGGATGGTGGTTTTCACAGGATTTTCCAAGTATTTGGCCAAAGCGTCTACCAATTTCAGGTTCTGCGCCTCTTTCACCATCACCAATCGCCGTTCGGCCATCATGGGATAAGCCTTACAGAGGTCGGCCACCTGCACCCCGTTGGTATCAACGCCAAAGAGGATGTCTTGGTTAAAGTCGCGCTCTTGCGGTTGCAACACCGTCTCTTCGAGCAAGCTTGCAATCTTGTCTATATAATACGACTCTTCGCCCATGAGCACATATACGGGCGAAAAGTTTCGCGCCTTAATTTCTTTAATGATGACTTCGGGGCCAAGCGCGTTTCGTTTTTCTGCCATGAAAGGTTCTTGTTAATGATGAGTGCAGGGCAACAAGTTGCAAAAAAGCACCTCGCCGCCCACATATTTTTAGTAACTTTGCACCATAAGGCACACGGCAAATGGCGACAAGCCAGTCTTGCCGCGCCCTTACCGTTAAGCTTTATTGCGCTTTACACTGCAAAGATAACAAAATGTATTCACTAAACCTACCCTCGTATGCAATAAAAGTGGGAGGCACGAAGGCGCGCCCCACCGTGTTCGATCCACTTCGTGGCAAGTACGTAGCCCTTACTCCCGAAGAATGGGTAAGGCAACACTTCGTTAATTACCTTATTCATCACAAGGGTTATCCGCAGTTGTTGATGGCCAACGAGGTGGCGTTGAGCATCGGCGACAAAAGCCTTCGGGCCGACAGCGTGCTGTACGACCGCGACCTGAAGCCCCAAATGATTCTCGAATACAAGGCACCCACCATCGCACTTACGCAAAAGGTGTTCGACCAAATAACCGTTTACAACATGCTTTTGCACGTAGACTATCTCGTGGTGAGCAACGGGTTGCAACACATCTGCTGCAAAATGAACTACACCGACAACAGCTACACCTTCTTACCCGCCCTCCCACACTATACCGAAATATAGTTGCGCGCGTACATTATATATAATACACACATGAACATCATTGCTTTCTTAAAGAAATGGACGTTGCCCAGCGGTCTTGTTATCGGTGCTGCGGTCTACCTTTTGTTTTCGCGCATCGCCCCACTTCAACCCATTGGCAACGTGGTTGGCCCCTTTTTGGTGAAACTTCTCCCCGTGGTTATCTTCGTGATGCTTTATATCACGTTCTGCAAAATACAGCTGGGCGACCTCCGACCGCGAGCCTGGCACTTCATACTGCAAGCCATTCGCATTGTTCTTTCGGGCTTATTGGTGTTGGCCATCTTACATACCACCAACCCAATGGCCAAGCTTGTGCTCGAAGGATCCTTCGTTTGCGTAATCTGTCCCACAGCGGCAGCGGCTCCCGTTATCACCGAACGGCTTGGCGGTAGCATCGCCTCGCTCACCATCTACACTATCCTAGCCAACGTGGTTACGTCGGTTATCATCCCCTTGTTCTTCCCTATGGTTGAGAAAAGCGCAGACATCACCTTCCTAACAGCCTTTGTCATGATACTACGGCGCATCACATTCGTACTCATCGTGCCCCTTTGTCTGGCCCTACTCACACGAAAATTCCTGCCGAAAGTGGCTGCACGAATCAAGGAAACCAAGAACTTAGCCTTTTACCTTTGGGGGTTCAACCTCTCCATCATCATGGGACTAACCATCCGCAACATCCTAGCCACCCAAGTTTATGGCACGATTTTGGCTCTACTTCTGTTGTTGCCCCTCGTCATCAGCCTCTTGTTGTTTTCAATTGGCAAGGCCGTGGGCTATCGTTATGGCGACAGTATCAGCGCAGGACAAGCCTTGGGACAAAAGAATACCGTTGTGGGGATATGGCTCACTATCGCCTTTCTCAATCCCATTGCCTCCATCGCGCCTTGCGCTTACGTGGTTTGGCAGAACCTTATCAACGCATGGCAGCTGTGGTATAAGCAGAAGTACGGCAGGCTGAAATGGTAAAATGTTACGCCGAGCGGCACAATACACATTCTAAATGACAACATATAAAGACATACACTTATGGCAATAGGAAAATGGATTGGCGGATTTTTGGGCTTTATCGCTGGCGGACCGCTTGGCGGATTAGCAGGATTGGTACTCGGCGCACTCTTCGACGTGGGGCTAGACCAAGTTAACGAACCCGATCGCAATGGACAACCCTGGAATACGGGCGGTTCAACAGCCAACTTCTACCAACACAACGCCTCTGCCAATCAACAACAGCGGCAGCAAGGCGAACGCAATTCGTTCCTCTTTTCGTTGCTGGTGCTCTCGGCATACATCATTCGTGCCGACGGAAAAGTGATGCACTCGGAAATGGAAACCCTACGTTCCTTCTTGCGAAGGAACTTTGGCGAGGTGGCCGTAGAGCAGGGCGACAGCATCATCCGCAACATTTTCGACCAGCAAAAACAAATGGGTGCAATGGCTTTCGAGGGCGTCATACGCGACAGTTGCTTTCAAATCGCCGCCCACATGAACAGCGCGCAGCGTCTGCAACTGCTTAGTTTTTTGGCAGAACTGGCCAAAGCCGATGGGCGAATCGACCCCAGCGAGGTGAAAGCCCTTCGCAATTTGGCGCAGTGGTTGGGCTTCGATGCGCGCATTCTCGACTCGATGTTCAACCTCGATAAGCACGATACGCAGTCGGCATACAAGGTTCTGGGCATCTCGCCCAACGCTACCAACGATGAAGTGAAGGCCGCCTATCGCAAGATGGCCCTACAACACCACCCCGACCGCGTTGCAACTCTGGGCGAAGACATACGCTTGGCGGCCGAAAAGAAGTTCAAGGAGATTAACGATGCCAAAGAAAGGATATACAAGGAGCGCGGAATGTAGGCTGTTGTGCGACAAAACGCTCACCTAACATAAAGATGCCGAGCCGAAAAACGCATCTGACCGGTACCGCTAGCCAACAACGGGGAACGCACATAACACGCGCAAAACCAACAACATAGCCCAAAACACATCGCAACCACAAATTCTTCGTCGGCAAACAGATTGCATTTAACTGCTAATTTTTGCTAACAAAATGTTGCCGTTTCATTTTAAACTCGTACATTTGCGCCGATAAAATCACTATTTCAAAACAAAAACAAAAAGTTAAAAGTATGAAGAAGATCATTTTCAGCGCAGCACTTTTCGTTGCTGCAATAGGTTTTGCTAACGCACAGAGTGAAGCAACAGCCAAGAAATGCGACAAGGCTAAGACCGAACAATGCGACAAAGCAGGTAAGAAAGGCTGCTGCAAGAAAGATGCAGCCGCCAAAGAATGCTGCAAGAAAGATGCCGCTTGCAAAAAAGATGCAGCTTGCAAGGACAAGAAAGAATGCAACAAGAAATGCGACAAGGCCGCTAAGCAAGACTGCAAGAAGAACTGCGACAAAAAGGCAGCTAAGTAAGCAAGCAACGGCACTGCTTACGCAAAGAACAAGGCTAACAAGCCAATGCCCAAGGGCAATGAGCAGACTTAGCCAACAACAAAACAAGCTCCATACACGCCTCGTGGTTGTGTATGGAGCTTATTTTTATTGGGTTACGTCATAAGTTGTCTGCCCAAAAAAGATGCAGAACTGCATGGAATCGACTTGATTTTTAACGCACTGGCAGACTAAATCAAAATACGCTAATGCCTAGTAAGAACATTCTAGCACCTAGACAACCAAGCTTTCACGATAAAATCCTCACGCGCAAGTCCTCACTCCCCCGCGCTTATTCCGTCTCTTCCTTTGTCTTGCGGATGGCGCGTTTGCGCTTAGGTTTTTCGGCAGCAGCCGACTTATCGTTCTTAACGCCAGCCAATTCAGGGTCTACGATGATGCGTCCGCAATACTCGCAAACGATAACCTTCTTGTGCATCTTCACGTCTAGCTGTCTCTGTGGCGGTATTTTGTTGAAACATCCGCCACAAGCATCACGTTGAACATACACTATACCCAATCCGTTGCGTGCGTTCTTACGAATACGTTTAAAGCTGCTCAGCAGTCTCGGCTCGATTTTCGTCTCCAAGTCACGTGCTCTATCGCGCAGTTTTTCTTCCTCTTCTTTCGTTTCGAGCATAATTTCGTCCAGCTCGTTACGCTTTTGGTGCAAGTCGTGTTCGCGGTCATATATTTGTTGTCCCGTCACACTCAGTTCGCGTTCGCACTCGTCAATCTTCACCAGTGCTTCCTTTATCTTCTTGTTGCACAACTCTATTTCAAGCGTTTGGAACTCAATTTCCTTGCTCAGCGTGTCGTATTCGCGGTTGTTCTTCACCTCGTCAAGCTGTCTGTTATAGCGTTCCACGCTAGCCTCAGCCTCAGCTATTTCAGCCCTTTTCTGCGAAATAGCCCTAGAAAAGTCGTCAATTTCCCTGCGAATTTTGTCTTCGCGAATATTCAGACCCTCAATCTCGTCTTCCAAGTCCTGCACTTCCAAGGGCAATTCTCCCCTCAGCGCACGTTTCTCATCAATTGCCGAGAGCGTTGTTTGCAACTGGTAGAGTGCTTTAAGTTTCTCTTCCACCGACAGTTCGGTAATTTCTTTCTTTGCCATAACTTATAAATAGATGATGGGATTGGTGTTGGTCTGCGTCAAAATACACTTCACGCCCTTGCACCTTTCCTCGATTATTGTTTTAAATATCTCGTTGGTAAACTGCTCGCTTTGGTAATGTCCAATCACGGCAATTTGTATTTCCTGTTCATGATCAAAGTAATCGTGATAGTGCATCTCGCCCGTTACAAAGGCATCTGCCCCTGCTGCGATGGCGTCGGGTAACAAGAAAGCTCCAGAACCGCCGCAAATGGCCACCTTACTGATAGGCCGGCGCAACAACTGGTTGCACATCACGCACTCCACATCGAACGTTTTCTTAAGCAAAATCACGAAATCGTCGGCTGCCAAAGGCTGCTCAAACACGCCCATCACGCCCGATGCGCCTTCGACACTAACGCTTTCGCCTTTCTCGTTAAAGGCCTCTACACGCTTTCGCGCCCCGAAAAAGTCTGCATGTAGCAGTCCCATCTTCTCGGCAATTTTAAAGTTCACGCCGCCTCGTGCATTGTCAATGTTGGTGTGCAAGGCAACAATGGTAATGTCGTTTTTGATGGCCTTCATCACCGTTCGCTGAACGGCATTGGCGTCCGACACTTGTGCCAGCTTACGAAAGATAAGCGGATGGTGTGCAACAATCAGGTTGCAACCCTTGGCCACAGCCTCATCCACAATCTTTTCAGTCACGTCAAGACACAATAAAGCCCCTGATACTTCCGCCTCTGTCAATCCAACCTGCAAGCCGGCATTATCAAATCCTTCTTGCAGGGGCAGGGGCGCGAATTGTTCAAGGGCACGTAGCACTTCCTTTATTTTCACGCTAAATTAGCTTTATGTTATTAAAGTGCAAAGTTACTAATTTCTATTGATACGGCAAAATATTAGGGGGTTAGTTAACAAGTCATCCTGTTAACGAGTGCCCAAAGCCCAAAAGTACAACCTAAGCTGGGAAAAATCGTAATGCAGGGCAGCCGTAAAGCAACACATCCCATGGCAAAGTAGCGAAAATTACGCATGCAAAAACCAAGCACATAGCGGAATAGCACCAATAATTTACGCACACCAAAGCATTACAGACTCGCCTAGCAACCAGTCCATAAAGCTCAAAACCTGAGGGCTTAAATCCCCAACAAATTCCTTTTTACTGCCTAAAAAACAGGCCTTTACCAGCTCTCACCAATCGTCCAAGCTACTCATTGCCTCCACTTCATCCTCTATCTTATTGGGCAAAGTGGGGAAAAAGTCGATGCCTGTGATGCGTTCCACGTCGTCGATGGTCTTCACGTAATAGTTTTTAGGGCGGTTGTCTCCTTCGTTGCGATAGATAAAACCGATAGCTTTTGGCTCGCCTTCCATACACAGCACCACCTTAAAGAACGCCTCTGGGACAGTTATCTTATTCTTTCCGATGGTTTTATGTTCGCCTTTCATCATCACAGGGCCCGCAACAATGTAGATGCAGCCATACTTTTTAGCCCATTTTCTGCACTGTCCTTCCAACTCTTTCCAATCGCCTACGTTCAGTTTATGGTCTTGCGGACAAATGTTAGTGAGCAGAAACGATTGCTTTTGTGCAATTGCATCCCAAGAATTGTCGGCCGAAGGGCAAAGGTGTCCGCGGTCGTAGCCGCTTTTCACGTAGTCAGCATCAACGGCTCTTGGCTTGGGTACCTCCTTGTCTTCCTGAAAGCTAATGCCCTTACGTTCGTTACTTCCCTCTGTGTGTTCGGCAGTTAATTGCCAAGCCACCCAATTGGGTATGCGCAGTTCGCTGTTATACGATGCCATGTAAGCCACGCGCCTCAACAATTGTTCGGGCCTGTCGGTCAGCTTTCCGGGCACTTCAAGTGGACCCAAGCCCTTCCTCTGCACCCAAGTACACCTGTGTGTAATGGAATCTTGAACACTGTCTTCGCCCTCATACAGGTGTTGTTTAGCTACTTGTTGCTCTTGAAGAGGTTGCACAGCCACTTTCGACTTGCCTTTTTTTACTGGCTGCAAGCCAAAGGCCGACAAATAAGTAAAGGCAAATAACGCCAGATAAAATACTTTTCTCGTTTTCATATCTACTTCAAGTTTTCATAAGTGTTGCAAATATACGAATTAATTTGCATAAAACATCTGTTTCATGTAGCACAAATCCTCTTTTTCCCACAACAGAAAAGCACCCTCAAAACTAAAAAGTTATCGCCTTAACTCCTAACAAACAAAGCTAATACTAATTCCCTTACCCCTTATAAACGCTCAAACACCTCCCTGCCTAAAACCTTAAAAGCAAAGCTTTCAGCATTCTTTACCGTCCCTTACCAAGCTTCCAAGCTGCTTGTTGCCTCCATTTCGTTCTCCACGTTGTCGGGCAGAGCAGGGAAAAAGTCGATGCCTGTGATGCGT
>ERZ773067.1901-NODE-1901-length-10851-cov-11.065765_pt1 | contig 10851 bp, 10 predicted proteins | sample MGYA00580622_ERZ773067 | MGnify/ENA primary metagenome ERZ773067 (study PRJEB29015, sample SAMEA2737998) | human oral metagenome | biome: human oral; feature: human-associated habitat; material: dental | place: China | collected 2113 ...
AAGGTTGAGCGTGCTTAATTCTGTATTATGAACATGCATAAAAGATAAGCTTCGGGATATTCCGGGGCTTTTTTGCTTTTTATATCTAAATATATCTAAAATTCATGTATATCCAATCCGCCGAGCTCTAAGTTGATTTTATACTACATATCCGGTCTTATAGACACAAAAAGAGCTGTTGCAAAATAAAACCTGTATACAAGATATATAGCGACATTCCAATAAAATATCATCATGTATCCCGTATACAAATCTTAAAGTGCAACAACTCCTGTACTTATAAAACTTAATTTCTGTCCGAATGTCTGTCTTTTAAGAAATCAGGTACATTAAGAGTCGTCTCTCTGTTTTGACGCGGTCTGTTATAGCTTGGCTCCGGTCTTGTATTACTCAAGTTATTGGTACTAACACTGTTATCCTCTCTTGAAGGAGGCAGGCTGTCAAAACTGATTGTTTCCAAAGTAGTATTGGCTCTGCTTTGACTAGCTGTATTAGAGACATTTCCCAAGTTTCTACCGGGTTGTGATACGGTCTGTCCTCTTGAAACTCCCATACTACCCATATTTCCCATGCTGCCCATATTGCTTGTAGGAGCTGTGAGATTTCTTCTTTGAGCAAAACCCTTCATAATACTTGATACTTGCTCATTTTCTGCGTGCTCCTCCAAACCTGTGGCTATAACTGTTATGGTAACCTGATCCTGAACACCCTGGTCATCGGTCACACCGAAGATTATGTTAGCATCCTCTCCTACCATATCCTTGACATATTCGGCCGCCTCATCCGCCTCGATAAGGCTTATATCTCCTGAGAGATTAATAATAACATCACTTGCACCTTCTATGGTCGTCTCAAGAAGCGGTGACTGAACCGCCTGTCTTACAGCGTCTACAGCCTTATCGTCTCCCGTACCGAAACCTATGCCTATATGAGCTATACCCTTATCCTTCATAACTGTCTGCACATCGGCAAAGTCAAGATTGATAAGAGATTGAACATTTATAAGGTCGGTAATTCCCTGAACTGCCTGCTGTAAAACCTCATCCGCCTTTTTAAGTGCCTCTTCCAAACGAATTCTTCTGTCAACCAGACCGAGAAGCTTATCATTCGGAATCACTATAAGTGTATCTACATTAGACTTAAGTCTTTCTATACCTGCAAGTGCCTTGCTCATTCTTTGCTTGCCTTCAAAACCGAAAGGCTTGGTTACAACACCTACAGTAAGTATGCCCATTTCTTTAGCTATTCTTGCAATAACGGGTGCCGCACCGGTACCGGTACCTCCACCCATACCGCAGGTTACGAATACCATGTCTACGCCTTTTAGGTGAGCGGCTATATCTTCTGCACTTTCCTCAGCTGATTTTTCACCTACTTCAGGCTTAGCTCCGGCACCCAGCCCCTTAGTTACCTTTTCACCGATTTGTAGTAAGGTAGGGGCCTTACAAGACTCAAGTGCCTGCTTATCAGTATTAACGCCTATAAATTCCACCCCAACTATACTCTCGTCTATCATACGGTTTACTGCATTGTTACCTGCGCCACCAACACCAATTACAATTATTTTTGCTGCATTTTCTGTTGAATCAATATGTATCTCAAACAAGTTCTACTCCTCCCGACTACAATTTTTCGGATTTGCTAAATACAAGTTACAATTCAGACAGTTTAGATATATATGTATAACATACACCTCAAAGCAAGCTTTTATTTGGTATATTATACATGCATATCTATCAGGCTGCTACCTACATCCATCTTCATCTGATTTGTAAATAAAATATTTTCAGTTTTTTTGACAAAGATGAATGTCCTACCTGAACTGTAACAATTTTAATGCTGTTTAATAATTTACATGATAATATTTTTAGAAGAAAATATCAACTGTAATTATTCATGAGTTTTATTTAACACGGTATTACCAACCTGTAAAAAGGTATAAATACAAATAAAAACTCATATAATTATTTTGTCTGCTCAAAAGTGTAAGATTTATTTTCGCCATAGTTGTCCATATATAAAATCCCTTTTTGACCTGATATTTCAGGAAATATATTGTTAAGATCCGCTGTCTTTTCTTCAATATCGTTGAGTACCCCAAAATGTACTTCTATATCTCCAATATATAAATTTACCTGGTTTTGTGAATATAACAATATACGCTCTGCAAATATATTATAATTTGAAAGGGACTGTGCAAGACTTACAAGTCTGCTGAACACATACTCATCTTTCACAGGAAGTTTATTATATAGCACTATGCTGCTAAGTTCAAGCCCTTCTACAATAGGAATTTTATCTATTTTTTCTGCCGAGCTTTCAAGCACCATACCGTCTTTATCAAAGTACATATAAAGATTCATATAGTTTACCGCAGCTAATATGCTTTTTTCATACACCACAATCTCTACTTGTGAAGGCGATTTCCAATCCAACCTATATTCCTGTATAAAAGGAATATTCTTTTTTTTGTTCAACTTATCCTTTATAAAGCTGTATAAAAAGTACCTGTCTAAAGGTTTAGCGAAAACAAGAGCCTCTATCTCCTCATCATTATACCATGAATTGCCGCTCACTACTACCTTATCTATCTTAATAATTGATAATGACAGTATTACCAGCATTAGTGTAAGACCTATTATATACCTTTTTTTAAATCTTTTCATCTTTTTATCACGTGCTTGGATAAATTTAATATTTGATATTGCACCTTTTACGCCTCTCTGTTAGTTTTATCAATAGTTATACTTCTTGCAACCGAAAAAACCAAACCTATCTCTATCATAAGAAATAAAAGCGAGGTACCTCCGTAACTTATAAAAGGAAGTCCTATTCCGGTATTCGGTATAAGTCCGGTAACAACGGATATGTTAAGAATCAGCTGTATTGCTATATGTCCCATAACTCCTACTACTATCATAGTTCCCATCATGTCTCTTGCAAGAGAAGCTATTACCATACAACGATAGAGCAGGAAGATAAACACAAGCATAATTGTTACTGCACCGAAAAGTCCGAGTTCCTCGCAGATTATAGAGAATATCATGTCATTTTGAGACTCCGGCAAAAGGAATTTCTGCATACCGGCTCCCATACCTCTGCCAAAAAATCCTCCGGCACCTATCGCATACAGACCTTGCAGAACTTGAAACCCGTGTACCGCCGGATCCGCCTCGGGATTTTTCCAAACTATTATACGCTGTAACTGATAATTTTGTACTATATGTAATTTATTCAAGAATGTAGCAATGGGCAATGCCTGCCACACAACAACAACTCCCAAAATTCCAAGAAGTATATGAAAGCGTATATTCTTGGAAACGCCAAAATGCATAAATATAGGTATAAGTGCAACTATTATAGCGGAACTCATATTATTGGGGGCAATTAAAGCAACCAGCGGAAATACATAATAAGATATTTTAAGCATTACTCTTTTGCTGTCTATATGTTTATAAAACTTGTAAATAAGTACACTCATACATAAAATTAAAGCAAGCTTAGCTATCTCTGCCGGCTGTATATTTATAGCTCCGAATTTAAGCCAGCGTTTTTTTCCGTTACGCTCTGAACCTATAATATATACTAAAATAAGCATTATCACGGAAAGCGCATATATATAGTTACTGAATTTAAGTACCAGATGATAATCAAACCTTGATACAAAAAACATCGCAACAAAGCCAAGTACAGCAAAAAAAGCCTGTCTTTTTATGTAGTATGCCGAATCTTTGAACTCGAGCTGTGCAGAAAATGAGCTGGCTGAATATATCATAATAAGTCCGAAAACTACAAGTATTATTACAGTAAGTAACAAGCTGTAGTCATGGTAATATCTTTTTTTAACCTTACCCTCTTGCATACCGAACTCCATTCAAACTTATAATGCCTGTACACAAGATTTAAATATATCTCCTCTTTGTTCGTAATTATCGAACATTCCCCAGCTTGCACAAGCAGGAGAAAGTAACACATAGTCACCCCTGTCGGCATAAGAATCGCAGACTCTGACAGCTTCCTGTAAGGTTTCGGCATACATAATATTATTAAAGCCGTACTTCTTGGCACATTCCGCAATCTTATCCCTTGTACTTCCTATAAGTACCAAATATTTTAACTTGCCTTTAAAAAGCTTTGCCCATTCATCATACTCGGATTGTTTGTCATAGCCTCCGGCTATAAGTATCGTAGGTCCCGGCATGGCATTAAGTCCTTGTATAGCGGCATCCGGATTGGTTGCCTTGGAATCATTATAGTACCTTACTCCATACTTTTCTTTGACGAACTCCACTCTATGCTCCACAGCCTTAAATTCATAGCAAGCCTCTCGTATATCCTCAATTTCAACACCATCAACAAATGCCATAGCTACGGCTGCACATATATTCTCATGATTGTGTTTTCCCAAAAGTTGTACATTATCTAAAGACAGAACTTCTATTGTTTTTGAAGGGCTTGAATAATAAACTTTATTATCTTCTACATAGACACCCTCTTTAAGTTTATTTTTTATTGAAAAGAAAACAACCTTTGCTTTGCATTCCCCGCTGTCTCCAAACTCTCTAAGCTGTTCATCATCATAGTTGAGTATACAGTAATCCTGTGCTGTCTGGTTCATACAGATCTCTTTTTTTATAGCCGAATAATTCTCAAAAGTATGATGCCTATTTAAATGGTCGGGCGTAATATTAAGTATGGCAGATACATTGGGCTTAAAATCTATTATGGTTTCTAATTGAAAACTGGATACTTCAAGTACGGTTACAGACTTATCATTTGTATGCAGTGCTATTTGTGTATACGGTATACCGATATTGCCGGCAACGAAACAGTTCTCATATTTACGCTGCATTATTGCACCCAATAAGGCGGTAGTTGTAGTTTTACCGTTGGTTCCGGTTATTGCCATAAGCCTTCCCTTAGCCACAAAATAAGCAAGCTGTATTTCCGACCACAGTTGTATTCTGTGTGCTAAAAGCAACTTTATAAAATCGGTTTCTAAACTTATTCCCGGACTTATTACACATACACGAATATCTCTTATATCATCTTCTGTAAGTCTTCCAAGTTTCACATGTATATTTTTAATATTTTCTTCATCAAACTTAGAAAGAACGGTCTCAGGATCCAATGTCTCATTGCTATCATAAAGCAATACTCTGCCGCCTATGTTAAGTATAAGCTCTGCTGCAGATACTCCGCTTTTTCCCATACCTGCAACCATAACTATATCTCTCATAAAAACCTCTTTCCATTTTTTATCTATTAAATCCAAGATATAACAAAAGAGACAATATAGCAGTAACTATAGTGAATACTGTTACAACCTTAGTCTCAGACCAGCCTGAAAGCTCAAAATGGTGATGAATGGGTGCCATTTTGAAAAATCTTTTACCTTTAGTCGCCTTAAAATACCCTACCTGTATTATTACCGAAACGACTTCTATAAGGTATATAAAACCTACCACCGCTATAAATAAAGGAAGTTGCATGACCAAAGCCGCAGATGCAACAAATCCTCCAAGTGCAAGTGAACCGGTATCACCCATAAAAACTTTAGCCGGATTGGTATTATAAATAAGAAATCCTATAAGACTTCCTATAACCGCAGCAATGACGGGAGTTATCATAATATTTTCTCTTATTGCTATAAGTGAAAAAAATATTGAGACGATTATAGTAACGCAGGTGCAAAGTCCGTCAACTCCGTCAGTAAAATTAACTCCATTGTCCGTACCGAGGACTATAAAAAAAACTAAGGGAATAAAAAATATGCCGGTGTGCAACATATAGCCGGTATTAAATGAGCCTGTAAAGGGTACAAGCATAGTATCGGCTGTTTTGTGTATATGAAGATAGTACACAAATACAGTTGTAAGCAATATCTGTAATATAAATTTATGTATTCCCTTAAGACCCTCCGATTTTTTCTTTTTTATCTTAAGAAAATCATCTAAAAAACCTATTATCCCATAGGCAACCGTAAATAACAGTACAGGCAGTACCAATTTATATTTATTTATATAAAATACACTTCCTATAACTATTCCGAACAATATCATTATACCGCCCATGGTGGGTGTACCGCTTTTTTTAAGATGTGCCTTGGGACCGTCATCTCTAACTTGCTGTCCGAACTTAAACTTATATAAAACAGGTATAAGTACCGGACAACAAAGGGCAGTGCAGGTAAAACTTATAAGAAGAGCCACTATACTATCATTTATCATAAATTGTTAATCCTAATCCTTTCGCTTTATTTAAAAAGCTTTTAATAACTTATAGTATAACTTATAATAAGTTGATTTTCAAATGGTTTTACAGCTATAACCACAGATATCAATTCCCTGTGCTTTGAAGCGAGGAAGTTGCTTTTGTGTTTGCCTTCGTATTTTGAGTTTGGGAGGTATTGTCCTTGCTTTTTTCAGTACTTTGGCTTGAGGAAGTAGTCTCTTTGCCGGTTTTAGTACTTTGAACCGGTGAAGACTCTTCTTTGCTTGTTTTGGTACTTTGTACCGGGGTATTTGAGCTTGTTTCGCCGGCAGTACTTCCAACATCCTGCTCTGTAGATGAACCTTCTATTTCGGCATCATTATTAGGAGCACTTATCTCTTCTTCAAATGTTCCCGTATCAGGTTTTACATATTCATCAGTTTCATATACCTTTGAACTGTCTTCACTGCTTTGGGTGGATTCTTGTATTTTTCTTTGTTCCCTCTCAGCCTTAACCTCATCGCTTGTATATACATTCATATAAGGCAGTACATCAGTCATGATACTCTTAAAAAGTCTGCTTGCAAAGTATGAATGTGCCTGATCTTCAGTGTTAGGCTCATCAACTACAACATAACAAAGTACCTCAGGGTGTTCAATTGGAGCAAAACCTATAAAAGAAAGTATATACTTTCCGGAGCCTCGAGGATACTTTTCCGAAGTTCCCGTTTTACCTCCCACATCATAACCTTCAACCTTAGCCGGGAAACCTGTACCTTTTTCAACCGTCTTAAACATGGCATTGTTTAAAAACTCGGTAGTTGAAGGTGAAACGGTTTCTCGTACCAAAAGAGGTTCTATAGTATCTATAACTTCACCTTGTAAGGTTCTCACCTCTTTTACCACATGAGGTTTATAATACATCCCTCCATTGATAACGGAGGCGAAGGCTGAAACCATTTCTATCATAGTACAGTTGTAGTTTTGACCGAAGGAATTGGTAGCCAAATCATCAGCTCGCATAGTTTCGGAAGTATGTATGAGTTTAGAAGTATCCGCCTCTCCGGGCAGGTCTATACCGGTTTTTTTACCGAAACCGAACAGCTGCTGAAACTTACTGAATTTATCCTTGCCGGTAGCAAAAACTATTTGCATCATTGCATCGTTACAACTTTGTATTATAGCCTCTTCTACCGTAAGAGTTCCGTGTCCGTTCTTATTGGCACAATGTATCTTTCTTTGTCCTACCACTTGATAACCGTCACAGTAGTAACTTTCGTGACCGTCTATAATTCCCTCTTCCATTGCTGTGGCTACCGTAAATATTTTAGAAGGTGAACCCGGCTCATAGGTGGAACTTATAGCAAAATTAAGCCATATATTATTAAGTGCATCCGTTTTCGCCTCTTCACTCATATTGGTGATTTCAAAATTATTGTAATACTTAGAAAGGTCTCTTGGATTATTAAGATCAAAGTCCCTGCTGCTTGCCATGGCAAGTATTTCTCCGTTATTAGGGTCCATAATTATACAGGCGGTTATCTTACTTCCCATCTCACCTTCCCACTCCTGTATATGTTTTTCTACCATTTGCTGTATATTGACATCTATGGTAGATACCAGGCTATAACCGTTTGTAGGAGACTTTATTACTCTTTCAAGGTTTGAATCGTCATTTAAGTATCCATACTCTCTTCCGTTGTTACCGGTAAGCTTATCATTGTAGTACTGCTCTATACCGCCTATACCTACAGTATCTTCAGCGCTTGAAAAACCTATAACATTGCAGGCGAGCTTATTATTGGGATATACTCTGCTGTATGCCTCTTCAAACCATACACCGGTTATTCTTTGCTTTGACTTATTAGCCTGATTATCCTTTTTTACCTGTTGTTTTTTTTCTTCAAATATTGTCTTTTGCTCATAACTCAATCCCTTGGCATAGCGTATATATCTGCTGTCGGCTTTTTCGGTAATTAATGTCCTCAGTTCTTCCTTATCATAGGAAAATATTTCATTTAATGCATCAAGTGTAGGCTCCATGTAGTTAGCCGCATCCGTGTTTATTTGGCTCGGATCTATTATAAGATTATAAACCTTATTGCTTGTTGCCAGCAAATTACCGTTTCTGTCAAGTATTTCACCCCTTCTAAACGGAATATCCCTGGAATCATATCTTTGCTGTGAAAGTACTTTTTGGCTATAATTTACTGAATTGTTAATTTGTATATCATATATTTTTACAGACAAGAAAAATAAAGCCAGTACTATCATACTAAAGATAAATACCAGCTTATTATATACATATTTAGAAATTTTCCTTACTTTCTTAACCTCTATCCTCTTTCTTTTAGGCTTAACGCCTTTATGGTATATCTTCATACTGTCTAACATACTCTTTCTCAGAATTTGTATATGTTTTGATTTGACTTCTATCCGCTTTTACCATACCGAGTTCTTCAGTCGCAACCTTGTATACATAATCAAGATCCGGTCTGAATGACTTAATGCTGCTTTCGAGACCGTCATTTTCATTTTTAAGTACATCAAGGTCTTTCTCAAGCTTTTCTATTTGCTTAAGATCCGTTATTACTTTAGCATCTATGGACAGATAATTATATCCGAGATAAAGAACCACAGCTAAGGCTACTATCAAAAGCGATAAGTAAATAGGGTGCATCTGCACTGATACTTCCTTGATTCTCTTCTTATCCATTTCCTCAACATATTTTCTTCTGACAGCATCAATTTTTTTAGGTCTGTATACATACTTTTTTTCAACCTCATAAGTAGGAGAATACTTTCTTGCAGCTGTACCGGATATATATGAGGCAGATAAGTTTCTATTATTCATTCTTCTTACTTTACTTTCCATCTATTGTCCCTCATTTAAGCTATGTTTTTACAAAAATCCTGAGCTTTGCACTTTTTGCCCTTGGATTAGCCTCCGACTCTTCCTCACTTGGAAGTATCGGTTTTCTCATAAGTACCTTACCTTTACTTTTATTTCCACATACACATACGGGAAAATTTTTAGGGCAGGTGCATGGATTTTCACATCTCTTAAATATATTCTTTACTATCCTATCCTCAAGAGAATGAAAGCTTATAACTAAGAGTCTGCCGTTTGGTTTCAGTAAGTCTATCATAGTCTCAAGAGAATTTTCCAACACTTCAAGTTCCTTATTAAGTTCTATCCTAATAGCTTGAAAAGTACGCTTTGCCGGATGTCCTGAAGTTATTTGAAACTTTTTAGGTATAGCCCTTTTTATTATTTCAACCAACTCAAGTCCGCTTTCTATACGCTTTTCTTTTCTTGCAATGACTATATGTTTTGCTATATTTTTTGCAAATATGTCCTCCCCGTAATTTTTTATGATTCTATAAAGCTCCTGTTCCGAGTAATCATTAACTATATCCTGTGCGGTTATATCAAGTGATTTATCCATACGCATGTCCAAAGCACTGTCAAACCTGTAACTGAACCCTCTTTCAGCATTGTCAAGCTGATAAGAAGATACTCCGAGATCTATATATATACCGTCTACCTTGTCTACATTAAGCGACTCAAGTATGTTTTTAATATTTACGTAATTACTCTTTACTATATCAACTCTGTCCATATAGTCTTTTAATCTGAGCTTGGAGCTTTCTATAGCATCCTCATCCTGATCTATACCTATAAAATGTCCTTTTTCGGATAAATGTCTGCATACTTCCAAGGCATGCCCTGCACCGCCAAGTGTAGCATCTACATAAGTTCCATCCTCTTTTATGGACAGGTTGTGAATAATTTCGTTCAGTAATACTGATTTATGTTCAAATATCATATGCTTATACCCGAATTATATAGTTCATTTGCCGCTTCATCGGGATCTATATCGGAAGCATTGATCCAGGCTTCCTTAGACCAAAGTTCTATATGATCTATGTTACCTATAAATACAGCCTCCTTTGTAATCGTTGCAAACTCCCTAAGCGGTGCAGGTATGAGTATTCGTCCCTGCTTATCAGGCGTAAGAGTTGCAGCACTTCCCACTATCATACGTCTGATATTTCTTGCGGCAAGATTAATCATGGGCATGGCAGCTAACTTCTCTTGCAGTACCTTCCAGTTACTTTCATCGTATATCGAAAGGCATTTGTCAAAGCTTTTGGTGATAACAAAATTTACTCCAAGTTGTTCACGAAAAGAAGCAGGAAGTATAATTCTTCCTTTTATGTCTAAGCTATGATTAAACTCACCCATAAACATAATCTTCACCCACTTTTCACCACTTCTACCCACTTTTGTATGTATAATATAACAAATAGACAAAAAATACAAGTTTTATGTCAAGTACAATATCTTTACAAGTGCGTATTTATAGGCTTTGTAAAGGTTTAGTTGCTTACATAAAACTTACAAATAAAATAAAAAGAACTATCCCGAAACAAATTTTCGACATCTATATAGTAGTTAGTTTTGCCAAAGTCACTATATATAGTATGTATTGAATATTTCGTAATAGTTCTTAATATTAAATTTCTTAATATTTACTTAAACTGCATTAAAATGTGTTTTCGTGGGGCATACAGTCTAATGCATCGTTTCTTAAATAAGTATACCAAATAACTTGCCTCTTTTCCTGATTGCAT
>ERZ773067.1904-NODE-1904-length-10830-cov-3.160557_pt1 | contig 10830 bp, 7 predicted proteins | sample MGYA00580622_ERZ773067 | MGnify/ENA primary metagenome ERZ773067 (study PRJEB29015, sample SAMEA2737998) | human oral metagenome | biome: human oral; feature: human-associated habitat; material: dental | place: China | collected 2113 ...
CAAGCTACAGGCATCCAATTACATAATGTTATAGATGCCCGGTAATATTAAATTCATTAAAATAAAATTCAACTTATGCTTCATCAAAAAGGGCTGTAGAGAGATATCTGTCACCTGTATCAGGTAAAATCGCAACTATTACTTTTCCTTTATTTTCAGGTCTTTCTGCCAGTTTTTTGGCTGCAATAACTGCAGCTCCCGAAGATATTCCCACAAGGACTCCCTCAGTTCTGGCTATCTCCCTTCCGGTTTCAAGCGCTTCCTCATTTTCTATTTGAATAATCTCATCATAAATTTCAGTATTAAGCGCCTTTGGAATAAAACCGGCACCTATACCCTGAATCTTATGAGGGCCCGGAGCTCCGCCCGAAAGTACAGCCGATCCTACAGGTTCTACCGCTACCACCTTTACATTAGGATTCTTTGATTTAAGATATTCACCCGCTCCTGAAACAGTTCCTCCCGTACCGACTCCGGCTACCAGTATGTCTACCTTTCCTTCTGTATCTTCCCAGATTTCAGGCCCCGTAGTTTTTCTGTGTATCTCCGGATTTGCAGGATTCTCAAACTGTCCCGGAATGAAGCTGTTTTCCGTTTCTTTAGCAAGTTCTTCAGCCTTTGCTATAGCTCCCTTCATTCCCTTTGCTCCATCAGTAAGCACAAGCTCTGCTCCATAAGCCTTAAGCAGATTTCTGCGCTCTACACTCATAGTGTCAGGCATAGTAATGATTATCCTGTATCCTTTAGATGCGGCTACCGAAGCAAGTCCTATTCCTGTATTGCCGCTGGTCGGTTCAATTATAACCGAACCCGGCTTAAGCTCCCCTCTTTTCTCTGCTGTTTCTATCATACTGAGTGCAATCCTGTCCTTTACTGAGCCTGCAGGATTGAAATACTCTAATTTTGCAAGAATAGTCGCATTAATCTTATGTTTCTCCTCATAATTGGTAAGTTCTAAAAGAGGTGTCTTTCCTATTAGTTCTGTTATCTTCTTATAAATAGCCATAATTTTCTCCTTCCTTGGCATAAATTGATACAATAATCTTAATCCCTATTTAACCTAGTTGTTTTATAGGTTTAATTATGCTAATTATAATACTCCTCCTAAATCCAAATGTCAATAATATTTTTAGTTTTTTATAATTTTGTGATTATTGGCTTTATTACATATGATTATTGATAATACTTTATTGATACATTTTACATTTTATCCAGTTTTTCCGATATAAGCCCTTCCACATATTTAACTTCGGCTTCTAACTCCCTTGCTGAAATCCTGGCCGCACCGCTTCCAAAGATTATCATTTGAACCAGAGCATCAGAGGTTGCCACCCTTACTATGCCTTCCTTTGTAAGCTCTAAGCTGGTTTTAGCAATATACTGATCTGCTGTCTCAGCCTCCTTGGTATATACGATCCACATATCCCCCTGTTTTATAATATTTTCCTTACCACCGCGCACCTTATAGGCATCAAACACCAGTATAAGTTTACAGCCTTTATAGCCCTGATAATTAGCAAGTCTCTCTATCAATTTGTCTCTGGCACTGTCTATATTGATGTTCGCAAGTTCTTTTAACTCTTCCCAGGCAAAGACTATATTATAACCATCCACCAAAAGATAATCATTTTTACCGATACTGCTTCTTATCTTAGAGGCTACGGTATTTGCTACTGTTTCCGGCTCTGATTTTCCTCTGTTTTTCCATCGGTTTCTTGCTGTTTCAGCTTCTTTTTTCTTATTTGAGGAGACAGCCGAATTCAGTATACTTTCTATTTCATCAGTTCCTAAAAATATTTCTCCCCTTTCACTTCCTACCTGGCTTTCCGCCCTGTTTGCATATCTTAAAAACGCCTCTTCTTCACTTTCTTCCTCAGCAGCTTTTCCAAAATACGGAAGATGCATATAATTTATTACCTCATTCCAAGGCACTACAAAACCTGCCCCATGTGAGCAAAAGACTGAATCTGCCGTATTTTCTATGTCTGCTTCAGGATAATACTGAAACCTTTCTATTACTTCTTCTGCATTGTGACAGACTTCATAATCAGAGGGGCTAAGTGATAAAAGTCCCTCTCCCTTTGTGTAAGCTCTCAGTTCTAATGCATAGTCTTTCACTTCCGATACAGGAATTTTCCCTGTAAGTACAGCCTTTCCTGATTTATTTTCAGGCGAGGCAAAGTTGCCGTTCATCTTGCCCATATCCGTCATAGCCCTTCCTATGGCTTCTTCAGGCACTTCCAGCTTAAAATCATATACAGGCTCCAGCAAAACCGACCTTGCCTGCATAAGCCCCTGTCTTACCGCCCTATAAGTAGCCTGTCTGAAATCTCCTCCCTCAGTATGCTTAAGATGTGCCCTTCCTGCCACTAAGGTTATTTTCATATCTGTAATAGGCGAGCCAGTAAGCACACCTTTATATTCTTTTTCTTCCAAATGGCTTAAAATTAACTTTTGATAATTAATGGCAAGCTCATCCTCACTGACCTCGCTTGCAAAACTTAGTCCGCTTCCCCTTTCAGCCGGTTCAAGTCTTAACTCCACCTCAGCATAATGTCTTAAAGGCTCAAAATGCCCCACTCCGTAGACCGTATCGGCTATTGTCTCTTTATAGAGGATATGCCCCTCTCCGAAATTTATATCTACATTATATCTTTCTTTTATTAAATGCTTAAGCACCTCTGTCTGAACCTCTCCCATCAGAGAAATATTTATTTCCTTCTTATCCTCTGAATATTTTACCGAAAGTTCAGGTATTTCCTCCGAAATCTCCTTAATCTTAGGTAAAAAAACATGAACAGGCTCATTCTCAGGCAGTTCCACCCTATAACTCATAACCTGTCTTAGTACACTTCCCATCCTGGTTCCTGCAAGGCTTCCAAGCCCCTCTCCTGCCTTTGTGTTCTTAAGTCCTGTTACAGCGCAGACTTCTCCCGCCTTTACCGTATCTCGGTTTTCAAATTTTTCACCTGAATACATCCTGATACCGGTGACTTTTTCGTCTCCTATCATTTCTCTGACAGACAGGCTGCCTCCCATAAGCTTCATATAGGTAAGACGATTGCCTGCCGTATCTCTTGCTATTTTAAAAACTCTTGCCGCAAATTCAGTTTTATATACAGGACAAACAGTAAGCTTGGCAAAATTTTCAAGAAATTCCTCTACCCCTTCATTTTTAAGGGCTGAACCAAAAAATACCGGAAAAAATTTACGGTTTTGTATAAGCTCCTGTATTTCCGACAGTTTTATTTCACCTTCTGCCATATAGCTTTCAAGCACGGTTTCATCGCAAAGAGACACTTCTTCAAGAAAGGTATTATATTCTGTCGAAGCGCTTTGTACATAGCCGAATATATTTGAATCAAGTTTTTCTTTCAGCTCTTTTAATATATTCTCCTTTGAAGCTCCCGGCTGATCCATCTTATTTACAAAAATATATGTAGGTATGGAATAATGTTTAAGCAGCTTCCAAATAACAGACACCTGAGACTGAACACCTGCAGAGGCACTTATAACCAAAATTGCTACATCAAGTACCGAAAGAACCCTTTCCATTTCCACCGAAAAGTCCACATGTCCCGGAGTGTCCAAGAGCGTGAAACTTTTGCCGTAAGCCGAGAATTCTGCCTGCTTAGAAAAAATAGTGATTCCTCTTTCTCTTTCAAGTTCATAATTATCTAAGAATGCATCTTTTTTGTCCACTCTTCCTGCTTTTTTAAGAGCTCCTGCCGAAAAAAGCAGACCCTCGGAAAGGGTAGTCTTTCCCGCATCTACCTGTGCCAATATTCCAAAAACTATATGTTCCATATTTTCCCTATAAAATTATCTTTATTATAAAAAGTACCTGAATCTTTTTGTTTGATTATTATTACCCAAAAATTTCCCGGTAATAGTAAAAGCCACAGAAGAACTTTCTGTGACTTTTACTTTATTAGTTCTCTATAAATATCATAGAGTTCTTTATAAGATTTAGCAAGCAACTCTTTTTTATTATTTTTATTTAAAATGAACCGCTGCTTCCTCCATGTGATCTGCCCGAACTGCCTGTAAAAGTGCTGCTTCCTCCTGACGAACTTGATGACTTCTCTATCTTGGTTTTAGTAACATTCTTATATAGGAATAAGTCCATAGCATCTCTAATATAAAAGCTTTCCTTAACCGCATAGCTATCCGCTTGGTACTGTCTTCTCACTGTCTTTAGCTGAGAAGTAAGTACCGAACAAATTATAGCGGCAAGAATGAGAGCAGGTATAACAGAACCACCAATTACAACAAGCATATTTCTATCCTTTGGGAGATGGTCTACGTCGTAGGCCTCACCTGTTGTAACATATTGTTCGATAAATTTATCACAAAGGTCTGCGTAAGTCTCAAAACCTTTATAGGTATCCCCATCAGAAAGATAGTGCATAAATTTATTTGTCATGTATTCCTGTCCTGCATCGGTAAATATATTAATTCCCTTACCGGTTGTAACTATTCCCCAGGCTCTGGTACCATAGTCCATTACTAAAATAATACCGTCTGCGTTTTCTCCAAACCCATAACCATTGTAATCATAATAATCGGCACCATACATTTTTATATTATTTTTATCAGTTTCATCCCGGACTGTAAGAATAACTACATCTACCTTCTGTCTTTCACTTATTTCATCAAGCTTTTGAGAGAGATTCACCTCTTCCTCATCAGTAAGTACATCAGCATTATCTACTAACCTGTGTGATTTTTCTTCTGCGTATACCTTGTCAACAGAAAAACTAAAACTGCCCGCAAATGAAAGCATAAGCATGAGAGTCATAACGAAAAAGCAGACTTTTCTGCAAACTGTATTTTTCTTCATTTTTCATTCCCTCCCCTCTAAAATACAAAATATAGAATAAGAAAGAGAATTACTGTTGTTGCAACGCTTATACCGGCAAACAGCATAGCTCTCAAACTCTTATCTACAGGAAGGTCGCCAACAAACTTACCCGTCTGTCCATTCATTGCGAATATATAAGGCTTACCCTGCCATCTGGTAGTAAGTATCCAGGCAGGATAAAGGGCATATCTTGTCAGATTATTGTCAATATTTATACTGGATTGTTCTTCTCTTACCGAGCTATAGCCTGTAACTGTATTTCTAAAGGCCGCTTCTACTGAATGTTTTATACGTTCATTGACAGCCTCTTTCTGCTCATCAGCATTTACATCATACTTATCTGCAAGAAAGCCTGCAAGATAAGCTGTCTGAAAATCCACAGCTTCATTAAGGTTATAAGGCTCTATTGACTGCATAAGAACATCATCCATCTTTGCGGAAGCATCAGCCGGAACTGCTCTAAAGTCATACTTTCCACCTCTTATTACTGAGAAGTGGCTGGTTTCTGTATAACGATAATCGCCATCACTCCAAGACCTTACCTTTTCTGCCTTATACCTAATTCTACTGTCTGTGTCTGCATCATAGAGCCAAAAAGGTACATAAAGTCCCTTGATTTCTTCTATATGATTCTCAGACTTAAATACCTTCGGAAGCAGAAACTTCCCTGTCAGATGTTTTGAAAACTTGGCTTTAGCCTGCTTTTTATCAAGTTTAAACGGAATAACCAGATCAGGGCGCAGTCCTTTTTCCCATTTACCCGACATAACTATAGGGTTATCACAGTATGGGCAGGATGTTGCTCCCATTGTATCATCACCGACAATTTCTCCGCCACAGGACTTACATACATATACATTCATTCCGTCCCGCTCACCGTCTTCCCACTTTCCCTGAGGTTCAGACCATTTAATTTCCCCTTCGGCATCCCCATTTAGAATATCATCATAGCCTTTTAAGGTATCCATATCAAATTCTGTATCACAGAAAGGACACTTCATTTTTTGGAGAGATGTATCAAAGTTTATTGCACCACCACAGTTGGGGCACTTGTAATCCATCAAAGCCATAAAATTTCCCCCTTACTCCTAAAATTTCAGTCTTAATTTCATCTTTAACTTCCAATTATTCACTCCATAGTTCACATACCTCTTATTCCCCATAGTACAGTAGGATAAACTGTTTTTGGCCGGTGATTATGTGATGATATTACCAAACACCCGGAAAATATCGTAATTTTGAGCCTTCGGCTTGATTACGATATTTCACAAGATGTTTCGTGAATAATTGGAAGTAAATTATTAAAGCTAAATTATATATAAGCCACAGACCTCTAAACATATGTGATACACTCACAAAACGGTTTCAGTCTGTGACTGTCAGTTGTATTCAGGTTAAAATTACTCACTTGTAACTGAGAGTGAAAACTTATTTAAGGACGTTTAGAACCACAGTTTACACAGAAATTACCTGCATTTTTATTGCCGCAATTTGGACAGAACCACTGAATTTCACCGCCTTCTGCTCCTCCTTGCTGTCCCTGCATCGGCTGGCCGTTCATCTGCTGACCGTACTGTCCCTGCATTGGCTGACCATACTGTCCTCCGCCCTGCATAGCTCCCATCTGGTAAAGATTATTGGCATTCATTCCGCCTGCCTGATTAGCCATATTCAATCCCATAAAGCCCATCATAGCACCGCCTGAATTTCCTGCCGCAGTCCTCATTGCATCTGCCTGAGCCTGTGCAAGATTTGCTGCCGCCATAGTAGGATTTCTGAAAGCTCCTGTCATCTGAAGGTTCTTAATAAGGGCTGCATCCTCATCTGAAAGAGTAATCGGATTGAGAGCTACAGATACTATATCAAGGCCTCTAAGATCCTTCCATTTTTTAGAAAGTACCTCATCCATAAGGTCTGCAAGCTCCATTGCATGAGCAGGAAGTCCGCTAGGTCTGATTCCCTGTTCGCTAAGCTTACCAAAAGCAGGCTGAAGCGCGGATACAAACTCCGTCTTAAGCTGTGAGTCTATCTCATCTCTTGTATATTCATCAGCTATGTTTCCGCATACATTCTGATAGAAAAGAATAGGGTTCTGTATTTTATAGGAATACACGCCTGAGCAGCGTACAGATACGTCTACGTCAAGTCCTACATTCATATCAAGTACTCTGAAAGGAATAGGATTAGGTGTTCCGAATTTATTATCTGTAAGCTCTTTTGTGTTGAAATAATAAACCCTCTGATCCTTACCTGCCTCTCCTCCACGTGCGAATCTTGAAAGCATATCCTTAAATACGGCACCTGCGCTCTCACCAAGGCTTCCCGAGAATACTGTTGGTGACTCCCCTGAATTAAAGGTATATTCACCGGGCTCCGCACAGATTTCGGCTACCTTTCCGTCATTTACAATTATCATACACTGACCGTCTGCAACCGCAATTCCCGAACCGTCTGTAATTATATTGTCACTGCCATGTTTGTTAGAGGATCTTCCTCCTACCCTCTTAATTCCTTTTCTTACAAGTACATCAGCCGGAAGTGCCTCACAATAAAAATACTCTTTCCACTGATCCCCAAGTGTACCGCCTACCGCTCCTGTTAATGCTTTAATAAGTCCCATTCTATTACCTTCCTTTCTCTCATTAAAAATAATATTTATTTCAAAGTATTTGAAATCAAGTTTAATTCTCTGCAAAGATTATAATTGTTAATTCATAATCACTGTATTTGCAGGATATTTTGTGAACAGTTTCAGTTAAATGTTAAGTAAATCATTGAAGGATTCTGCCATGGTTGGGTGTGTATAAATCTGATCCCTTAAACTCTCATAGCTTATACCCTCATTCATAGCCAATGTAAATAAGTTTATTATTTCATGTGCCTCTACACCGAATAAGTTTGCACCAAGTATTTTACCGGTACTTTCGTCTATAAGAACTTTAAACAACCCTGACTGATTTCCAAGTATCTTAGCTTTCGGAATTGCCATTACAGGAAGTTTAGCCAACTTATACGAAACCCCGGCCGACTTGGCTTCTGTCTCGTTCATTCCTACCTTTGCCAGTGAAGGTATTACAAATACATTAAACGGTATATGTTTTCTCTCACCCATGTTATATTTACCGTTATTAAAGAGTACGCTCTTTATTATTCTGAAATCATCAAGTGAAAGATAAGTAAACTGAAGTCCTCCATGTACATCTCCGAGAGCATAAATATGCGGTACATTTGTCACAAGCCTGTCATTTACTTTGATTTCTCCATGCTCACCTAAGACTACTCCCGCCTTATCAAGAGCAAGTTCTGCGGTATCAGGTCTTCTGCCCGTAGCCACAAGGACTGCGGAGAATTTCTTAACCTCTTCTTTCCCGTCCGCATTTTCAAAATAAATATTCACTCCGTCTGCTTCTTCAACAAACTTCTTTACTTTCACTCCAAGCTTAAATTCAGCTCCCTGTGCTTCAAGTTCAGTTTTCACAAGCTCAGCTATATCCTCATCATCTCTCGGAAGAAACTTTGGATTATCTCCAAATATTGTAACCTTACTTCCAAATAGCGAATAGGTACTTGTAAATTCAAGACCAATATAACCGCTTCCTACTATAGCCAGGCTCTCAGGGAAGGCTTCCATATCCATTATAGTTTCACTGGTATGAATACGTTCTGATAAGTTAAGCCCTTCTATTTTAGGTACAACAGGAACCAGTCCTGTATTGATAAATATTCTCTCTGCCTGAATCTGTACAACTTCCGAATCTGTTTTTACTTCAACTACATCAGCATTTACAAATGAAGCAGTCCCATCAATGATTTTTACATTCGGTACTCCTGCCACCTTATCATAATTTGCCTTATTAAGCTTAGCTATGAGTTCCTTTTTTGCTGTAACAGCCTCTTTATAGTAAGTCTCATTGTCAAGATTTGACACCTTTCTGAGTGTAGCTTTGTTGGATAAAAACTTAGATGGAATACAGCCCACATTGATGCAGGTTCCTCCATACATCCTCTTATCTTTTTCAACCAAAACTACGCTCTCTCCCCTGCTTCCTAAAAAACCTGCAAGAGTCTTTCCTGCTTTACCAAAGCCTATAATTAAATTTTTAACATTCTCCAAAGTTTTGTCCTCTTTTCTTAATCAGGATATACATGTTAATTATACCACCTTTAATTGTTTTAGACCAGTATTTTTTGAAAAAAATGAATTGCTTTAGCAATTAGCGCTAATACTTCTAATTTATCATAGAATTTACCGATATATCATAGCCACCATCTCAACAAATGGTTTATTTTTATCGTGATACACAAAAAGAGCAGGACACTTTTGTATCCCGCCCAAATATATCCCAACTACTGGGACTTAGTGAGGTAAGACTTTTTAATCAAATTGAAAATTCAGTTGCATCATCAACATCAGCATCTTTTTCATCAACAAAATAATCCACTATTTCTTGTGCAGCCTCCATCAATTCCGGAAGTGCCATAACAGTAAGCTCATCTCTCTTCACATTCAAATTCTTCGTATTCTTTTGAATATAATCAAAAGTTTTTGCAACTTCTTTCACATCTGTGGATGCAGGACACATAAAAACAACCTTATTGTCCTCACAATGCTTCTTTAAAGCATCAAGTCCGGCAAACCCATCTACAATCTTACCACCTGTTACATAGATTACAACCGGTCTTGGATTTATCTTCAATGTAGCCATTGTAGGCGGAGAAGGTATAAACACTTCTTTTGTTTCACTTTCAGGATCAACCACGGTTCCGAGTCCCTCATATTCATAAAATTCTACCATCATAATCTCCTTTTTCTAAAACTTACAATTATCCTCTTAGGCAATTGATTAAAGTCAAAAAACAAATCATTCATCTGCTTTATTAAACTCTTCAACTGTCCAAGGACGACGCAAGTCATATTCAAACATATCCTTAAGTTCTTTTGCATTGACAGCATTAAATAACTGGGCATATTCGGCATCAGGATCATCTTTATCCATAACATTTGCAGCTGTTGACAATGAGCAGTGCTGACTTCCGCCCCATGCATGCACTTCAGCATATACTCCGGCTGCAGTCAGTTTACTTGCATAATCAAATGCCTGATCAAGACCGGCATCATTCATCATTGCATGTATAAACGTAGGAGGAAGCCCCACACAGTCTTCAACTGTAGCACGTCCCGGAAAAGCTTCCGGTGGAACGTCAACTGAATTATTAAGTTTTCCAAGATAGAGCCTTGCAGAAGTAGCCGAATCTGAACCACCCCAGAATGCTGAATTTATGCTCTGTGAACGATACTGCGGAAGGGGACGGTCATCAATAATAGGAACCCATACAAGGCAGCCTCTAGGTGTGATACCGCGTTTTTTAAGTCTATGTGAAAGTGCAAGTGATAAGTGACCACCAGAACTGTTTCCATGAAGAATTATCTTATTTGGACTTATACCAAGTTCTTTCGCATGTTCTACCAGGAAATTGTATGCAGCTTCACAATCATTCACCGGAGCAGGATATGTAATTCCCTGAACAAGAGTACGATATGTAAGTGTTGCTACCGGAACACCAAACTTATCTGCCCAGTCTTCAATGGCTGCAGTAAATCTGAAACAGGTTGTAAGTCCACCACCTGGAATAATCAATATACATGGACTGTTCTTTTTGTATCTACGCTCACCCTTTGGCTGTGCAACAACCACCTTTACAGGAGGCGCATCCGGTTCATCTATACAGCCCGGAGCTTCATACTCTGTGGTGCGTGTAAGATCATAAGGTGGAAGATATTCGGCAAATCCGTCTTCTGCATGTGCCGCAAATTCCTGGCGTTCTTCAAACGAAAGATCGTCGTTAAGCAGCACTTCTGCATAACCAACTGAATTTCCCATAAGCGCATAAGCTACTTCTAATTCGGGATGTCCCCACTTTGCATCATCACGAATTCTGAATTTTTTTAGTCCCATAAAAAACCT
>ERZ773067.1905-NODE-1905-length-10826-cov-6.791384_pt1 | contig 10826 bp, 9 predicted proteins | sample MGYA00580622_ERZ773067 | MGnify/ENA primary metagenome ERZ773067 (study PRJEB29015, sample SAMEA2737998) | human oral metagenome | biome: human oral; feature: human-associated habitat; material: dental | place: China | collected 2113 ...
TGCTTTTGGCGGGTGAACAGGACCCTGAACGCCCTGGAACCGTGGTGCGTCAGCCGGGTATTCGTGAAACTATTCTGTTCCCGCTCATGAAGCCCGAAGCTTAAATTATAACTTTAGGTTTAATATTTAATTGAGCTCACATTCAGGGCGGCATTAATCCTGGAATGAGCGTTCTTAAACCGCCCGCACGAAATTTTGAAGACGTGCGGGCGGCTTTTTCTTGTTTGTGCGGGTATTCTGGACTCTAGAAAGCCAGATGAAGGGAGAGGAAATATGGATATTTTGATTGCGCTGGTTCCCCCGATTTTCGCCGGGATTGCCCTGTATTTTATATTGCGGTGGATTAATCGTGCGGACCGTTCGGAGCGCGCAGCGCAGCGTGAGGCCGAAAAAGATGCCCAGCTTTGGTATGAACGGGTAAAAATTTCACGGGGGTCTGTTAACCCATTTACTGATGATAAACCGTAGTTGTATAAAATATTTCCCGCGAAAGTATTAAAACATATTTCGGAACCTTTATCTTTAGCGTTAAAGTCTGTTACTATGTATGTGCGATAGAAAATGTTTCATATAGAATTCTTTATATTTGAGTTTTCTCTAGCGCGTTCACATAACTACTAAGGAGATAACTACATGGCACAGAAAGTGCGCATCATTCTTGAAGACGATCTCGACGGCGGCCCCGCAGACGAGACCGTACGATTTGGCCTTGATGGTGGCCAGTATGAGATTGATTTGTCGAATGCTAATGCCGCTCGCTTGCGTGATGCTATCCGCCCGTTCGCGTCGAAGGCTCGCCGCGTACAGAATACTTCGGGGTCCGGCCGTGCAGGTCGTGGCTCGCGTGGCGCAGCAACTGCTGTGAAGCGCAACCCCGAGACCGCTGCTATCCGTAAGTGGGCTAAGGAAAACGGTCATGAGGTTTCCGATCGCGGCCGCATTCACCAGGAGATTCAGGATGCGTACTACGCAGCACTGAAAAAGGAACAGGCATAAGCTACGTTTCTTAAATAAAAGACGGGAAGGCTTTTGAGCCTTCCTGTCTTTTATTTATGTCATTTTTCTGTCAAAGTGAATCTTGCCAGGTTGATTTGTGTATTGTGGCGGGCGGAGCGATAGGGTGAGGCTCTAAAGTGTGGTGGTGAACCTCCGTAAATTTGGTGTGACGAGGTGGTCTCCAGGGTTCATATATTGGTCTGTCCACATCAACTGTGGAATGTACGGCACATGTAGTTGTGTAGGTTAATCTCACGGTCATAATCGGTTGTTGTGAAGATGTCGAGAAAATATCCGCGATACTCCATCTCTATTTGGTATATTTCATGCATATTTTGATAGTTGCATTTTTGGAAAATTGTTTGAAGTGTTTTATTTCCTGCCCTTTGAAATGGATAGTACAGGGCGGGCTATTGGGTGGCGTAAGGAATAATTTCGGTGTGCCGAAAACATGCATATGGTTACCACTTAGAGAGAATTCATTCTATATTTTCCTGGTAAATAGTTGCAGTTTCTATAAAATAAATCAAGCCCTTGAGGTTTATTGTCGGGATTAAACGAAAGTTAAACTTTATTTAAGTCTCGTATATACATAAGGGTTACCGAAAGGTAAGCATTAGGTTTTCATAATCCCTCAGAATCCTCGTGCCGCCGAGCTCGCTGCGGCAGATGATGCGCGCGTGACCCCGGCTGCGGGCCGGTGCGACCTTCGTCTCGCTAGTTCTTTCGATGGCGAACAGTCCCCACGCGAGGGGTAATACCGCGTAGTCTTGTATCAAGTAGAAAATCCTAGGAGTACGCAATGTTTGAACGCTTTACCGACCGAGCTCGGCGCGTAGTGGTGCTTGCCCAAGAGGAAGCACGCATGCTCAACCACAATTACATCGGTACTGAGCACCTACTGCTCGGCCTAGTTCACGAGGGGGAGGGCATTGCGGCCCGAGCCTTGGAGTCGCTGGGTATTACGCTCAACAGCGTACGTGAACAGGTGCAAGACATTATTGGCCCGGGGGCAAACGCACCCAGCGGGCATATTCCCTTTACCCCGCGCGCGAAGAAAGTGCTGGAGCTTTCGATGCGCGAGGCTATTCAACTTAACCACGGTTACATCGGCACCGAACATATCCTGCTGGGTATGGTGCGCGCGAACGAGGGCGTGGCAAACCAGGTGCTGGCTAAACTCGGTGTGGAACCGGCCGCCGTGCGCCAAGCCGTAATGGACCTTATCTCTGGGTATCCGGGTAATGGTGACTCGAAAGAAACTGCCGGTGTTGGCGCGGGTAACTCCCGCGAGGGCACCCCGGCGGGCTCGACGATTCTTGACCAGTTCGGGCGTAACCTCACCGCCGCTGCACGTGAGGGTCAGCTTGATCCGGTGATTGGCCGTCACCACGAGATGGAGCGTGTGATGCAGGTGCTCTCACGCCGCACTAAGAACAACCCCGTGCTTATCGGTGAACCCGGTGTTGGTAAAACCGCTGTTGTTGAGGGTCTAGCCCAGGCTATTGTGCATGGTGACGTACCCGAAACTCTTAAAGATAAGCACCTGTACACCCTGGATTTGGGTTCCCTGGTCGCGGGCTCCCGGTACCGCGGTGACTTTGAGGAACGCCTTAAGAAAGTACTCAAGGAGATTCGCACCCGCGGCGACATTATCTTGTTTATCGACGAGATTCACACCCTTGTCGGGGCCGGTGCCGCAGAGGGTGCTATCGATGCGGCCTCCATTCTGAAGCCGATGCTGGCTCGCGGTGAGCTGCAGACCATCGGTGCCACCACCTTGGATGAGTACCGCAAGCACATTGAGAAGGACGCCGCCTTGGAGCGCCGTTTCCAGCCGATTCAGGTGGACGAGCCTTCACAGGAGCTCGCTGTGCAGATTCTTAAAGGTGTGCGCGATAAGTATGAGGCTCACCACCGCGTGACTATCTCGGATGAAGCAATTGAGACTGCCGTAAACTTGGCGGCGCGCTATATCTCTGATCGTTTCCTGCCTGATAAGGCTGTTGACCTGATTGACGAGGCGGGCGCACGCCTGCGTATTAAGCGGATGACCGCCCCGCCCGAGATTAAGGTGCTGGAAGAGAAGGCAGGTAAGCTCAAGCGCGCGAAAGAAGACGCTATTCGGGAGCAGGACTACGAGAAAGCTGCCGGTCTGCGGGACGAGGAACAGAAGGTTCTTCAGGAGAAAGACCAGAAAGAGAAGGCATGGCGTGAAAACGGTGACGCCTTCGGTGAGGTGACCCCCGAGGTTATTTCAGAGGTTCTGGCGTCTTCAACCGGCGTTCCGGTGTACAAGATTACCGAAGAAGAGTCCTCGCGTCTGCTTAAGATGGAGGACGAGCTGCACAAGCGTGTGATCGGGCAGGAGCACGCTATTAAGGCGTTGGCCCGTTCGATTCGCCGTACCCGTGCCGGGTTGAAAGATCCGAACCGTCCGGGCGGCTCGTTCATTTTTGCTGGTCCGACCGGCGTCGGTAAGACCGAGCTTGCGAAGGCTTTGGCAGAGTTCCTCTTCGGCGATCAGGATGCACTGATTACTCTGGATATGTCGGAGTACCAGGAGAAGCACACCGTTTCACGCCTGTTCGGCGCCCCTCCCGGGTACGTGGGCTATGAAGAAGGCGGTCAGCTGACCGAGAAGGTACGCCGTAAGCCGTTCTCGGTGGTGCTGTTCGACGAGGTTGAGAAGGCGCACGCCGACCTGTTCAACTCGCTGCTGCAGATTCTTGAAGATGGCCGCCTGACTGATTCGCAGGGTCGTGTGGTGGACTTTAAGAACACCGTGATTATTATGACCACGAACCTTGGTTCACGCGATGTGAACCGCCGGGTTCCTGTGGGCTTCCAGGCAATGGACGATAATGCCGCTGACTACGAGCGTATGCAGGCCCGCGTCATGGAGAACCTCAAGGAGCACTTCCGCCCCGAGTTCCTGAACCGTGTGGACGATATTATTGTGTTCCCGCAGCTCTCCGAGACCGAGATTCTGCAGATTGTGGACCTGTTTGTTGGTCGTTTGGCAAAGCGTCTGGCGGATCAGGATATGTCGATCGAGCTGACGAATGCGGCGAAGGTTCTCATGGCTTCGAAGGGCTATGACCCGGCGATGGGCGCCCGTCCGCTGCGCCGCGAGATGCAGCGCAATATTGAGGATGCTCTCTCTGAGAAGATCCTCTTCGGCGAAATTAAGCCCGGTGAAAAGATTACCGTGGACGCTGAGGGTGAAGGGGATGACGCGAAGTTCACCTTCTCCTCCCAGCCGATGAAGGAATTATCCAGCGAGTACCTGAAGGATCTGGATTCGCAGTCGGTCGCTGAGGAAGAAGCGGTTGAAGAAGCTGAGCAGATCACCAATAACGCTGCCGAGTAGCTTCAGTCTCGGTTAGTGATCAGGCTCAAATGAGCGCAGAGCACCCCCAGTCTCCCGTATGGGAGGAGCTGGGGGTGTTTCTTTATGCCTGTGCCCTGCATGTTTGCCTGGAAGGGGTGCGCTGGTGTCGGGCGGGATGCGGCGGAGGGATAGTATGCTTAGTACATGCCCGCATCATCGAAAAAAACTCAGTCTTCATTGTCTCGTTCACGACCGGAACGGGGGCAGGACGCCTACCGTGCCGAGGTTCAGGCGCGGCTGGGGTCTTCCATTAAACGTGCCGAGCAGGCGATGATGGTGGCAAAATCTAAAGCTTTGCGGGAGTACGATCTGAGTGTCGCACAGTATGCCGCCATGCTTTCGCTCTACTATGCTCCCGGACAGTCAGCGGCGCAGCTGGCACGCGCTGCGGCGGTGACCCCGCAGACAATGGCTACTGTTCTTGCACGTCTAGAGGCAAAAAAACTGATTACCCGCGTGCCTTCAGAAATCCATAGTCGCGTGAATGTGGTGACCCTAACCCCGGCGGGGGAGGAGCTGGGGCTGAAAGCTGACGAGAAGGCGCGTGCCGTTGAGGACCTTATGAGCAGTGAATTCACCTCGCAGGAGCAGGAGCAATTACGCGATTTGCTGGGCCGACTCGTTGAGGTTCTTGAGGGGTAGATTCTGCCCCGTTGACGTGCGGGTGCTTATAGGCGCCCGCAAATAATCCGCTGCCTGAGGCCCGGGAATAACACTACCCTTAATAGCAGATGTCTGTTATAGTTCAGTGTGCGACTATAATTAAGGAGTATGATAATGAAGGCTGTCCAGATTACCAGCTACGACGGGCCCCTTGGCACCTTAGAATACGGTGAAACGTCCGACCCAACCCCGGCTGCCGGACAGATCGCTATTAACGTTCACTACGCAGGCGCTAGCTACGTGGAAGCACTGTTTGCAGGCGGATTCGTACCGACTATCCCTGTGCCCTGGGTGCCGGGGCTTGAGGCATCCGGCACGGTTCGAGCCTATGGCGAAGGGGTCACGGAGCACGACGGCCTTGAGATTGGCACTCCTGTTGCCGCCTTTACGGTCACTGACAGCGGAGGGTACGGGCAGATCGCGGTCACTAACGCTCACCTGGTCGCCCCAATACCAGAGGGGCTAGATGCTGCCACTGCAGCCGCTGTACCCGCAAACACTACGGCTGCGCTCATAGCCCTGGAACGGCTGGCTCAAGTACAGTCGGGGCAGAGCGTGCTGATTCAGGCCGCCGCAGGTGGCCTTGGGTCTCAGCTTGGGCAAGTGGCACGGTATCTGGGTGCTTCCCGCGTGGTGGGTGTTGTTGGTTCTGAACAGAAGCGGCACGCGGCATTAGAGCTGGGATATGACGAGGTAATCTTACGCGATGATCTAGCAGAGCAAGAGCCCGACCAATTCGATATTATTGTCGACCCGGTGGGCGGCCCAACACGCGCTCGGTGCGTGGATCTGCTCCGTGTAGGTGGTCGCCTGCTTGTAGTAGGCGACGCTGCTCAGGCGGGGGATCAGCTCATAAGCAGCAATGACCTGTGGCTTGGCGGTAAAAGCGTCATGGGATTCAACCTAGGGGCTTTAACGGCGGCACAGCCTGAGCTTGTGGGAACATACCTCCGGCACGCGCTGCAGCTGGTCGCCGATGGGGAAGTGAAGGTGCAGGTGACGGACGTCGTGCCTATTACCCAGGCCCCTAGTGTTCTGGCGAGGCTGCGGGCCGGAAGCACCGTCGGTAAAACCGTCCTTAAACACGAAGCGCTATAGTGACGCGCTAATAGTGATACCTTCCCTCCCGGCTGATTAAGGGCCGGGAGGGAGGGAAAGCCGGGTGATAGATGGGGCTTATTCAGTGGTTAGCCAGTCATTGAGTGTGGTGGGGTCGGTACGGTCTGCTGGGTCAGGGATTAACCCGCCTTTAGCGATAGCCGAACCAAGGTATGGCAGCTGCCACACCAGCTTGGGGTGTTTGCCGCCGATTTCACCGCGCGCCGCGAGGATACGCTTCACAAACTCGGCTGCCGTCCCTTCTTCGGCGCCGCGAATCGAAATAACGCCTGAATCGGGGATATTCATCTGCCCCTCAGCAATATCGCAGGCTAGCTGAGCCACCGGCGCAGCCGGTAATGGCGACATCTTCATAGTGGGCAGCACCGATACGGGCCCAAAAGTGACCTGCTTTACGAGGGTGGGCAGAATCTCAAACCATTGCGCGGAGTGAATAATCACAGTTTCCACCGGTGAGGCCTTATAAGTGTTTTCCTGCACGGCCTTGCCGCTGTAGTAGCCGTATCCGCGGCATACTGCCGCATCCTGCACACCGGCAATCGAAATGCACACAATGCGCTTCACCTGGTTCTCTGCCGCTGCCTGCGCAATATTGCTGGCGGTGAGCTTAAAGAGTTCCTCGGCCTTGCGACGATTCATGACCGTGTGGTTCAAGGCATCAATGACCACATCCACCCCGGCGAGGGCTGGGGTGAGGCTCTCAAGCACTGAGGCATCTACCCCGGTGGAGCGGCTCAACGGCACCACCTGGTGCCCTCGCTTCTCAAGTTCGGTGCAAATTTTCGTGCCAATGGTTCCGGTTGCCCCTGCAACTGCTATTTTCATGAGTATCCCTCTTGAGTGAATAGTTGGTATTTCAAATACGTATTTTCTATTCTTCCAAAAGTTGGAAGCGAAAACAATAAGTTTCTGAATAAAGTATTTAAAAAATTTATATACTAAATTGTTATAAAAGCATAAAATATGTCTAATACTTATGCGCTATAGTGAAACTAAATCATCTTTTTCACTCGCCAGACCGTCAGCAAGCAACCCCTCATAGCAGCGTTGGATCTGCTCTTGAGAAGAGCCTAGCGTATGCAGCGACTTCACCACTGCTGACAAGTTTTTGGGTGCCACAATATCGGGGGAGAAGTTGGTAATAAGTTCCTTAGGGATGGGGTGGTGGGCCTCTCGAAGAACCGCCATCATTGCCCCACGTAACTGCCGGTCTGTGCCATGCCAGCTTTGACCCTGAGGGGTGTACTCAGCCTCTGGTTTACCAGCGGCAACCCAAGCACATAAATGCCTAATTGGGCATATATTGCAGGTTGGAGATTTTGCGGTGCACACCAGCGCCCCAAGCTCCATCGTGGCGGCATTCCATAGGCAGCTAGCCTGCTCATCGGTGGGCATTAGCGTCTCGGCGAGGCGAGTTTCAGCCGCATTAAGCGACTTGTTTGGCAATCCTTTGCCGCTGATGGCACGCGCGTGTACCCTGCGAATATTTGTATCTATTACAGTTGCGCGGCGCCCAAATGCGAAGGAAGTAATTGCTGCTGCAGTGTAAGAGCCAACCCCCGGTAAGGCCAGCAGCTGCTCATAAGTGCCGGGAACATCACCATGATGCTCTAACACAATAGCCTGCGCTGCGCTATGAAGGCGCTGCGCCCGACGCGGATACCCCAACCTGCCCCAAGCACGCACCGCCTCGGCGGACTCTTCAGCTGCTAAGTCTTTGGGGGTCGGCCAGCGGCGCATCCATTCTTCCCACACTGGAAGAACACGTTTAACCGGAGTCTGCTGAAGCATAAACTCACTTACCATCACACCCCACGCGGAGCACTCTGCGCGGCGCCACGGCAGATCGCGAGCATTGGCGATAAACCAGTCACCCACCAGCTGGTGCAGCTGCTCTGTCTGTGCAAAAGATACATGGGGTGCTGTAGAAACGGCCCTTGGGTGGGGAGTGCGTGGTGAAGAGGTCATTGATATAGGGTAAAACACCCGCAATATATTCCAAAAATAATATATATGCATAATTCCCGTTAAGGAATAAAACGCTGTATTCTTATATGTATGTCAGAAGATATGGATTTGCCCCCTGAAGTATATCGCCGTCGACGCATTATTGCGGCAGTTACGGCAATTATTATTTTGATACTTCTTATAGTAGGTATTACCTGGGCTGTTAATACCATTCAAAACCGTAATACGAATGAAGCAGTCCCCAGTGCTACAGCAACAGCAGAGGCATTCCAAAACTTCAGCGCCCGAGCCGACGTGACCGCCTCACCCACCGGCTCGGCAAGCGCCCACCCCTCACAAGCAGCCGATCCCAGTAAAAGCCCCGACCCGAGCGCATCCACCTCCTCGGCTGCTGTAACTGCCTGCTCCGCACAGAACCTTAAAGTGACCGTGGCTCCCTCCAAAAAGCAGTATGCTGCGGGGGAGGCACCTTCCTTTACCGTCACCTACACCAACACCTCTAAAACCCCCTGCGCCATCGGCGGAGATAAAGCAGAAAACGGCATAGAGCTGAACATTACCTCCGGTGCGGCACAAACCTACTCAAAGAACAAGTGCGCCCCTGCGCCGTTGAAAAAAGCTGAGCTTGAGCCGGGGAAAGAAGCCACCGGTGAGATAGCCTGGGACCGCAAATCCAATGCGTCAGGGTGCGAAAAAACGAAGGACGCCGAGAAGGGCACTTATTCGGTGGTTGCAAGCGTGAACGGTGTTGCCTCACAGGCGGTAAGCTTTACCCTCGCCTGATAATAACTATCGCGGCATCTGCGGTGCTGCCCTGCGGGAGGGGGCTATAAGCCCGCTCCCTCCCGGCCGGGGGGGGGGAGGTCGGTAGTTTCCCGTACGTGAAGCCGCCTTCAGAAATGCTCTGCACGGGCTAGCGTGTGATTTACAGGTACTTTTCGAGAGTGCTCTCAGCCATGCGGGAGAGCGACTCACGCAGGGTGCGGGCGCGGTTGCCGCCGACCCCCTCCACAGCCCGCAAATCCTCAAGGGTGGCCGCCATAAGCGCCTGCAAAGTGCCGAAACGTTCCACCAGGCGCGAAGAGATAATATGCGGGATGCTTTGAATACCATCCAGCAGGCGGTATCCGCGCGGCTGAAGCGGAGTGTCTAAATCATACCCCTCAAAGCCGACCACCTGCGCAATAACCTTCAAATCGACAATGTTCATATCGTCCAGGTTCTCCAGAGCCTCAACAGCATCCCCAATATTCCTCGGGTTGGGGTTCGGCAGGTAGTCGAAGAGAATAATCTCGCTGCCGGGCATGTCGGGGCTGCGCAGTTCCTCAAGCTGAAGCGCCACCAGGCGGCCATGCACACCCAGCTCAAGCACATAGTGGCTAACCTCGGAAATAATACGACGCACCATCTCCATACGCTGAAGGGTGGCGGCCACATCCCCCAGGGTCACGTGCGACTCAATTTCTAGAGTCGAGAGCGTCCCCAGCACTTTACGCAGGCGTTTCTTGTAGCTTTCAAGAGTCTGGATGGCCTGGTTGGCGCGGCTCATGAGGTACTGGGTATCCTGCACCGTGTAGCGGGTGCCATCCACATACACCGAAATCACAGACATAGAGGCACTGACCGAAATCACCGGAAAACCAGTCTGGATAGCGATACGTTCGGCGGTGCGGTGGCGGGTACCGGATTCATTCGTCTCAATGAACGGATCAGGCATGAGCTGCACAGCGGCTTTGAGGAGCCGGGTGGCATCCCTATCGCAGATAATAGCGCCATCCATTTTGGCAAGTTCGCGCAAACGGGTGGCCGAGAATTCCGTATCAATATCGAACCCGCCGGAAGAGAGCGCGGCAACGGTGCGGTCTGAACCGAGCACAATGAGTGCGCCGGTACGTCCGCGTAGGATGCGCTCCAGCCCCTCCCGCAGTTCGGTGCCGGGGGCGATGCGAGCGATCGTTTTGAGAAGGAGTTCGCTATAGTCTGTTTGCACGTGCTCCATTGTAGCCTGTTTATAGTGTTATTTCGCCTTTGAGGGTTGAGCGCAGGGGGCGCGTAGTTACACGGAAAAATGCATAAATAAAGAGTATTCGTTCTGTTTTAAGCGGTGGTTTGCCGCCAGCGCACGCCCTGACCGGGGTGCATCATCGGTATGGTGCCTTATGGGCAGCTGCAGGTCTTAAACCGTCAGGGTCGCCCGTACAATAAAAACCATGGCTGCACGCACAAAAACCACTAAAGGAACCCCCGCCTACCGCTGTACCGAATGCGGCTGGACCACCGCCAAATGGGTGGGCCGATGCGGTGAATGCCAAACCTGGGGGTCTGTTGAGGAAGCCGCCGGGGGTACCGTGGCGCGCACCCGTACCGCATCCAGCGTGCAGAAACCGGCGCAGGTGATCGGCGAGGTAGACTCGACCGTCGCCGCCTATATGAGCACCGGCAACCCCGAATTTGACCGGGTGCTCGGCGGGGGACTGGTGCCCGGTGCCGTGATTCTGATGGCTGGCGAACCCGGCGTGGGCAAATCTACCCTGCTGTTGGATGTTGCCGCCACCTTCGCGCGCGGATACACCCCGCGAACCCCCGCCGCTGAGCGTGCCCGCGCGAAAACCCGCGACGTGCTGTACGTGACCGGTGAAGAATCCGCCGCGCAGGTTAAGCTGCGTGCGGACCGCATCCACGCCGT
>ERZ773067.1907-NODE-1907-length-10811-cov-9.185385_pt1 | contig 10811 bp, 12 predicted proteins | sample MGYA00580622_ERZ773067 | MGnify/ENA primary metagenome ERZ773067 (study PRJEB29015, sample SAMEA2737998) | human oral metagenome | biome: human oral; feature: human-associated habitat; material: dental | place: China | collected 2113 ...
GACCCTCTGGTCCCAAACCAGATGCGCTACCAAACTGCGCTACATCCCGATACCGCCCTATTATAATGAGCGGCACGGGAAAAGTCAATATTGAGGCGCTGTTGCCGCAAAATATTTACCGAGCGGCATGGTGTGTGGTCTCTCGGTATGAAAATGCTCTAAGATCCAATCGGTACGCGGAGACTCTACATGGGCGGCAGGATTCCCGAGCGGGTCGAAGATCTCAAAGGGAACAGCTCCGTCAAGTCGGAACTCGTTGATTGTTTTTCTCGTATAGCGGAGCTTCGACTTCTCATTATACGCTGCATAGTCAATCGCAGGCAGCGGCAGATGAATCATAGAGCGTACGGTGATCTCATAGAGTCCTGTCTTTGGACTTTCAAGGACGAGATCCAAGTCGCCGAGGGCACTGTAGTACATGAGATACTCTGCCACATATTTCGGATAGCCGTCGACGGGAATGCCGTTGAGGGATTTGATGACATCGCCCGGGGATACTGCTGCGAGCTCCGGATGCCGCTTCGTATCAACGGTGTCGATGATCCAACGCGGCTTCTCAGCGTGCCCTTTCAGTGTAAAACCATAGTATTTCGTCGGATAGAGATCTACGTAGACTGCCTGTGTGATGTATCCAATCGTGTCAAGCGGATGAATGCCACTCGACATGGGCTCCCAGTAGTCCCAATTTACCCAGGTCCCCGCAGGTTCTTCACGGAATGTCACATAATGCACCTCTGCCATGGACCACGACGGGTGCAAGGCGAATGAGGGGAGATTTCCCGCGTCGGAAAAGACGTATTTATTCGATGTTTTGGCGCGCCCGCTGTCGTAATGCGCGTTGGAGCGATAGGCGATGGCCTCGCGCAGCTCCTTTGCCGGCATCCCCGGATAGAAGACGCTGTACTTTGGTCCGTAGGCATTGCATTCCTCAATGGGAAGCGTGAGCCAGTGCGGAATACGTTTTACGAGCGGAGAGATCTCGTCACGACTTCCTTTGCCGTTCGGGGAATAATAGAAGTAAGCGTTTACCTTACCTTTCTTCGCTGATTCCTCGAGTGCTGTCCAACGGGAGAGATCGCCGGCGTGATACCAATAGTCGGTATAGTCCTTGGATGGGATGGTTTTGAGATCCGCTGCAGAGACAGGCGTCAATTCAAATGCCGTGTCCTCTTTTGTTCCGATGGTGAGGCGCGGCACCGTTCCGTCGCTGTCGTACTCACCCTGCACGTGGAAAAGATAGTCGACTTTGCCATCCTTATGGATCTCGTGTAGTTCATAAGAGCTATACAAATAGGGGATGGAGCGTAGGAATTTCGTTTGAACATCTCCTTGTTTTACAACGCCCCATGTCTCCATGGTTGGAGGACGTTGGACTTCGATGCGGCGTGTCTGCGGCTCTTTCCAGTCCACATGATACGGATCTGTTTGCTGCTCCGCTGCATAGCCTGTTGCCGAAACTGAAACGGAGCAAAGGAGAACGGTGCTAATGAAGCGGCGGACACTCTGTATCATATCGGCACCAACCCTTCCTGCGAGTTCTAATCTACTTCACAATATGCTTGCCGCCGAGGAAGCGCGGCTTCCAATAGTCGTTTGACAGTGCGTCGATGCGGACACCCTTGCTCGTGGAGGCGTGGATGAACTCGCCCTTGCCGAGGTAGATGCCGCAGTGGGATGCACCCTTTTCATACGTCTCAAAGAAGACGAGATCACCGGGCACAAGCTCCTTTGTGCTCTTTGTTCGGAGACCAAGTTTATACTGCTCATCGGCTGTGCGCGGGATCGTGATGCCGTGCTTTTGGAAGACGTACTGGAGATAACCGGAGCAGTCAAAGCCCTTCGGCGTTGTTCCGCCGAATGCGTAAGGAGTGCCCATATACGACTTTGCCGTCTTGATGACATCGGAGACCTTGCTTGCGGGCAGGATGGGCTTGCCGTTCGGCGCAAGCGGTTGTTTCCTGTTATCGGCAGGCGGCGGCACGTCAATACCCCACGTGCTCTTGGCAGGAAGGTTTTTGAGTGCACGCCATGTGGCGTTTGTGACTATGCCCGTGATCTTGATCTTGTGGTCGCGCTGGAACTCAGCGACAGCGCGTTCTGTGTCCTTGCCAAAGATGCCGTCCGCCCTCTTGATCTTATAACCTGCGTTTTGGAGTGCCTGCTGGAGGACACGCACCTCATTCCCCTGCGAACCTTCGCGCAGGGTGGGCGAGGCGAAGGCCGTGCCCGCAGCGAAGAGCAGGGCGATGCCGGTGCAAAGGAAGATGCGGCGTTTCATAAAACAACATCCTTTCAGTTCATTTTATGCGTGCTGTACGTGCTCAAGACCCTGACTGAGCAGCTTCAGCACATGATCGTCATCAATTGAGTAGAGTACCTCCTTGCCGTCACGGCGAAACTTGACGAGACGGGCACTGCGGAGGACGCGCAGCTGATGGGAGATGGCGGACTGGCCCATATCCAGACCGTCCGCAATGTCGTAGACGCGCAGCTCCTCTGCTGCTGCGAGCAGGGAGAGAATCTTGATGCGGGTGGGATCGCCGAGGGTCTTAAAGAGGTCGGCGAGGTGTTGTGCCGTATCCTGATCGATACATTTCAGTGGGGCGGCAGTCATACGCTGGAATATCCTTTCTGCTGGTCAGTAAATCTTGTTGATTTCAAATCCGTTCGAAGCAAGCGCGGCGACGATGCGGTCGATGTGCTCCTGCCCATGTGCCTCAACGGTAACGGTGAGCTGCACCTTCTGGAAGCTGTCTGTCACCATTGTCTGGTCATGATCGAGGCGAATGACATTTGCGTCCTGTTCGGTGAGAATCTGTGCAACGGTGAGCAACTGTCCCGGTTTGTCGGGGAGCTGCACGGAGAAGCGGAACACTCTGCCGCGCGAGATGAGCGCCTTTGAGATGAGTGCCGAAATGGTGGAGATATCGATGTTGCCGCCGCTGACAAGCACGGCAATTTTTTTGTCCTTCATGTGCAGTTTTTGCAGCGCGGCGAGTGAGAGGACGCCCGCTCCCTCGGCGATGAGTTTGTGCTTCTCGATCAGTGAGAGCAGAGCGATCATGATCTCCATCTCAGAGACGGTGATGATCTCATCCAGGTAGCGGCGGCAGAATTCGAGCGTGAGTTTTCCCGCCGTGCGAACGGCACAGCCGTCGGCAACGGTATCGGCGGAGGGGAGTGTGATCGTGCGCCCGCAGGAGAGTGCCGCCTTCATGCAGGCAGCATTTTCCGGCTCGACGCCGATGACCTTCACCTGCGGGTTGACGAGCTTCACCGCGAGTGCAATGCCGGAGGCGAGCCCGCCACCGCCGACGGGAACGAGGATTGCATCCACATCCTTGAGTGCGTCGATGACTTCGAGGGCGATGGTGCCCTGTCCGACGAGGACATCGCGGTCATTGAACGGATGAATGTAGACGTACCCCTTTTCTTCCTGCAGTTCGAGGCTGTGCGCATAGGCATCGTCAAAGCCGTTGCCGTGGAGTATGACCGTTGCACCGAGTGCACGCGTCGCCTCGACCTTGAGAATCGGGGTTGTTGCGGGCATGCAGATCACGGCGTTTACACCGAGTTTCTGTGAGGCGTAGGCGACGCCCTGCGCGTGATTACCTGCCGAGGCGGTGATAACGCCGCGCGCCTTCTCCTCCTCTGTAAGCATGGAGATGCGATTGTATGCACCGCGCAGTTTGAATGCACCAGTTGTCTGGAGATTTTCGAGTTTCAGATAGGTCGCGTTGCCAGAGAGCTCAGAGAAAAACTCACTGTAGACCAGCGGCGTCTTTCGTACAATGCCCTCGAGGCGTTTAGCTGCGGCGTAGATGTCTGAAATACCGGTTGCAGCGACAACTCCCTCATCCGTTTGCCCCGTCTGCTCTTCTCCCATAATTCATTGCCTCCCAAATTCCTTTATATGTAGAGTCAGTCTATCATTTTCGATGGGGCGCGTCAATTTATTTTCCGGAATAATCGTCGGAATAAAGAAGGAGTTTGACAGAATTTAGCGAATAAATACAACAAACGAGGCGGGACGGGAGGTGTGCGATGGCTTACGGTGCTAAATATGCGCGTGTCCTTATCCCTGTCGATGGCTCGCAGGAGTCACTGTGTGCCGTCCGTCTGGCGGGAGAATTTGCTCGCATTATGCATGCGACGGTGTACTTCATCTATGTGTCACCGTTCGATGAGAGTACGGATGAGGGCGATGTGCCGTGGCTGCCAGAGAGCATTGTACGTCCTGCGGCAGAGGAGGCACAGGAGATTTTTTCCGTAGCGGAGGAACTTCTGCCTGCGGATGTCGCATATGAGCGTCACCATCGTGCAGGCGTACCAGCGGATGAGATTTTGCACTTCATCGATGAGATGGATGTAGATCTTGTCGTCATAGGCGGGCGCAAATTATCCCGCATGAGTGGAATCTTTCTTGGGAGTGTCACGCAGACCGTCTTGGAGTACGCGCATTCCAGCGTTATGGTCGCAGGGCGCGCCAAATCAAGTAATAATGTTCACGTTCTTTAGAGAAGTGAGGAGGAACTGCCATGATGAAGAATATTTTAGTACCGGTGGATGGCTCTGAGGGGGCCGACCGCGCGATTGAAAAGGCAGTCATGCTTGCCGAAACATGTGGAGCGAAGCTGAATTTCCTCTATGTTGCAAACATCAATCAGCTCGCGATCAATGCCGTGCTCTCGGACGCGATTCTCGACTCCGTGACGAAGGCGGGGAATGTCATCCTTGACCGCGCGCTTGAAATGGTTCCGGCAGGCGTTGAGAAGGAGTCATTCTCGGATACGGGCTCGCCGGCGGTGGTCATCCTTGATTTTGCGGAGTCGAACGACATTGACCTCATTGTCATGGGCAGCCGCGGTCTCGGCGTTGTGAAGGGGGTACTGCTCGGCAGCGTCAGTCAGTATGTTGTAGAGCAGTCGAAGTGCCCTGTGCTCGTGGTCAAATAAGGGGCATATCAGTATAATTTTGTTGGAAAGGAGCTGCTGCGAATATATGCAGCAGCTCTTTGACGTGCATAGATGTGGAAAGGCAGTAAAATGAGTGATCGGCGTTTCGCGCGGACGGAGATGCTGTTGGGCAGTGCGGGCGTGGAACATCTTGGCAGGTGCTCCATAGCGGTGTTCGGCATTGGCGGTGTCGGTTCGTATGCAGCAGAGGCACTGGCACGCGCGGGTGTTGGAAGACTGACGCTTGTCGATCATGACGTGATCGACGCAACGAATATTAATCGTCAGATCCATGCGCTGACGGAGACGGTCGGTGCGTCCAAGACGGAGATAATGGCGCGGCGTATTCACTCCATCAATCCCGACTGCGAGGTTCGTGAGATTCGCGCCTTTTATTCGCCAGAGGATGCGAATACGTTCTTTCCAGAGCATTATGACTATGTATTGGACGCTGTAGATACGGTGACGGCAAAAATTGATCTCGCCGTACAGTGCCATCGGCACGGGATTCCGCTGATTGCAAGTATGGGCGCGGCGAATAAACTCGACCCGACACTCTTTGCGGTCATGGATATCTATCGTACGAAGGGGGACCCAATCGCGCGCATTCTGCGGAAGAAGCTAAAGGAGCTGGGCATTCCGCATTTGAGGGTTGTCTGTTCGCGCGAGCGCCCACGCACACCGGAGGCAGTAAGCGAGATGCCCATTGCAGGGCGGAATGCGGTGCCTGCAAGTGTGTCCTTTGTCCCATCTGTCGCAGGACTCATTATGGCAGGAGCTGTGATTCGTGATCTCTTGAACCTACGAGTGGAGGTATCTTCATGAACATATCTGTATTGGGGTGCGGACGCTGGGGTTCCTTTCATGCGTGGTATGCTGCGCGCGTGGGTCATACGGTTACTCTCTGGGGGCGTGCGGGGTCTGTGCATCTGGCAGAACTGCGTACGTCACGAACAAATGAATTTTTGACGCTCCCCGATGCGATTCATCTGACCGATGATTTGGGTGTCGCAGTTCGAACAGCAGAGGTTGTCATTATCTCCATTCATGCACAGGCACTGCGTTCCTTTCTCCGCGATCTCTGTGCGCAGGGATTGGGGAAGGAACTTGCACAGCGGCAGATCATTCTCTGTATGAAGGGGCTGGAGATTGGCACTGGAACGAGGCTTACAACCGTTGTGCACAAGGAATTGGGGGCGGATGTGAAACCCGTCGTCTGGGTCGGTCCCGGGCATGTACAGGACTTCGTACGTGGGATTCCGAACTGCATGGTGCTTGCGGGCGAGGACAGGGAGGCTCTGCATCATCTTGTAGGGGAGCTCGGCAGCCCTCTCATCCGCTTTTACTATGGAGAGGATCTGCTCGGAACAGAGGTCGGAGCGGCGGCAAAGAACGTCGTTGGGCTTGCCGCAGGGATGCTCGATGGCCTCGGCTACGGCAGTCTAAAGGGGGCTCTTATGGCGCGCGGCACACGGGAACTCGTACGCCTCGTGCGTGCAATGGGGGGAGATGGGGAGACGATCTATGGGCTCTCGCACCTAGGTGACTACGAGGCAACCCTCTTTTCTCCATACAGCAACAATCGACGTTATGGTGAGGCAGTTGTACGCGGCACAGCGGGAGACTTTCACAAGATCGCTGAGGGCGTCTATACGGCAGAAGCATTGATGGCGCTCTCAGAGGAGCATGGTGTCGACCTGCCAATCTCCGCAACCGTTTATGAAATTGTCACACAGGGAAAAGACCCGCATGCGCAGCTGACACAGCTTTTTATGCGCAGAGCGAAGAGCGAGAAGGAATAAGGTATGAGTGAACGAAAACATATTGATGTCGTTGCGGGCGCAATCCTTCGTGACGGCAAAGTGTTCGGCGCGTGCCGCGGATACGGCGCCTACGCGGGAACATGGGAATTTGCGGGCGGCAAGGTTGAGCAGGGCGAGACAGACGAGGAGGCGCTTGTGCGTGAAATCCATGAGGAACTTGGGGTCGATATCGCCGTGGAGCGACTGCTTGGCATCGTCGATCACGACTATCCGGAGTACCATATGAATATGCGTCTCTATGTATGCCGCCACGTTGCGGGAGAGCCGCAGCTAAGCGTGCACTCAGCGGGGCGTTGGCTTGGGCGAGCAGAACTCTACTCCGTGCCGTGGTTCGAGGCAGATATGGAACTTATCCGTAAGCTTGAGCGCGATCTGTGCTGACGTTGACAAGTCTGCTGCCAGAGTGCTATAATACGAAACGAATTGACCCATGCCGAAGTGGCGGAATTGGCAGACGCAGCAGACTCAAAATCTGCCGTTGGCGACAACGTGCCGGTTCGACCCCGGCCTTCGGCACCACCGTATATGATCCCGTAAGGGCATTGATTTCCCTAAGAGTGAACGTGATACTCTTAGGGATTTTTTGACAAAACCGGGAAATTTCACAACAGCGGCATATATTGTTTTCCGATGCCTTGACACGGCGGATGGAAGCGCGTATATTAAACAACAATATTTCGGACTGAACTACGAGAAAGGAAGGATTCTCTTGGCGCATTATTACACCGAGCCATCACACACATTTGGAGAGTATCTGCTCGTTCCGGGCTACTCCTCGACGGAGTGCTTCCCTGCAAATGTCTCATTGCGTACGCCGCTGGTCAAATTTCATCGCGATGAGGAGTCGGCGCTCACGATGAACATACCGCTGACCTCCGCGATTATGCAGGCAGTATCCAATGATACGATGGCGATTGCCCTCGCTAAGCAGGGCGGAGTATCCTTCATCTATGGTTCGCAGTCCATCGAGGAGGAGGCTGCGATGGTCTCCCGCGTAAAAAACTACAAGTCCGGGTTTGTCAGCAGCGATTCCAACATCAGTCCCAACACGACTCTTGGCGGTGTGCTTGACCTTCTTGCCAAGACGGGGCACTCTACGATGGCGGTTACGGAGGATGGTTCCGCAAATGGGAAACTCGTCGGCATCGTGACGAGTCGTGACTATCGTGTATCGCGGATGTCCCTTGATACGGAGGTCGCTACGTTCATGACTCCGTTTGAAAAACTTGTCTGGGCGGATGCGGATGCGACAACACTCACACAGGCGAACGATCTCATCTGGGAGCGCAAGCTGAATATGCTGCCGCTCATCGACAAGAATCAGCGCTTACGCTACATGGTATTCCGCAAGGATTACACCGACAACAAGGAGAATGAGCTCGAGTTGACCGACAGCAATAAGAGTTATATTGTTGGTGCCGGCATCAACACGCGCGACTATGCCGAGCGTGTTCCGGCGTTGATTGCGGCGGGCGTGGATGTCCTCTGCATTGACTCTTCTGAGGGGTTCTCCGAGTGGCAGCGCCTGACAATTCAGCACATCCGTGAGGAGTTCGGCGACAGTGTAAAGGTTGGTGCGGGCAATGTTGTCGACGGCGAGGGGTTCCGCTTCCTTGCGAATGCGGGGGCGGACTTCATCAAAGTCGGCATCGGCGGCGGTTCGATCTGCATCACGCGTGAGACGAAGGGCATTGGGCGCGGACAGGCGACCGCACTCATCGACGTGTGCGCTGAGCGTGATAAATACTTTAAGGAAACGGGCATCTACATCCCCATCTGCTCCGATGGCGGCATTGTCTACGACTACCACATGACGCTCGCACTTGCGATGGGGGCGGATTTCCTTATGCTCGGACGCTACTTCTCGCGTTTCGATGAGAGCCCGACGGATCGCGTCATGGTGAACGGCACATACTATAAGGAGTATTGGGGCGAGGGCTCAAATCGTGCGCGCAACTGGCAGCGTTATGACCTCGGCGGCAATAAGAAACTGTCCTTCGAGGAGGGCGTAGATTCCTATGTTCCCTATGCGGGTCCTCTGAAGGAAAATGTCGAGACGACCCTCTCCAAGATTCGCTCCACCATGTGCAACTGCGGCGCACTCAACCTGCCCGAATTCCGCGACAAGGCGAAGCTCACCCTCGTCTCCTCGACCAGCATCGTCGAGGGCGGCGCACACGATGTCATCCTGCGCGACAAGCTTGGACGTGATTGAAAAAAGCCGAACGGCGAAGTGAAACAACTTCATCGTTCGGCTCTTTTGATGTTGTCTGAGGGGGAGAAGGGCTACCCCTTCTGCATAAATGTGCGGTAGGTGCGCTCCATCTCCTTGCGCGTCTTGCTTGCGGGCCAAAGCTCGCCAAGTGCGCCCTCACGCATCCCTGCGGCGAGATGTTTGTAGAGGTTCGGATTATCCCTGCCGAGCGTTTCTATCAACTCCTTGACAGTCTGACGCGTGGTGTTGCCGTTGTGGGGGCAGGGAGAGGGGATCGGTGTGAAGCCGTGGTATTGGATCGCGTCGATGATTTCCTGCTCGCGGAAGTAGACGAGGGGGCGGATGACGGTGATGTCCGTCTTATCGAGATAGGTTTTTGGACGGAACGTGTTCAGCTGCCCTGAGTAGAATAAACTCATGAGAAAGGTCTCCACCGCATCGTCATGGTGATGAGCGTAGGCGACCTTATTCATTTGGTGCTCCACGGCATAGCGGTTGACTGCGCCGCGCCGGAAGAACGCGCAGGTGAAGCAGGGGCTTTTGTCGTCCTGCTCCGCAATCGCGCCTGCGATATCGACATCCACAACACCGTAGGGGACATCGAGACTTTTGCAGAATGATGCAATTGCATCGGTATCGAGGGGGGTGTCGAACTGTGGATTGACAGTGAATGCTGCGATGGTAAAATCTCTTTTTAGACGCTCGCGCAGGATGGCGAGGGCATAGGTGAGAAAGATGCTGTCCTTGCCGCCTGATACGCCGATCAAGATGCGGTCGCCCTGCTCAATCAGTTCGAACTCCACGACGGCTCGCATGAGTTTGCTGAAATAGGTCTGTGGGATGTTGATGTTCAATGAAAACTTCCTTTATTCTTTATGGCAGAGATAGATACCAAGAACGCCGCTCTTGATGGAGACGGCAAACGTTTTTTTTGTGTTTTCGCGTGCGAGGACGTTGCTGATTGCAAGTGATGCACGATTTGTGATGCACGCATCCCGCAGTTCCCAATACAGACCATGCGTTGTTACGCCCGTACATTCCTCCGTAAAGGGGAGGAGGGAGATGGCACGCGGGGGCGTGTCGCAGGTCACGGTGAGCGATTCACCTGCATGGAGATAGAAAAGTGTTTCGCACTCGTCCGCAAGTACGCAGGAGATGTCGGCGTGCGCGGCGACGGCGGCAGTGCTCATGAGATGGTCAAGCCGCCCGCCAAATGCTCCCGTTAGGATGATGAGCGGCCGAGCAAAACGTTCCGCAGCAATATGGAGCGTAAGCTCTGTGTCCGTAAAGTCCTTCTTCGGAGGGAAGGAATGGACCTGCGCTCCCTGCGTTTCTGCCCACGTCCACGCTGCTTTGCTTGCACTGTCCCCATCGCCGATCAGATGGACGGGTGGAAGTTTTAGTGCATAGCAGATATTTACACCCCGATCAATCGCCAAGATGGGGCGATCGGTACCGCCCTTTTCGGATTGTTGAAAGAGCTGTGTCAGCCAATCTTTTGTCGGTGTCCGTCCGCCGCCAAGGCAGACAAGTTCCTGCGACGGCAGACATGGCAGCGTCGCGTGGAGGGTTGGGAGGATGAGAGCGTGCTTGTATTCATGCATGACAATGTTTCCTTTGTCGTACTTATATGGTAAAATGATTATATCATACGTTATTTTTGACGAAAAGTAAAAAACTTTAAAAAGGGGGTTGACGGGGAGAAGCCTCCTGTGTTATATTATGACAGTCGCGCTGATGAGGGGCGGGGCTCTTTAAGAGCACTGAAATTTCCTTGATTGGCGCCGGATGTACCCTGAAAACTACACAATGCAAAAC
>ERZ773067.1908-NODE-1908-length-10809-cov-4.495165_pt1 | contig 10809 bp, 10 predicted proteins | sample MGYA00580622_ERZ773067 | MGnify/ENA primary metagenome ERZ773067 (study PRJEB29015, sample SAMEA2737998) | human oral metagenome | biome: human oral; feature: human-associated habitat; material: dental | place: China | collected 2113 ...
CAAAAAGAGGATGCCGTGCAGCATCCTCAGCTTCGTTTGTGCATCACTTTTGAACCCCTTGGTAGGAGCTGTTTGATCTCCCGCTCAGCGGACAAAAAGCTCTCTTTTGTCCCTTGTCCTGTGTCATTTTTGCAGAATGCCCGTGTTTATGGCAGTATCCATACCCTGTTATTTGCATGGACAGGCGAGACGAGAGGACGATACTCTGATGGATGGTGCATCACTTTTCGGAGGAACGTGATGCGCCTTCCTCCGTTATAGGAGTGCCAGGTACTTGGCCTGCTCGTCTTTCGAGATCTTCAGGGCGTCCATGGCAGCTTCAGCTGTGAGCCCTAAACTTAAAATGAGATTCTTGATGTTCTTTAAGCGTTCTGTCTCCGTGGCATGTGCGGCTCCTTCCGCAACACCTTCGTTATACAGTTCTTCCATTACCCTGCACATAGCTGTTACCCCCTTTTCATCTTCTTTGAAAAAACGCGCGCGCTCGGCGAGCACTTCGCTATACATATCGTTCGGATTGGTGCAGAAAAAGTCGTGCATCAATCGACCTAACGGGCTATCGCTCTGACATTCGCCATTCACATAGAGGATATGTGTGCCGTCATCGAAGGCATCCGCCGTATCCTCGAATGTTCGGCGCACCTTGTAGAGCGGCTTACCGCGCTTCCATATATCATGCTCTGTGATGAATATGACGTATGTTTCGGGAAGATCAGGGAACTCTGTCCCCTTGCTGACCGTGCGGGCGTCGATCATGCTGCTGTTGTAGCGTGCACGTCGTGGAATCGCGCCCTCGTCACTGCGCTGTATTTCCACATTGTAGATTGCTGCGCCATCCGTTACAAGGGCATCGAAGCGGACAGAACGTCCATAGAGATTCGGTGCATTCTTCTGGGTGAAGACCTCCGTCACATGCAGACGGTTATTGTCCATCACGGCACGGAGGACGACCTCCATACATGGGATATTCCCGTCAAAACAACTGTTGAAGAAGGTGTCGTCCATCAGGCGAAGCTGTTTGATCTTCTCAAGGTATTGGTTTTGATTTTGCTTGCGGGTTATGATAATCACCTCAACTCACATGCTCTTCCTATATTTTATAGGGATTTCCATTTTTTTGCAAGAATGTCATTTTTCTTGCGTACCAAACATATAATCTCCAATCTGCGCAGCGGCTTCTTCCTTTGTCTTTTGCATTACGTGCTTATAAAGATCAGCTGTAATGGCGATCGAGCTGTGCCCGAGGATTTTGGCAGCCGTTTTCATGGCAACGCCGGATTGCAGAATCAGGGAAGCACAGGATTTGTCGACGAAGTTCGGGTGAAAAAGATGCCAAAGATAGTATGGCTGAAATTATCAGTACTTCCTTAGGGCACAAGAGATTTTGAACTTGTTTTTTGAGGCTGTGAAATTTGCGGTTATATGGTGGCAGAGGAGGGGACCTGGATATAGTATTTCATGCACCCCATCATAAAAAGAGCCGCGACGTGCAGATGTCTGCAAGACGCGGCGTTTTGTACTTCGGATGGAGGGATTACTCTCCCTGGCAGAAATTGACGTAGTTGAGGATCAGCTCGGCCGCCTTTTCGAGCGGGATGCGGCTCGTGTTGATGACGAGGTCATAGTTCTGGGGATCGCCCCACGTCTTGCCCGTGTAGAAGTCGTAGTAGTCCTTGCGCTGCTTCTCGATCTCGTTGAGCTGATCGAGGCTCATGCCGCCGTAGTGGGTCTGGGCGCGCTTTGCACGGAAAGTGTCATCGGCGCAGATGAAGAAGGAGTAGACTTCGGGCTGTCCGGCGAGGATGACGTCAGCACAGCGCCCGAGGAAGACGGCGCCCTTTCCCTCCGCCGCGATGGCGCGGATGATTTTGCTCTGCTCGGTATAGAGCTGCCTGTAGGCAGGTACACGGTCGAATGAAGCCGTGCTGATCGCACCGAGACTCGCTTTGGGCACCTCGTAGGATCGACTAATGACGTCCTCGATGCGGTCACCCGCACCAAGACTCTTCGCCGCCATTGTGACAACGGTCTGGTCATAGCGCTTGACCCCCATCGTCTCCGCAAGAATACGGGAGATCTGTCGACCGCCGCTGCCGAACTGACGGCTGATTGTGATAACGGTATTGCTTTTCATGTTCATATACCTCCTTCAATATGATTATACCGCAGACAGGTACTGCGTGCAAGGAAATCGGGCATGATTGTGAGATAAAAGTGAAATATCAGTGTTTCTTGCGGAACTCTTCCATAAATGCGGCGAGCTTTTCGACGCCCGCAAGGGGCATGGCGTTGTAGATGGAGGCACGCATGCCGCCGACGCTGCGGTGTCCCTTGATGCCGCTGAGCCCCTGCTCCTTTGCGGCCATGACGAAGTCCGCTTCGAGGCTTTCGCTCGGCAGGCGGAAGGTGACGTTCATGCGGGAGCGGCTGCCCTTCTCCGCATGTCCGCGATAGAAGCCGTCGGAGCTGTCGATGGCGTCGTAGAGGAGCGCAGCCTTTTTCGCGTTCGCCTCGCCCATCGCAGCGAGTCCGCCGTGCTCCTTGATCCAGCGGACGGTCTTGCCGACGATGTAGATGGCAAAGACGGGCGGGGTGTTGTAGAGGGAGTCGTTCTTCTGGAAGGTGCTGTAACGCAGCATGGTCGGGAGCTCTGCGGGGCTGCTCGCGAGGAGCTTCTTCTTTGCGACGTTCAGGACGACACCTGCAGGACCGAGGTTCTTCTGCACGCCCGCATAGATAAAGTCGTAGCTACCAAAGTCCCACGGGCGCGAGAGGATGTCGGAGGACATGTCGGCAAAGAGGGGGACGCCGCCGGTCTCGGGTGTGTAGTGATACTCCGTGCCGTAGATGGTGTTGTTGAGGCAGATGTGGAGGTAGGCGGCGTTCGGCGCGATGTTCAGCTCCTCCTGCGGGGACGCGGACGTAGTTCTCCTCCTTGGTGGAGGCGGCGACGGTGCCGACGCCGAGTTTCACGGCCTCCTCGTATGCCTTCTGGGAGAACGAGCCGGAGAGGGCGTAGCTGCCGGGGTGCGACTCGGTGGCGAAGTTCAGCGGGATGAGTGCAAAGGTCTGGCTTGCGCCGCCTGCGGTGAAGACGACGTCGTAGTCGTCACCGAGCCCCATGAGTTCGAGGATGTCCGCCTTTGCAGCCTGATGCACGGCGTCGTAGGCGGGGGCACGGTGGCTGATCTCGAGGATGGACATGCCTGTGCTGTTAAAGTTCAGCAGTTCCGCCTGTACCTCTTTGAGGACGTCCTCGGGGAGGACGGCGGGGCCGGGGTTGAAGTTATAGATGCGGTCGTTCATATTGTCTCCCTCTGTGTTCTTTCCATTGTTTGTCATGTGGGGAATTTTGAAGTAGATTTTCCTTGCTCGTTCAAAGCGCCCCTTCCACCGCAAGCGGTCCCCCTCCCCCGTCGCGACGGGGGAGGGTTTGGGGCTTATCCTCTAGGTTGACTTTTCTCCATCGCCCTCCGTCCGCGTCATGCGGATCTGGGCGACGCGTGCGCGGTCCATGTGCAGGACTTCGAAGGTGAAGTCTTCCCATGTGCAGGTTTCGCCCGCCTTCGGGATGCGGCCGAACTGTGCGGTGACGAAGCCGCCGAGGGTGTGAAAGTGGTCGTGATCCTCATCGGGCAGTTCGTCGATGCCGAATTCCTCTTTGAACTCGTCGATGGGGAAGAGCCCATCGAAGACCCAGTTTGCCGTCTCCTCCGCGCCCATGCGTGTGCTTGCGGGCGCATCGTCGTCCGCGCTGCCGATGATCTCCTCCATGATGTCGCCCATCGTGATGAAACCGACGACACCGCCGTACTCGTCGAGGACGACCGCCTCGTGGATTGCGCCCGTGCGGAATTTCTCGAGGACGCGCAGTCCCTCCATGGTGCGCGGGACGAAGAGTGGCTTGCGGATGTATGCGGCGAGGTCGATCTCTGCGCCGTCAAGGGCGGCGTCGAGGAGTTCCTTTGCGTAGATGACGCCGCGGAAATCGTCGAGGTTCTCGTAGGCGACGGGGAAGACCTCGTGTGCCGCGGAGCGGATGATGCGCAGCTGTTCTGTGCGGCTCTCGGCGAGGTCGATCCACGCAATCTGCGTGCGCGGTGTCATGAGGGCGGAGGCGGTCTGATCGCTCATGTGGAAGATGCGGTCGACCATGTCCTGCTCTGCCTTTTCAAAGGTGCCGTCCTCCGTGCCCTGTTCCATGAGATCCTTGACGGCGTCCTCCGTGGCGGAGGCACGGTTCTCGGGGTTGATGCCCACGATCAGGAGTAGCCCGCGCGAGACGGAGACGAGCGCCGCGCTCGGCAGCGCCGTGAGACGCGTGATGAGGCGGATGGAGCGGTGGCTGCGCATGAGGATGCCCTCGGGATCCTGCTGTGCGACCTGCTTTGGCAGGAAGTCGCCAAAGAGAAGCGTGAGGGCGGTCATGACGAGGATGCTGAGGATAAGTGCGGCGAGGTAGACCTCCATGCCGGGCAGGAGCTTTTCGAGAAAACGCCCGAAGGTCGGCATGGCGAGGAGGCCGATGCCAAGTCCCATGAGGAGGCTCGTGCAGGTGACGCCTGCCTGCGCCATGGCGATCGGGCGTGCGGAATGTTCGAGGAGGGCGAGAGCGCGCGCGGCATCCTCGTCACCGCCCTCGGCGAGACGCTCGAGGCGTCCGCGATGGGAGGCGGTGAGCGCAGTCTCGACCTGCGCGAAGTAGGCGTTCGCCGAGAGACAGATGAGGAGCAGGATGAGTGCAATGAGGTCGGATAGGGAACTGTCCAAGGATGTATGCAGCTCCTTTCAATAAATGAGGCAGATGGGTTTATACGGACACTATTGTAGCACAGACGCGGCGAAATGTCATTTGTCCACCACAATATTGGTCAGGCCGAAATACTTGATTGCACCCTCCTTCGTTACGTTGTTGTCCCAGTCCTCGTAGTAGACGTGACGGAGGGCGCGGTTCGTGTGGTCGATGCGCGGGAAATGGACGACGGTTTCGCCGCGTGCACGTGCCTCCTCGATCTGCGCGATGCGAGCCGCATCCGCTGCGCCCATCTCGTGCGTGATGAGGAGCGCTGCCGTGCCCGTATAGGCAAAGAGGAGGAGTGCCGCCGCTGCGATTGTCCGCCGCGCCGCCCCGTTGAGCAGTCTGCGGAGAGATGGATCGGCGAGGAGGGCGAGCGCCGCCGTGACGAACATTGCGGCAGAGCTGAAGGTCGCACGCCCCGGGAAGGTTGGCGCGGCGAGCATGACGAGGTTGTTGCAGACACCAAGTGCGATGAGGAATGCGGCATAGCGGAGCGTGGGCGAGGAGCGCAGCAGTTCTCCTGCGGGCACGCGCGACGCTGCCGTGCGGATGGAGGCGGCAGTTAGTCCGAGCTGCTGCTTGAGCCGTGCGTAGAAGAGGAGAATTGCCAGCCAGTAGATCGCCATCTCCTCGAACCCGTTCATGAGATTCGTGAAGAGGTGGATCGTCTTCGGTTTTGTCAGGCCGAGCGGCGTCAGTACGCCTCCAATCACGGCGTCGCGGATTGCGCCCGCAACCCAGCTGCCCGTGAAATACGAGACAGCGAGGAGGATAAGCGCGGCGGCAAGGAGGATTGTTCCGGTGCCTGCACGCTCTGCAGGCGCTGTCTTCATCCCCGCACGGGCACGTCGATAGAGACGCCATATCGTCAGAATCAGGAGGAGAACGGGGAGGAGGTAGAGCAGCATCTCGCCCTGACCTGCAAACTGATTGCCGATGTGCGCGAGGATTCCCTTGCCCGTGCCCTGTTCGTCATAGCGCACGTAGTTGCCTGGGGCGACGACGAGGCCAATCAGCCCGAGGAGCGCACCGAGTGCGCCCGCAACCATCCACGGCGGGAGATATGCATAGCGTCGCCACACGTAGAGGCAGATGCCGAACGCGAGCAGGACGGTGGTCACGGCGAGATTTTCGATCGACCAGCCCGCACAGATGCCGAGCAGGAGCATCGGCAGGACTGCCCATGCGCACCGCCGCTGTATGCCGCATTCCATCGACTTCAGCGCGAGATTATACGGCAGGAGAAAGAGGAAGGCAGGCACCGCCGACCAGAGGTAGACGGTCGAGCCGCTCTTCCAGACGGCGACCTCGCCGAAATGCGGCAGTGCAAGCCAGAGCATGAGCGCCGCTGCCGCGAGCAGCCTCGGCGCATGGCGGATCTCCGCTCTCCGCAGCGCGTGCATTGTCACGAGCACGGCGAGTGCGAGGAACATGAGGGCATTCACCGCATCGAAGGCAGGCTTTCCCAGCCAGAGGAAGAGATTCAGACAGATGACCGTCATCATGCGCCCGCCGTGCAGGAGGTAGTGCTGCATGGCAGAGGAGAGCACATCGGAGAATGCGCCGACGTGAACGCCTGTGCCCCAGATCAGCGAATAGTCGTAGTCGTCGCGGTGGATGGGCATAAAGTGATTGAGCGCAAGCATAAAGGCGAAGATTGCGCCTGCGGCAAGCACGGTCTGTACGATGTTATTTTTTTCGGTTCCCTCTGCTTTTTGTACGTTCATTCCCCTGTTTCCCTGCACCGCTTTACCTCCCTGCGCAGCTTGCTGTAGTCGAATTTCTCCCCGTCGCGCTCGTCGATCAGATAGGTCGGGCGCTGTTTGCTCTCCGTAAAGACGCGCCCGAGGTACTCGCCGATGATGCCGAGCGAGAGGAGCTGCACCCCACCGAGGAAGAGCAGCACCGTCATGAGAGTCGGATAGCCCGCCACGGGGTCGCCGTATAGCAGGGCGTCCACGAGAACGACCAGCATGTAGCCGATGGCGAGCGCCGAGACGATGAGTCCGAGCACCGTCGTCAGGCGCAGCGGCGCCGTTGTAAAGGACGTGATGCCCTCGATCGCAAGCGAGAGGAGCGCGGGGTAACTCCACGTCGTCGTGCCTGCCGCGCGTGGCTGCACGTGGAATGGAATCTCCTTCTTTTTGAAACCCACCCAGGTGAAGAGACCCTTCGTAAAGCGCTGATTCTCGCGCAGGAGGCGCAGCGCCGCGACGCAGCGGTGATCGAGCAGACGGAAATCGCCCACGTCACGCTGCAAGGTGAAGCGGCTGACCGCCTGCATCGAGCGGTAGAAGAGATTTGCCATTGTGCGCTTGAGGAAGGTCTCGTCTGTGCGATCCGTCCGCTTGCCGCAGACATCGTCGTAGCCTGCGCGCCACAGTGCGACCATCTCCGGAATGAGGGCGGGCGGGTGCTGCAGGTCGGCGTCCATGAGGATGACGGCATCGCCGTCCGCGTAGTCGAGTCCCGCCATCATCGCGGGCTCTTTGCCGAAATTGCGCGTGAAGCTGATGTAGCGGACGTTCGTGTGCGCCTCGGCGAGCGTGCGGATGGCGGCGAGTGTATTGTCGCGACTGCCGTCGTCGATAAAGAGGTAGGTGAATGCCGCGTCTGCAATCCCCGCGGTCGCCGCCTCCACCGTCTCGTAGAAGCGCCCCACAACCTCCGCCTCGTTATAGCAGGGTACGATAATTGTAATTCTGTCCATAGTTCTTCCTTAATATACCCGTGGGTACGCCTCGCAAACGCTTAGACGTATCCCACGGATGAATCCGCAAACGTCCTGAAATTCGTGATCTCCGCGCCCGCTGCTGCGAGTGCATCACGCACGGTGGGGGCGCAGACGGCGGCAAACTCCGCCTCGAAGTCATGATTCCAGAGGCAGTCGCGGATGAGCACGGCATTGTCCGTGCCGGGGTGGAGCATGACCTCGGTCACACCTTCCCTCAGTCCTGCTGCGATCTCTGTGAGCGCCTCTGTATCGACCGCCTCGCCTGCGACAATGCCCGCGAAGTGATCGGGGACGTGGATGCCGCGCGCCTTTGCCTTTGCAGCGGCGCGGTGTGCGAGGACGGAGAGCCCCGCGCGCCCGATGAGCTGCCCGATGCCGCCGAAGTCCCCTGCAAAGAGGGGCGCGCGCGGGGCGCGCATGGCGGGGATCTGCGCCTCCTTGCACAGATCGAGCGCGATATCGATAACGCCCGGCAGGACGTGCATATGCTGATGGCTGTCCGCATGCGTCGGGTGAATGCCCGCCGCCTCGACGCGCTGCAGCTGTGCCGCGAGCTCCGCCCGTACCTCGCTCAGATTGACCGCACCGCGCAGGACGCGCACGGTCAGCGCAGTGTGATCATCGACGAAGACGCCCGCCTCCGTGACGAGCGTGGGAATCTCGGCGGGCGGCAGGACGGGATTGCCGTTGACGAGCGTCAGATGGATGCCGACACCGAGTTCGGGTGTCCGCCGCGCGAGCGCTGCCGCATCGTCAAATGCTGCGCCGCCGGGCATGATGGTTGCAGAGCGCAGGATGCCGTCGTGTATGCCGCGCTCCACGGCGCGGTTGATGAGCGTGTGCCGACCGAAATCGTCGGCGTTCAGAATGATTTGCTTCAAGTCGTCGTCCTCATGTCATTTATATGGGAGGCATGTTTTCCACTGATGTCCCACGCAAACGCTTAGGGAAATCAGCATACAAACACGCGGATTTCCATATCATACCTCATTTTGTTAATATTTTCGACAAAAAACTCGAAATTACCTTTTCTACATAGGTCTTTTGTAGTAAAATAATCTAGATTAACTATCGAGTGAAAAGGAGCTTTCCATGGTCGTTGAAATCATCAGCGTGGGCACGGAGTTGCTCATGGGCAGCATTGTGAACACGAATGCGCAGCATATCGCGCGCCATCTTGCACATATGGGGCTGGACGCCTACTATCAGACCGTTGTCGGCGACAACCCCGAGCGCCTGCGCGCCGCGCTCGATATTGCCTACACGCGCGCGGACTGCGTCATCACGACGGGCGGGCTTGGCCCGACGAAGGATGACCTGACGAAGGAGATGCTGATCTCCTATTTCGGCGCTGCGCCTGTGGAGGATGCGGAGGCGCTCCGCCGCCTCGAGGCGCGTGCAGCAAAGCGCGGCATTGCACTTACGGAGAGTATGCGCAAACAGGCGACCGTGCCCTCGGGCGCGATCGTGCTGCAGAACGATCACGGCACGGCGCCCGGCGTCATCATCGAGAAGGACGGCCGCGCGTGCATCATGCTGCCCGGCCCGCCGAAGGAGATGAAGCCGATGTTTGAGACGGCGTGTGATGTCTTCCTGCGCGGAAAGAGCGACAAGGTCTTCGTCTCCATGAACATCAAGCTCTATTCGATGGCGGAAAAGGGGCTGCCCGTCGGGGAGTCACCCGTTGCTGACCGCCTCGGCGCACTTGTCGATGGAGAGAACCCCTCCGTTGCGACCTACGCAAAGGAGGACGGCTGTCTCGTGCGCGTCACAGCAGCCGCCCCCACGCGGGAGGAGGCTCGTGCCCTGCTCGCACCGACCCTTGCCGCCGCGCGCGAGGCGATCGGCGAGGAGTACATTCGATCGATGGAAGAGGACTGAATGCAGATGGGGATGGTCAGGCGGAGCGTGGGGGCGCTTCTCGCCGTCATAGTATTGCTTGGTGCCGTGCCTGCGGGGGCGGCGGAGAAGTCTGCGCCGCGCCATGCATTGCAGGCGATCGGAAAGGCGGAGCGTGCGATGCAGGAAATCACAGCGCAGGCGGCACGCGAGACGGTGACCGCAGAGATGCAGGACACGCGTATTTCCTCCGTCATGCTGCACTGGGAGCCGTATCCCTCAGCGGTGCGCTATGCCGTGCGCGTCCTGCGCGGCTCTGTGGGCGCGCCGATGAAGACGATTGCCACGATGGAGTACGTCTATACGACCGGGCTGCATCTGCCGCTCATGGCATACGGCGCGGTGGATGACCTCTATTGGACGGTGCAGCCGCTCGGCTACGACGGCACACCGCTTGCTGCGGCATCGGAGCCGCGCCCCGTGCGCGAGGCGGAGGCAGACCCCGCCGCACCCGCGCTGACGACGGAGTATGCGGCGATGCCATATGCGCCGCTCTACCCCGTCTACTCGTGGGTTCCGCTCGCGGGGCAGAAGGAGCACGAGGTCGAGGTCTACCGTCGCGAGGCGGATCGTGACCGCTACGTGCATACGCTGCGCGGCGGCGAGTACGATGTCTACGACGACACGCCCTTCACCGTGCCGGGCACGTATGTCTACCGCGTGCGCGGCGTGACGGCGGCGGGGACGCCGATCTCGAACTGGTCGGCGTATGGCTCGTTCACCGTCGCGGAGCGCACGCCGATCGCGGCGCTCGGCGACAGCATTACGCATGGCGGCGGAGCAATCACCGTGCCGCCCTCGTATCAGCTCTACGATTGGGAGTCCTACTGCACCGTGCCCGTGAAAAACCTCGGGCGCAGCGGCGACACGACGGAGGCGATGCTCGAACGCTTTGAGCGCGATGTGCTGCCGTTTTCCCCACGCGTCCTTATCATCATGGGTGGCGTGAACGACTACCGCGTCGGCATCTACGGCGCGGAGACGGTGCGCAACCTCGCGGCGTTGCGTGAGAAATGCAGGGCGCACGGCATCACGCCGATCTTTCTGACGGCGACGCCGATCCGCCCAGCGCTCATGACCGCACGCATGACGATCACTACGCCTCCGAGCGATTGGTGGGCGCACCGCGACTACATCAACAACTGGGTCATGCAGCAGGAGTACAGCATCGATGTTGCGACCGTGCTCTCGGATGCGGGCGGCGAGCTCGAGGAGAAGTATACGACGGACGGGCTGCACCCCGACCTCACGGGGAAGAAATACATTGGACAGACCGTCGACAGCTATCTGCGAACGCATTTCGCCTATGCTTCGGCTGAGGTGGAGCGGCGGGTGCGGATGCTGAAGAATATGGAGAAAACGAGCTAGATGGATGGAG
>ERZ773067.1910-NODE-1910-length-10793-cov-11.235612_pt1 | contig 10793 bp, 9 predicted proteins | sample MGYA00580622_ERZ773067 | MGnify/ENA primary metagenome ERZ773067 (study PRJEB29015, sample SAMEA2737998) | human oral metagenome | biome: human oral; feature: human-associated habitat; material: dental | place: China | collected 2113 ...
GTTGTCCTCGTCCCAATACATTCTCCGCTCGCTGTTCAGGCTGTCGTTCTCCACCAGCGTGGGATTACCATTGGCATCGTAAGTATAATGCTCATGCCCTATCTGCGTGGGAGCCGTGGGGTGGTTGCTGTCCTCGTACTTATACGTGAAGTCGTAAGACTGCGCCGTCTTTGTAGAGTCCACCTTCTGCACCTTGGTGAGCGGTTCGCTCATGCGTCCAAAAGTCATCGTCATTTCATAGGTCGCACTCTTTGCTTTTCCGTTTGCCTTTATCAGACGATTGAGGTCATCATAGGTATAATTTATCAAATACGAGTATCTGCAGAGTTTAAAGCACTGAAACTCTGCGTTCCATAGGATGAAACTGTAGGTTTCATAGGATGGAATCGTGCGTTCCAATACTTGAAACTTTTCTGATACTCTACTTCATTCATAATTATCTTCGATAGAACACCAATCCAAAACTTATTTTGGGCATATAAGCCTATTACTCACCATGCATCAAATTTAATACACATCCATTACTCCTATTAATGGTCATAAACACAACACCTCCTTTCACTGTATGCAACGTACCTTCTATCGTCCAGTATTTATCATTGACAAGTGTTATTTGAAGTGGCAATTCTGAGATTAACTGTTGTTCTCCATACACTGCTTTTATAATGGGAAGAGCTACTTTACATGCTGTTTCAGCATCGGGTATAATGTCCTTTTTAAACGTGTTTCCTATATTTCCGGAATTTACTGAATCAGAGTAAATTATATCATGAAATGAATCTTTGGTATCCTTTTCTATTGCTCTTCCTTTATTAACAAATAGAGTTCGTTCCTTACTATTATAGGTGCTATAATAATTCCCTCCAAGGAAACATAGTATTGCTAATACTAGAACAAAAATGTATTCTTTCTTCATTATTTGTCAATTATATTTATACTTTCCTTAAGCTTTTGTGATGCCTCTTTCATGATTGATGTGGGATGTATTTCTATATAACTTGATACAGGATTCATCCTGTCTGGATCTCTATAGTCGCTTGGCATATTATTATTAAGTACTTTTATTTTCCCCATCTTTGGATCATATGATTGTAAAGAGCCATTTGGCGTAACGAGGAAAGATGTTAGCTGAGAACTATTAGAGTCACCAATATCTCCATTCTGTGTATCTAATTTCCGTAGTTTATCTGATGTAAGTAAATTCCCATTTTTATCCCTTATTCCAGAGAATTCATTATCTCTATAATCGCCGTTAGACCATGCCCCATGGGTATGAATATCGGCAACCACCTTACGAAACAGATTTGGGCGACTTGGTGTAACACCATGTTTACTACCTCTTTCTACGATTGTATATGTATATCCTAACTGACCATTTGAATTTCGTACTTGATAAATAGAGGAACCGTATTCAATATCTTCTCGTATAGAATTATCATTGTAAAAAAGTCCAAAATCCACAGCTGCCTTTTCCATTGACAAAAAGAAATCACCAAGAGCCTTACCATTTGGATCGATTAGTCTTATTGGATTGTCGTTGCAATATACATAAGGTGAAATATTTGCATATTTTTCTGTCAAAGAATCTGTACTTAGCCACAAGCTCACTCTTGGTTTATAATACCTCGCTCCATAGTAATACAGCCCCGTCTCTTGGTTGAGTTCCTTGCCATTGAACTTATACGGCATCTCCTCACTGCTGCTGTGCTCATCTACGAGCAACTCACCGTAGGGCAGGTACGCATCAAATTGGGTGATATTGGCTTTCGCGTCGGTGATATATGATGTTGAACCAAGGTGATCGGAGTGATAAAAGAAGATGTCCTCAACGTTGGTTGTGTCGGCAGGGACATAACCATAGCCCGGCTGGGCATTATCCGGGTCTTCAGGCTTCTGCCATTGGACAGGTGGGTCGGGAACATCTCCTTTCTTGTTGAACTTCGGTCGTTGCACCCAACCTTCGGGCACAGAGTGGTCGCCCAGCTCCCCGATGATGGTGTTGTAGCCATAACCCGTGTTGTCGGGGTCGGCCGTTGCACCCTTCATCGTAGGAACACCCGGCGGAGTTTCGCGCGACTTGTAATACTCCTCGCGCTGTTTTTCTATCTGCATCATACGGGCGGCATAGTCTTTCTGACCGGCCGTGACATTATTGCCGCTGGTTCCGTAAACATTGCTGAACTTGCATACACCGAACTTACTTGCCATATGTTTGTCGCCGATTCTTGCCATTGTTGTTTCTTTTAATTGCTTGCGAGCAAAGGTAATGTATTCACCATTCGCTCAGCAGTATTTGAAAAAGGCTTTCACTCGCGTTTTTTGCATGCTCAAGGTGGTTGGGCGACTTTCCATTCGAGTGTTTTGCATGGTCAATGTGGTTGAAAATGCTTTCCACTCGGGTGTTTGGCACATTCAAGATGGTTGACTGCCCTTTCATCTTAGTGTTTTGGATGCTCAAGGTAATTGAAAATGGTTTTCACTCGAGTGTTTAGCACTTTCAAGATGGTTGAGGGGGCTTTCCATAGGGCTGTAAAGCTTCAAAAGATGGTTGGAAGTGGTTTACATAGGGCTGTAAAGCTTCCCAAGAGGGTTGAAAGTCTATTCTCACATAGAATGGATACATATTTCCATTGATATAAATTGTGTGGCCTTTATGGTCATAGCACAATCAATCGGATTTTAATTCGTAGATGCCTTTAATGATAGCGTTTTCTACATGTATGGTTTCATAATCAACCTGCGCATTAAGAAGACTTGCGTGTAGAAGGCAGATTAGACAAATGAATTTATTCTTGTATCTCATAATTGCAGCTTTTATAGGAGGCGGAATTATTCAATAAACTTGATTTCACCGGTTGTTACGTCATAAACTACTGTCCAATAACTGGGGGCGTAGGGGACTATCCTTTCTGTAAACTGATATTTCTACCATGCCTTGCATTGCTTCAACCGCTTTAATCTATTTTAAATGATAAGCGCTTTCTATCTTGTTTTTTCTGTTGAATATAATCATATAGTGGTGCTGGGAAAGTGCGGTATTGATGACAAAGCGATAATCAATAGTCTTTCCGTAACCTTGCAATTCGTATATTTCTGCAAGAAGTACTCCTTTTCGAATGTCGGAAAAGAATATACTATACTTGGTATGACAGGAAATCTTATCGAATTTCTTATCTAAGAGAGAGGAGAACGTGTCTTTATGTTGTTCGGCCTGCCTTTCTCTGAGTATTTTCTCCAAGGCTTTTCCTTTAACAAAACCTATAAACATGAAGCTATCAAGATTATAAATGGTGTCAGAAACTGCAATATCTCTTACTTTGATTTTCAAGTCCTTTGAAATATAGCCGAGAGCCTTTTTGTACATCGTCAGGCTATCAAGGATTTGGGCACTTGCGTATAATGGGAACAAGCAAGCGATGATATATGTTAGGAATAGCTTTCTCATCTTCCCGCACTTGATTTTATGAATTTGGAGGTACCGCTTGGAGCAATACCAGCTTCGATACTGTTTAATGAACTTTCATCAAAAGGAATATAACTAATAGTCCCTCCTTCATATGGAATGAGACTTTTATAATTAAGTCGCTGTCCAAAGTTTTTTCCTTGAGCATTGAGTTCTTTTCTGATTACACTCATTGCATCAACGACTCCTCCTGTTCCATAAAGGGCATCAGTGTCTATTAAGCTACCACCAGGCCCAGTGTGGTAAAGTTCATGAAGGAAAGTCATTCCCCATCCCAAGGTCTCTTTATCAAGATTATTTGATTTGTTCATTAACTAAAGCATTAGAGCCCAAAGTATTTAGAACATCACAAACAAATGTAGTGCAATTATTTTTTAGTAAATCATATTTATCAATAACGTGTGCCGAACGATTTCTATAGAACTCTCCTCCTCTTATGTCGGGTGTTTTCTTCATGAAAACTTCTCCTTTCCAAGTAATTGTGTCTTTTGATATTTTCGCGTAATCGCCTTTGACATAATATTTCTCAAAAAAAGAATCATCTATTGCGGGGATTTCTATCGAAATGTGGTTAATGTTCTTTTTAATTTGATATTCATGAAATGAATCAAATCCAATTATACCATAAAATAGGCAACTAGAAGTATGAGGTATTATATGGTCAGGCATAATATAAAATGATATTGATTCTACATTATTAGGTATCATCAACTCTCTGCTACTCTTAGGGTAAATTAAATCAAACGTTTTATTAGTATTGGTGTATATTGTTATTTTGAGTTCCCCCCTCTGGTAAGGAATTAAAAAAGATACTTTTATACTGTCATTTATAGTTGAATCAGAAGATTGAACTACTTTTAATCCTCTGTGCCCCAAGATATCTGGTGGAGTTGAATTTAATTCAATAAAATTTGCATCAACCCACTTGAAAATACAGTTTGCCAGAGTATCATTATACCATATAGGAGAATGTGATTGAGGCACAATGTAATTAAGTTTATTTCCTGTTATTTCTAGTTTTGTTCCAGATTCACTAAAATATGTTCCTGATATATCCTTTGCTTGTCCAAACGCATAATGGCTAATACAAATACATAGGTATAACATAATTCGTATTTTCATACTATTCCCCTCCTTCCATTAACTTTTTTTGCTGTTTAGAAAATTTATTCAAGTCTATAGAATACTTATTAATAGCTGGATAAACAGGTTTTCCGTCATTCATTATGCCACCCACAGAATGTACATCTATACCTTGTAATCCTCTTCCACCTAAATTACCCGGAAAAGTTCCATCATAGGAGTATTGCATTTTATAAGCTTCTATTTCCATGCCTGAAATGCTCTTTAAACCAACTCCTGAATTAAGTAACTCTCCATTAGCTGAAAACTTCAACCCTCCTGCATTCAATGATTGTCGAATATGCGTGATCTCATGTATGGACATAACATCTGAAGATGTTTCAATATAAACCTTTCCATCGCTACCTTGACGTACTCTATGCTCTCCTCCGCTAATTGGGCTTAAAGCATATATATGTTTTTGGTCTCCTCCCAATACATCAATGTCTGCAAGAGATTTTTGTAATAAATCTATTTTTTGTCCATTTTCTGAAATTTTATCTCTTCTATTAGCTATTTGCTTATCATTTAATTTATATGACCAGAAGAGAATTTTTCCTTTACCAGTTTCTATCTCACTTTGAAGTTTAGAAGTATTCTTGTTTATACTTTCAATTCTATTGTTTATTGACTTTTTTAAACTTTCTGATTGCTTGGGATCTTCCCAAATCATTCCTGTCGGATCAATATAGCGGATAGGGTTGTTTTTACAATAAACATAGCTACACTTATTAGGATATTTTTCAACCAAAGGATCTGTACTCATCCACAAACTTGTCACGGAATTCATATACCTTGCCCCGTAATAGTACAGTCCCGTCTCTTGGTCAAGTTCCTTACCATTGAACTTATACGGTATATCCTCTGAAGATGTATGTTCATCCACAAGGAGTTCGCCATACGGTAGGTAAACATCAAACTGGGTGATGTTGGCCTTGGCATCGGTAATATAAGATGTACTGCCGAGATGGTCACTATGGTAGAAGAAGATATCCTCGATGTTGGTTGTGTCCGTAGGCACATAACCATAACCCGGCTGCGCATTGTCGGGGTCTTCGGGTGCTCCCCATTGGATGGGTGGCCCCGGAGGTGTACCCGGTGTGGTATTTATCTTCGGACGTTGCACCCAACCTTCAGGCACAGAATGGTCGCCCAAATCCCCAATAATGTCGTTATAACCACGGTGGGTGTTGTCAGGGTCTGCCGTTGCACCCTTCATCGTAGGTACGCCGGGCGGTGTGCCGAGCGACTTATAGTACTCCTCGCGCTGTTTCTCTATCTGCATCATGCGGGCGGCATAGTCTTTCTGACCGGCCGTGACATTATTGCCACTGATGCCATAGACGTTGTTGAACTTGCCCACACCGAACTTACTTGCTATGCGTTTATCAATGATAAGTGCGTGATTTGTCAAATACTGGCATCCGTAGAGTTTCAAGCATTGAAACGGTGCGTTCCATAGGATGAAACTATGGGTTTCATAGGATGGAATCGTGCGTTTCATCGGATGAAACGGTGCGTTCCAATGCTTGGAATTTCTCTGAGACTCTATTTTATTCATATGAGTAACGGTCGATGTAGTTATCGAAGTCCAATTCTTCGGTATAGCCATATGAGCGGAAGATATTTATAATACCCTTTTGCTGCTTGGGTGTTAGGGTGAGCTGTCCGTTCATGTAACGGTAGTAGGTGGGGCGACTACTGAGGTATTGCTGGATTTCTCTGCGTATCGGTGTGTCGTCCACGTGCTTTACGTTGAGAAACAGTTTGCGAAATCCCCACGTTGCGCGTATCATCCGCTTTTCTATGTAGAATCGGCACTTCTCGTTCTGCAGGGCATTGGGATAGATGGCAAAGCCCATCATCTTGTCGGCAGGCAGATGCTGACCGGCAAAATAGTGCATGCAAGTGTCCTTGTGCGTGCAATCTTTGTTGAAACAGAGTTCCCATGTGGATGGGACAGAAGTGAAGTTGAATGGCAATTTATCCTCACTTTCTTCCTCAGAAAAACCTTCAGCACAATTTTTGGAATGCATTAAAACACGTAAGTTTTCTTGGAAAAGAATTTCTTGACGGCTCATTTGGGAACCAAAATATTTTAGCGTGCGAAACTCCATTGTATTTAATATATATATAGGAGAGCTTTCCCCTATTTTGAGCTGTGGAAAGTCATTAGAAATCATATTTATTTTTTTTATCTTAATGTTTCTGTCATTAGGAATAATATAAAGAGTATCAGAAGAATTTAAATATGAAGCTTGTAACTGAATTTTATGCAATCTGCATATAGCGTCTGCATATAAATCTTCTTTGTTCAATTTTTGTGCTTTTGCAGATATACAGAAGCACAAAAATATGACATATGTAATATTTTTAAACATTGTAAAATCTTATTTTACAATTGAGATAGGGAACACTGCATTAACTCCCGATCTGTCATATCGATATATCAATTTACTTTCTTTGTCCAAAGTCTACCACTGCTCGTATCTGCTTTGGGAGTATCTAGATTTTTTACTCCTGTTCCATCTATGACATATTTTAATAGTATAATAGCTTCTTCGCTATTCATTTTCTCTTTCTTAATATAATCTACAATAGCATGAGATAAGAGGTTTCTTTCATTTGATAATTGCAAAGCCTCTTCCTCAATATTCTTTATATTTTTAACTCTTGATAGGATAAAAGTATTCTTTTCACTATCATTATTGAAATCTGGTATATATTTATAATAGACATTTGTCCCATAGTCTAATCCATATTCTCCATAGACATATTTATATAAACCTATCAATGCCATTTCTATAAACCGTCGATTACAATTATTATCTGATAGATAACTACATACTTCATTTATAACATTTACGGAATTTTCAAATCCTAAATTTTGAAAAACATGAACTTCTCCACCATTTATAACAAAAAGTTTTGTTGGGTAATGCGGCTGAAAACTTAACCGAAAAGAGTATACGCCATCATATGTTCCTCTCTTAATTTGAGAAAGCTTTCCTATGATGGTTTTACTCCTAACTCTAACTTTAAATTCCTTACAAACCTTAATAGCAATTCTATCAGGTAAAGTAATAGTGATCTCGGAATTTTGACCACCAATCTGCAATACCATAAAAAGTACCACAAATAATATACAAAATCTATTTTTCATCTTTTGGTGTTTCTGCTTGTTTTTGTTTACTTAATTCATCTCGATATTTTTGTTCCGTTTGCCTTGCTTTTTTCTCATATGTAGAGGAAGGAACTTTTTTTTGCTTGGGCTGACTTGATCGAATATCCCGATCAACTTCAACGGGATCTGCTGCATGAACAGATTCATGGCTAGCCTCCGCTCCTAATGCCTCCTCTAAACTTAAACCAAAATTTGCATTTCCTTCTTCTTTTGTAGATTTTTCTATCATATCAACGAAAAAAGTTATTTTTGCCCATGTGGAACTATAACGATTATTTTTCAGTCTTATACTACTTCCATCAGCAGTTGCTTGCTGAGTCTTAGCATATGTCGTTGTCGTTTTTGTTTCTGTATTCCTATGGCTATATATTAAATGTATTTTTGTTGGAGAATTTACTAATAATGCAAGTTGTTTCCTACCGGTCTCTGTTTTCATCATTCCATTAAAAAGAGCCTTTGTATTCTCGTTGGCTTTTGGAGACACAGTCAATTTGCCCTTTTCATAATAAATAACAATCATATTTCCTTGATATACTTTTTTTCCATCTGGATCAATAAACTTGATCGGATTTCCGATACAATAGACATAACCACTAACGGAAGCATATTTCTCAGTTAAAGGATCTATTCCATACCACAAACTTGTAACAGGGTCCATGTATCTTGCACCATAATAATATAGCCCCGTTTCCTCGTCCAATTCCTTGCCGTTGAATTTATACGGCATGTCTTCTGATGAGGAGTGCTCGTCTACCAACAACTCGCCGTAGGGCAGATAGGCGTCAAACTGGGTGATGTTGGCGTCTTTGTCGGTGATATAACTTGTGCTGCCGAGGTGGTCGGAGTGATAGAAGAAAATGTCCTCGGTGTTGGTGGTATCTGTTGGGATATAACCATAGCCAGGTTGGGCATTATCCGGGTCTTCGGGCTTCTGCCATTGGATGGGCGGCCCTGGAACATCTCCCTTTTCATTGAACTTCGGTCGTTGCACCCAACCTTCAGGCACGGAGTGGTCGCCCAAATCCCCGATAATCTCGTTATAACCGCGACCGATGTTGTCGGGATCGGCCGTTGCGCCCTTCATCGTGGGAACACTCGGAGGTGTACCGAGCGACTTATAATACTCCTCGCGCTGTTTCTCTATTTCCAGCATACGCGCAGCGTAGTCTTTCTGACCTGCCGTGACATTGTTGCCACTGATGCCATAGACATTGTTGAACTTACCTGTTCCTAATTTGGAGGCAATTCGTTTATCACCGATAAAGTAATGCTTGGTGAAGCGATTCTTCGTTACAGTGATAATCGGGGCGGGATAAATCGTGTAATCCTCTGTCTCGTGGAAAGTGATTCCCTGTGGTGCACCGTTGACATACACACCCTCGAGATCGCCATGGCTCTTGATGATACGCTCGCCGGCGGCATTGTAGGTGTATCGGCTTGTCTTACCATTATCCGACAATACCATAAGTCGGTTATCCTCGTCCCAATACATTCTCCGTTCGGTATTGAGACTGTCGTTCTCCACCAATGTGGGATTACCGTTGGCATCATAGGTGTAATGCTCGTGTCCTATCTGCGTGGGAGCGGTGGGATGGTTGTTGTCCTCGTACTTATAGGTGAAGTCGTAAGACTGCGCCGTCTTTGTGGAGTCCACCTTCTGCACCTTGGTGAGCGGTTCGCTCATCCGTCCGAAGGTCATTGTCGTCTCATACTTCGCACCCTTCGCCTCACCGTTGGCCCTTATCAGGCGGTTAAGGTCGTCGTAAGCGTAAGTGTGGTTGAAAGCACCGCCAAGTTTCGCTTTGCTGTTATTGTTATTACTATTGTTGTTATTACTATTGACCTGTGTCGGGTCTACGGCATTGACAATGCCTAAGATATTATCCACAGCATCGTATTGGTACTTGTTGGTCATAATCGCCGTACCTGCTGCCGTAAGATTCATTTCTTGTAAGCGTTCGCGTTGTTTGTCGTAGGTATAGGTTGTCTCCGTGCCGTTGCCCAGCTTGGTATAGACTGTGTGTCCATCCTTGTCATAGCCCACCTTTTCTACGATGGTTTCTTCCTTTCCTTGTTTGTTGGACTTGACACTCGCGATTTGCCCTGCCGCATTGTAATGATAGGTAACCACCTCCCCGTCGGGATAGGTCATGGTGCGCACGCGGTTCCAACTGTCGTACGTGGCCCCGTAGACGTAGGTACGCACATCGGCGGTGCTGACCATCACCGAGCGAACCGTTTTTACGACTTCGCCTTGGTTGCCGTAGTAATACGCTTCGCCGCCCGATGCATCTTCCACCAGCACCAGCCGGCCAGCACGGTTGTACTTCTCGCCCGGTTTGCCATAGGTGTAGGTAACGCGGTTAAAGAGGTTCTTAGGGTAGAGTACTTCGCTTAACCGTTCGTAATCGTAGGTGTAAGTGATGGGTGCTTTGTCCGAAATCGTCTTTTTGAGTTCCGCCGTGAGTTTTGTTAAGAGATTGCCTGCCGCATCGTAAGTGCAGGTCACTTCTCCTGCATCGGGGTGGTTCACCCTGAGCTTGTGTCCCAAGAGATCATACTCGTAGGTTGTGGTCTTGTCGTTGGGATGATGAACGGTAGTCACTTGTCCCACGGCATCGTAGTCGTACTTCACGGTGATATTATCACCCGAAGCATGTTGCACCGTTTCACGATTACGTCCTTTCTCATCGGTATAGCTTTCGGCATTACGTCCGAGGGCATCGGTCACCTTTGTTTCAAGCATCGGCTCACCGTCATGGGAAACGATGCCGTAGGCCGTCGTGGTCATAGCCCCATCGGGCAGCGTAACCTTTGTCGTTCGGTCGTAAACGTCGTATTCGGTGGTTGCCTGCGGGTCGCCCGTGGCGGTGTTATACGTACCGATGCTGCCGTAGCTCTCTGTCATAGGATAGAACGCCTTGATGGTACGTCCGAAGGCATCGACAACGGCACGGCCGCTGACGATGGACACCTTTTGGTTGTTCCCGCCCGTCCATACCACACACGTTTGTTTGGTCTGCA
>ERZ773067.1916-NODE-1916-length-10780-cov-3.767739_pt1 | contig 10780 bp, 6 predicted proteins | sample MGYA00580622_ERZ773067 | MGnify/ENA primary metagenome ERZ773067 (study PRJEB29015, sample SAMEA2737998) | human oral metagenome | biome: human oral; feature: human-associated habitat; material: dental | place: China | collected 2113 ...
CCCGGCACGATCGACGCCGACTACCGCGGAGAGCTGAAAGTCCTGCTCATCAATCACGGACAAGTGCCCTTCGTCGTGGAAGACGGCGAGCGCGTGGCACAACTCGTGGTGGCGCGCTACGAAAAGGTGGACTGGCAACCCGTTGAGACGCTCGATGACACAGAACGCGGTGCCGGCGGTTATGGACATTCGGGAACGAAATGACAACACGCTTCCTTTTTTTACTTTTGCGGAGAACTTTCTCCTTATACTTCCTTTGTGCGGTAGGTGCAATGGCGACTTTGGCCGGTCTCTGCACCGGTTGTGGATCACGCAATTCCGAGATGACACCCGAACTGCTCATGGAAGGGGCGACGCGTGCTCGCAATCTCCTCACGGTGCGCGAGCGGCGCGCATTCGACGGCATTTATCTCGAAGCCCTTCGCCATAAATATAAGAATGCCCCCGATGCCGCTTTCGATTTGCTGGATCGTGCGTTGGAAATCAACCCAAACGATGCGGAAGCCCTCTACCAACAAGCGATGTTGGTGCTCGATGCCGACATCATGCCCGACAGTACGCTCGAAGAACGCGCCACCCAACAACTGTTGCGCGCCACGCAACTCGAGCCCTCCAACGAGTTTTATCTCCGCACGCTCGCCGGGCATTGGATTGCTCGCAGCAAATGGGTGCGGGCAGCCCGCTTGATCGAAATGGTCACCGCCCGCAATGAGAAAGCCGAGGATTTGGCTTCGCTCGTCTCCATCTATGACCGAGCGGGTGACCCGGAAGCCGCACTTACCGCCCTTGATCGCTACGAAAGAGTCAGCGAACGAGATCAAACTACCGTGGCACAACGTGTGAAGTTCCTCATGGCACTCGGCCGCCATGAGCAAGCTTACGAAGTGTTGCGTGTCTTTTGTGCCGAAAACCCTGATAATCCCAACTATCGCCTTGAGTTGGCCGATCTTTATGTGCGCAGCGGTCGCCCGGAAGAAGGCCACAACATCATCCAAAACGTGCTTGAAGTGCACCCCGGTCACGGAGGGGCACTCATTTCGTTGTTGGCTTACTACGAATCCAAGCGAGATCAAGCACAATTCGAGCGTCAATTCACTGCAGTCATGCGCTCTCCCGAAGTGTTACCTCGGCAGAAAGTGGCCATTTTTGAGAGCATGTCGCGCGCCGTCGATGCGGGGCACTACGACAAATACCGCCTCTATCGCCACGGCATAGAGGCCATTTCCTTACCCGGTGGCTCTTCGCCGATGCCGGAAGTGGTGGCCGATTTCGTTCGCTCCGCCAAACTCCCGAAAGACTCCCTCGCCGCCCCGGCGCGCGCCATCCTCGCCGCCGATTCCACCAACCGCGAGGCGCGTTGGCAGGTGTTGCGCTCCGCTTTGCTCAACGAGCGCATCGAAGAGGCCGACAGCATCAGCACAGTCGGGCGTCGTTTGCACCCCGAAGACCTCACGTTCTACTATTTCGGCGGCTTGGCGCGCCTGAGCATGGGACATCCTGCTGAGGCCATCGCCCTTTTTCGCGCGGCGCAGCCTCACATTTCTCCCGAAAGCGACAGCACCCTCGCCTCCACGCTCTACGCCGCGCTCGGCGATGCCCTGCAAAGTAGCGGAAAACTCCGCGAAGCCACCGCAGCTTACGACACGGCGTTGGTCTACGACCGCGACAATGTGGAGTGTCTCAACAACTATGCCTATCATTTGGCCGTGGCCGGTCAGCGCCTGCCCGAGGCAGTGCGCATGGCGCAGCGCGCGGTTGAAATCTACCCCGCCGAGGCTTCGTACATCGACACCTACGCTTGGGCGCTTTATCGCAACCGTCAATACAAAACTGCGCGTGTGCAGATGGATCAAGCGCTGGAACTGCTCGAAAAGTCCGAGCGTGCCGAAACGCGCAGTGCCACCCTCGCCGGTTATTACGACCGCGCCGGCGACATCTACGCAGCTGTCGGTCGACGCAAGGAAGCCGTCGCCTTTTGGAAGCGCGCTTTGCAACTTTCCGACGATGCCGCGCTCAACAAACGCCTGTGGCGCAAACTCAAACAGCGCCGCCGCTGATTGCCCCGTGCCCTCGGTGCGCCCCTCCTCCCCCCTTTTTTTCAGCCTATCGGCATGTAGCGGCTGACGGTGCCGATGTGTTTTTTCCCGCTGCCCCAATTTCGTCTTTTATGAAGCCACTCTTTTTTCTCCTCACCCTACCGTTGCTCCTCCTCTTCGCGAGCTGCGGCACTTTGCGCGGTGGCGATGCCTATCGCCCCGACGAGCCCCTTTCGGTCGTGGCCAATGTGTCGGCCGAAGCCGACCTGACCGACGGCAATCAAGGCGTCGGCGGCACGCTGCGCATGAAGCGCGACGCCGTTGTCCAGCTTTCGCTCACCAAATTCGGGATAGAAGGCGCTCGTTTGGTCTTCACTCCCGACAGCCTTCTCGTCTTCGATCGGCTCAACAAGCGCTATCTTCGCGCCACTTACCCCGAGTTGCAACAAGCTTTTCAGCTCGATCGTCCCCTGACCTTTGCCGTGGTGCAAAGTTTCTTCTGGAACGATCAGCGCAAGAGTAAGGAAGAAACCGAACTCGTCGTGGCTGATTTGCTCCACGTCAACCTCCACGTGCGGCGCACCGGCACGGTCAATGTCCACGGCTATCCCGTGGCGCGCCTCACGCAGCTCCTCGTTCAGGTGCTCGACCGCGATTTGCGTTTCAATTTGGCCCTCTCCAAGGTGAAACTCCGCTATGATTGGTCGGCCAACACCCGCATTCCCGACAACTACAAGCCCATGGATGCCCGTGTGTTGAGTCGTTTGATGAAATTGCCCCGATAAAACTCTTTTCCGATGCGTAAATTCCTCCTTTCGTTGCTCGTCTTCTTATTGTTTTTTGCCTTTGGTCATCCCGTTGCTACGGAGGCCAGAGAGAAAAAGTCGGCTGCGGCTCGTCACAGTCACGTCGAACGGCGAAAGAAAACGGCCAAATCTCCCCGACAGACCGCCGTTGCGCATCGCAAAAAAGCCACTCGCGTTGAGAAAGCCCCCGCCTCTTCGCCCGCCAAGGCGAAAGACAAGCGCAAGCAGCCGACTCCCTCTCGTCGGCCGTCGCCCCATCGCGCAGAGAAGGCGCCCGCCGCAGTGCCCAACACCGCCGGCATCCGCAAGTTGCAAAGCGAAAAAGCCGATTTGCAGCGACAAATGAACGAAAACTCCCGCAAGCTCTCCTCCACCCGCCAGAGCGTTTCGTCGGGATTGGCCACCTTGCAAGTCATCAATGGCCAAATCACCGACCAGCAGCGCGTGGTCAGCGGCATACGTCGCGACATCGACACCATCAACCGCAGCATCGGTCGCCACGAAACGGAGTTGCAAGTCCTCGAAGCCGAACTCAACGATTGCCGACGCCGCTATGCGCGTGGCATCATCTTCATGTTTCGCAACCGCTTGACGCAAAACAAACTCATGTTCGTCTTCTCCTCGCGCAACTTCCGCGAGATGTATCGCCGCATCCGCTATACCCAAGAATACACCCGCTACCAGCGTGCACAAGGCCTCGCCATCGCCGCGCGTGAGGCCGTGATTCGTGATAAACGCGAGCAACTCTCGAACGAGCGCAACTCCAAAAACACCCTCCTCGTCCGCGGTCGTCAGCAACAGTCGAAGCTCGAAGGCCAACAACGTGAGCAGCAGCGCGTGGTCGACGATCTGAACCGCCAACAACGCGAGTTGCAAGCCACCATTGCCGCCCAGCAGGCGCGCCAAGCTGCCCTCAACCAACAAATCGACCGCCTCATTCAGGAAGAACTCCGCAAAGCCGAGCAGCGTCGACGCGAAGAAGAAGCGCGCCGCAAGCGCGCCGAGGAGGAAAGACGTCGTGCCCAAGAAGCAAGGCGAAAAGCTGCCGACGAGAAGCGCAAAGCACTCGAAGCCGTCCGCCGTGCCGAAGCGGAGGCCCGCCGCAAAGCCGAGGAAACCAAGCGCAAAGCCGATGAGGCTAAGCGCCGCGCGGAAGAAGCGAAGCGCAAGGCCGAGGCTGCCCGCCGCAAGGCCGAAGCAGCGCGCAAGCGCGGTGAGACGAAAGCCGAACAGGCACGTGCCGCCGCCGCGGCGAAGGAGGCGAACGATGCCCTCGCCCGAGAGGAAGCCCACGCCAAGGCCGAGGCCGACCGGGCGAAACGCGCCGCCGAACAGAAGTCAACGGCCGAAACCAACACCCGCACCGCCGAAAAAGCCGAGTCGCAGGCCGAAGTCCACTACCGCATGCCCTCGGCCTCCGACGACAGTCCTGTTTCGGGCAAGTTCTCGGCCAATCAAGGGCGTTTGCCCGTGCCGGTCAACGGCGCTTACACGATTTCGAGCCGCTACGGATCGTACAACGTCTCGGGCTTGCGCGGCGTGACGCTCGACAACAAGGGCGTGAATCTCTCCTGCGCCTCGCCCGCTCAGGCGAGGGCGGTCTACGAAGGCGATGTCACGGCCGTCTTCTCCATCGGAGGACTCAACAACGTGCTCATTCGCCACGGATCTTACATTTCCGTTTATTGTAACCTCGCCAGTGTCGCGGTGCGCACCGGGCAACACGTCAAAGCGCGCCAGCACATCGGCACGATTGCGCGCGATCCCTCCGGACGCTACACCCTGCATTTCCAATTGCGCCACGAGACGAAAAAATTGAACCCCGAGCACTGGCTCGGCCGATAAGCACTAACGACCGTTGCTCGCCGGCAGCGGTCGTTTTTTTGTGTCGCTTTTCACCCTCTTCGGGCAAAAGGCAGGAAATCGCCCCTTTGAGTTAAACATAACTCTCCTCTTCTATTTTCTCGCGTGTCGCAGACTCGGCCGAAATACGCGCGTTTTGAGCACACGGCCCCAAAGTGCCTTTTTATCGGGCAGTCGTTGTGAAAAACGGACGAGCCGCCGTGAGCGGAAGTGCCCCGAGTGCGCCCCTCCGAAGCACAGGCCGCGACTCACCCGCCCGCGGCGTGCCGTGCCGATAAGGGTACGATTGTCCATAATGCAGTGCAGAGCGAATGTTGAGCGCAGCAGTGGTTCGTCGGCATTGTCACCATTCTTTTCCTCTTCATCAAGTTTTTATGACCTACCTTCCTCCCGCTGTCGAAGTGCCCGATGCCCGATTCTTGGCCAATGCCGGTTGTGTGCTGCTCACGCACCATCCCGATGCCGAAGCACTCGCCCTAGCTCTCCGCCTGTTGCACCGCGCTGCCGAAGCGCACGATCCGTTGGCTGAGAGTGTGCTGGGCTGGTGTCATCTCTTCGGTGAGCACCTGCCGCTCGACGAGGTGCAGGCCGTGCGCTACCTCCGTGCGTCGGCCGAACACGACTTCCCCGACGGTCTCTTCTGGTACGGGCTGTGTCTGTGCGAGGGGCGCGGCACGGCACGCGACCTCACAGCCGGGCGTGCGCTGATTGAGCGTGCGGCCGCCGCCGGACACTATGAGGCTGCCGAGTGGCTGAGCGAATGTGCGCCGCACGCAGATTGAAACCAGCCGACTTTTACGAAAAATCCCCCGTGTTTTCTCAAAAACACGGGGGATTTTTGGGGAAAGTGGGGGACTTGAACTTTGCCGAAGGGGTGGCCGTCGGAGTTGGCGATAGCGGAAAGTCCGAAAAGCCGAATTGCCAGCCGATGGAGGCGTCGTTCTGTCGGATAAATGTCGGCTTTCTGACGCAAAATGAGGGTAGGGTGGCAGTGTTTCGTTCCCTTTCCGAGCCCGCTATGCAGGGGCTTTCGATCGTGGTGGGGAAGGAAGCGAGTGGAGTGCTCGGCGTGGATTTTCAGCGGACGATGAGTGGTGAAAGTGACCGGCGGCGACGAAAAAACGGCAGTCTCCGAGGGGAGACTGCCGTGCGGGAAAAAGCGTTGCGCCGGTTCGCAAGGGCGATGTGCGGCGGATGGATTTACTTCGTTTCAAAAACGGGCGCGATGCGCTTGAGGAGCACCTGATAGTGCGCGCGGAGCACTTCGTCGTTGGTCGACTTGGCGGCGGTGCGCAGCAGGTCGCGGGTGCGCAGACCGAAGTAGTAGAGCGTTTGATCGGTGCGGTTGATCATGTTGGCCCAGATGTCGCCGGGTTCGCCGTAGGATTTGCCGAAAGTGCTGAACGCATATTCTCCGCTGCGGGCGGCGCCGTTGAGCGCGTGGGCGTTGTGGCTGTGATCGTGACCGCAGAGCATGCCGTCGCCGGCGGGTGCCGTGGTGTGGAGGGGATCGGTCGCTTCGCCGTGGAGGAGGCGCTGCACTTCGGCAGCCGAAACGGGGAGGAAGTGCTTGTCGGCGAGACCCACTTTGGCCGCGGGCTCATTGGTGAGGTTGCTGATGTTGCCCAAGAGGTAGCGAACGTAGACGTTTTGGAACTGCATCTCCTCGGGAGTGAGGGATTCGTTGCCCGCGAGGGTCTTTTCAAACACGTTGTTGAACACGTCGGTGGCGTACTCCGTGGGCGAATAGGACGTGGAGTCGAGATAGTAGCTCAAAGCCAAGCGGGCGGTGTTGTTCATCGCCATGGCTTGGATGTTGGGCAGCAGGCTCTTGAAGGGCATGTTGCCGGCGCCGGGGAGTTTGGCCTCGAGGGCGGTGTTGCCGAGCGAGGTGAACTCACGAGCGTAGCGCAGCATCCAGAGGGCAGAAGCGCGCTGTTGGTCGTGAGGCACGACTTGGTAGCGCGGAAGTCCCGACTTTTCGCTGGTTTGGTAGAGGTAAATGCCGGCTACGTTGAGATGAACGTGATTGGCGTAGCGATAGGCTTGGCTGAGTGCCTGACGATAGAGCGTGGCCTTGGCTTGGTTGTCGTCATCGTCCTTGATCCACTCGTCGAGATGGGAGATGATGTACTTCAAGTTGCTCACCCCGTAGTCGCTGGCCTTGACGGGATCGTTGCCGAGCGACTCTTCGATGGCAGAAGGGTCGCGTACGGGCGTGGACTGCTGGAGTCCGTAGCGATAGAGGGGGTCGCCGGCGTGCGACTCGATGAGTTCGCGCAGCTTCTTGTTCTCGGCCACGTAATCGCCCTTGAGTTCGGGGAAGGCGCGGTAGGTCCAATCGACCATGTAGTAGTCGTAGATGCCGAGGGCGGGGGGATCGAGATTGGTCACGGGGTCTCCGGGCTGTGCGACGTAGTTGTGGCGCGCATAGTCCATGATGGAGGGCGTGGTGCCGTAGACATCGGTGAAGGTCTTGGAGCGCAGGGAGTCGACGGGATAGGCGAAGGAGGCCGCCATGTTGTGCATGAAACCGAGGGTGTGGCCGATTTCGTGGGCGATGACGTACTCGAGCGACTTGCGCATGGCCTCGTCGGGCATCTTCTTGTTGCGGATGCTCGCGTCGATTTGCGAGGTTTGGATGAAGCGCCAGCTATTGAGCACCGAAGCCACACCGCGATAGACGTAGACCGAGCCGTTGATGATTTCGCCCGTGCGGGGATCGCTCCACGAAGGTCCCATGGCGTTTTCGACCGCCGTGGGCACGTAGCGCAGACACGAGTATTCGAGGTTGTCGGGGTCGAACTGCGGATCTTCTTTCGCCGTGGGATAGTCGCGACATTCGATCACATCTTTGAAACCGATGCGCTCGAAGGCTTTGTTCCAACGGAGCACGCCGACGCGGATGGCTTGTTTCCACAAATCGGGGAAGCCGGGATCGACATAATAGACGATGGGCTTCTTGGGTTTCACCAACTTGCCGGCCATATAGGCGGCGGTGTCGGAGGGTTCGACACGCCAACGACGCACAAAGGTGGTGTTTTCGATGCGCTTGTTGTCGTCGAGAATGTATTTGCTGGTGAGGAACAAACCGATGCGGGTATCGGAAAGACGCGGCACCATGGGGCGCTCGGGGAGGGCCATGAGGGTGTAGTTCACACCCACGGTGATGGGATAGTTGGAGGCTACTTTGGTGCGCTCGCCCTGAATGTCGGCGCTGTAGCTGCGCTCGACGAGGACGCTGGCGTTGGTTTTGAAGCTCTTCAGCGTCTTGATGAGCGTGAGGTCGTCCTTCAACGTCGTGTTGACCGTGAGTCCGTTCATGTCATCGCCGATGACGGGGAAGAACTTGTTGTCTTTGAGGAAGAAGGAGGAGGCATCGATGAGCACGGAGGCACTGTCCTTGCTCCACCCCTTGATGGGGAAGGAGGTGAAGGAGAGGTTGGTGTAGTTGTCCTTGGCGCTGCGCTGCACGGCGGCGTTGGGGGTGGGAATGAGGAAGTCGGTGTTGACGAGATCCATGACCACCACGCTGTCTTTGCGTACGAAGCGGAAGTGAACGGGGTTACTATTGCGGAAACCTACGGTGCCGAGGCTGGCATTGGAGACCGAGGCGAGGGTGACGCCGAGGAGAAAATCCTTGCCGAGGGTGGTTTTGGGCAACTCGAGGTAGAGTTTGCCGTCAGTCTTGTGGAGAGTGAGCAGCGGGCCGGTGGCGCTGGTGACGGGCTTGTCGGTGAGGATTTTCTCGTAGCTCGTCTTTTGTGGGGCCTTTTTCTCGGTCTTTTTCTTATGTAGGAAGCTAAAGATGCCCGCTTCGGCCGGTTGCACGGCGAAGAGCGTAGCGGACAGGAAGAGCGTCCCGAGGAGATATTTGTTCATGAGCGGTGGGGCTTATTTCTTGTCGTCGAGGGCTTTTTCGATCTTGTTGAGCAGGATCGAGTAGTGGGCTTTGAGGTCGGGGGTGCCGGCGGAGGCGGCGCGACGAGCCACTACGGGACGGAGCTTGACGAGGGCGGCTTGATAGAAGAGATCGGAATTGTCGTGGCTCGAGATGCTGAACGTGGGGTAGGGCGACTGAGCGGGATTTCCGAATTGTACGTTGTCGGAGAGGAGCTGCTCTTTCAACTCGGCGGGAACTGCGCCGAAACGATTGGCGAGATCGAAGTAGAGGTCGCCGGCATCGCTGCCGGTGAGGGCGGTGGGCACGGTGGGAGCGGCTTTCGACGAACCGCCGCTGACGGCTGCCGCGGCTTGGTTGAGGAAGGTCTGCTCCATGAGTTGCTCAATGTGAGTCGGGGTGCGACCGGCGAGGGTGGAGGCGAAGACTTGGCCGTAGAGATCGTCGAAGTATTCGCGCAGGGTGTAGCTCTTCGGGTCGAGGGTTTGCGCCATGATGACGCGTGCACGGCTATTGAAGAGATCGCGGATGAGGAATTCGAGGAGCTGGTCGTAGTAGCTCACGGCCATGTAGTCCTTGCGCTCGGCCTTGCGGTCGGCGTATTGGGTGAAGTGCTTGATTTCGTTGAGCGTCCAGAGGAGGGCTTCACGCTGACGGGCTTTGGGCAATACCTTGTAGGGAGGAACGCCGGAATTGGCCTTGCTGACGTTGCAGACCATGCCACCCACGAGGTTGAGGACGTTCTTGAAATAACGATGATATTGCTGCGCGATGGCGAGGTTGAGGGCGGTTTTCTTGCGGCTGTCGTCGTCGTTCTTGATCCACGTGGCGAGATTGCGCTTGATGCCGGCGAGGTTCTTCTTGCCGTATTCGGCGGCCTTGATGGGATCGTCGCCGAGATCTTCGGCCACGACGGTGGGATCGATGATGTACGACTGCACGGGCATGAAGCGGAGGTGGGGATTCTTCACGGCCTTGTCGGTCATGGCTTCGATGGCCTTCGTTTCGTCGTCGAACTTACCGGCATACTGGGGGTAGCAGCGGTAGTTCCAGTCGATGGCGAAGTAGTCGTATTCACCGAGCTCGGGGGGCGTGAGGCGCACGCCCTTGTCGCCGGGCTGGGCTACGTAGTTGTAGCGCGCATAGTCCATGATGGAGGGCGTGGTGCCGTACTTGCGGGTGAAGGCGGCGTTGCGGAGCGAATCGGTGGCGAAGGCGGCAGAGGCGGCCATGTTGTGTTCGAGACCGAGGGTGTGACCTACTTCGTGGGCTACGGCATAAGCGAGCGCTTCTTGGAAAATGGCGGTGGGCAAGGAGTCGGCACGCACGGCGGGGTCGACGTTGGCCGTCTGCACGAAGCGCCATTTATAAAGGAGGTCTTCGATGTTGTTGTAGACGATGACCGAGGCGTTGATGATTTCGCCGGTGGTGGGGTCTACCCACGAGGGACCCATGGCATTCTCTTCGGCATTGGGGACGTAGCGAATGCAGGAGTAGGCGAGGTTGTCGGGGTCAAACTGCGGATCTTCCTTGGCGGTGGGGAAATCGCGCACTTGTACGGCGTTCTTGAAACCGATTTTCTCGAAAGCCTTGTTCCATCGGAGCACGCCTTCGCGGATGGGCTGCTGCCACGTGACGGGGAAGTTGGGATCGATGTAGAAGACGATGGGTTGCTTGGGCTCAACGAGGCGACCGGCGGCATAGTCCGACAACTTCTTGGGCTCAAGACGCCAACGGTGGGCAATGTAGATGTTGCGGGCGCGGTCGGCGGCACTGTTGATGTCGTATTTCACCGAATTGAAGATGCCGACGCGCGCGTCGGAGAGACGGGGCGTCATTTTCTCCTCGGGAAGGAGGAGAAGGGAGTAGGTGACATCGATAGAGGTGGGAGCGTCGCGCTGCAGGAAGAAGATGTTCATGATCGAGGCGCTGAGCTTATAGTTTTCCTCGACCTTGATGCTGACGTTGTTGTCGAAGGCTTTGAGTTGCTTGATGAAGGTCAATCCGTTGTCGGGCGTGCCTTTGAGCGTGAAGTTGCCGGATTTGGGCGGAATGACGTTTACACGCGAGTTGCCGGGGCCCATAAATGAGGTGACATCGAGGAGAACGGCGGTGCTATCGGCGTTGTAGGCCTTGATTTCGAACGAGGCAAAGGCCGGATCGCGGTAGTTGAC
>ERZ773067.1919-NODE-1919-length-10763-cov-10.659227_pt1 | contig 10763 bp, 4 predicted proteins | sample MGYA00580622_ERZ773067 | MGnify/ENA primary metagenome ERZ773067 (study PRJEB29015, sample SAMEA2737998) | human oral metagenome | biome: human oral; feature: human-associated habitat; material: dental | place: China | collected 2113 ...
GCTTTTTTATAATTATACATTAATTAATTTTTTCATTCAAGATTATTTATAATTTTGAAATTTATATATTTTTAAAAATTATAAATTTAAAATCATAACTTCATAGCTAAAAACTAACTAATGGTTAAAGAGGCAACTAGTTTTCCTAAAGGAATAGCTTAGCTATTAGGATAACAAAAATATAGAGAATTATATGATTGATAGTGTAACCTATAGGTATTCTACTGATAAGTTAGACGGAAGAATAGCAAGTTTATGTTAGTTAAAAGAGTTTTTATGATTATAATAGTCTTGATAATTTTAAGTTATATATTTTGGTGATGTTTAAGTTATTTATTTCTAAATATACAGATGATGAAAAAGTGAATGAGTACTATAAAAATTGATGCTACTTAACATCCTATCTTCTCATAACCTATATTTAATATAGAAACTCAAAGATATAGTTAAATTAAAAAATCCATAAATAAGTTTTTATCTTATTTATGGATTTCCTCTTATTTTATTAACTTTTATCACATACTAACAAAAAGATTAGTTTAAAAGCTATTTAAAGAAGTTTATCTAGTGTAGTTTTTAATTTTTCATAAGCAACATATTTTTCAACTTGAACTTCTTTTATTTTTCCATTTTTATCTGCAATAAATTTTGTAGGAATTTTTTTCACTTTCATCACATCAATTGCATTATCCGTACTCTTATAGTAATCAAAAGTAAAATTACTTTCTTTAATATAAGCTTTCGCCTGTTTTACATTTTCTCTTTCACCATCTACTACATTTACAAAAACAAAATTTACTTTATCCTTATATTCCTTATAAAGTTTTTCTACATCTGGTAATTGTTTTCTGCAATCAGAACACCAACTCGCCCAATAAATAATAAAAGTAGGTTTCCCATTACGAAAATCAGATAGTTTCTTCTCTTCATTATTGCTAGATTTTATCGCAACATTAGGCAGGGCACTATTTATTAATGACTTTTGCTCTTGAGGAATAGTGACATTATTAGATGTGTTTTCTTTTGTATTTTCATTGCTAATAAAGATAACTATTGCTATTCCTAATATTACAGTAAATATAAGTGTTATTATTAAAATATTCTTTTTCATACTCTACCTCTATATTATATTATTAATTAAATTATATCATTAAATTATTATAAAAAAGCATTGGATTTAAATTATTTTTAAATCCAATGGCTTTTTTATTACTTTTTATTATTTAGAATATCTTTTTCTTAATAATATTAAAGCTATACCCATCACACCTAGCCATTCTAAGTTATTAGTATGCTCACCTGTTTTTGGTAGTACTTTCTTAGGTGGAATATTTGTTTTTGGTGGAATTGTTGGTGGTATTTTTGGTAATACATAAACCTCATTAGTTACTTTTGGTTTATGATCAAATCTAATCACCGCTTTATTAGGTATCTGAGTTACCCCATTATTACGATACTTACTTAAGTCAGCACCTTCTTTAATACTTGCATAGATTGATAACGTAACTTTTCTACCTTCTAGTTGTTTTAGAATTGTACGATCAGTAATCTCAAATTCTACTTTGTTACCTTTAATTTCTAAACGACCTAATTTCTTAGCTAATTCGTCTGAAATTTCTCCTTTAGTATTTCTAGATTTCAGCGCTTCATTTAGTAATTTAACCGCTTTCACTTTATCAGTCTTCTCTTCTTCTTTAATCTTATCTTCTACTTCTTTGATTAATTTTTCTAATTCTACTTTTTCATCAGCTTTTTCTGGTTTATTGGCCTTCGCTAGTTTAGCTTTTGCTTCAGCTAATTTAGCTTGTGCGGCTTCTACCGCTTTTTCAGCTTTAACTACATTCCCTTTTGCTGTTGTTGCTTCCGCTGAATCTTTATCTTGAATTTCATTATAAGATTTTTTAAGTTTCACAAGGTCTGTTTTAGCTTTAGTTAATTCAGCTTCTGCTGTTTCGACTGCTTTAGCGAATTCCTTATCTTCAGCTTTCTCTGGTTTTAACTCTTTTAATTTTTCTTTGTGTTCTTTCAATTTATCTTTTAATTTTTTCAATTCTGGCAGAACTTCTTCTTCTTTTATCAAGTCTCCACTAATTCTTATTGTTGCTTTATGTGGTACAAGAACTTTTTCAAGCTCATCAGTAATACTAAATTGTTTATAGTACCCATTTGGAGATATGTCTGTTCCAATATCATATCTAAACTTCTCTTTATTGTCTTTCAGTGCACGTGACGTTTTTCTTTCTTTCTCATCAACTGAGTCTACTGAATTAATAGATTTTTCTCCCTCTTTCGGAGGTTTAGGACTTGGCGGTATCACAGGAACGATATTTGAATCTTTATCTGTTCCGGGATTATTATTGATACGATACTTAGCTTTATTAGGGATGCTTGGTGTTAAATCATTTACAATATATGAAGTTAAATCTGCACCTTTTCTAATTTTCGCTTTGAACTCTAGATGAACATCTTTATTTGGATTTTCGAAAACTTGTTGTTGAGTTAATTCAACTGTTACAGTTTGACCATTTACTTTGATTTGTTTTTTATCTATTGGTTTTCCTGCTAATGTTGCTGTTACATCTCCACGGAATTCCAATACATTTTCTAGTGTATCAAATATGCTAAATGCTGTTGCATTAGTTGGTACTTTAGTATCAATTGTATATGTAAACTCTTGCTCAAGCTCAGTTAACTGTTCTCTTTCTTTGCCATTTACTGCTTTCTTAATATCAGGTGTTGATGGCGGTGGTGTTACTGTTACAGTATTAGATTTTTTCTCTGGATCATTATTAATCTTATATGCTGCTTCATTAGGTACTTTAATTATACCATTGACAACATAGTTAGATAGGTTTGCTCCATCTTTAATCTTAGCTTTAAATTCAACTACTACTGCTTTTCCTGCTTTTGTTTTTACTTGGTCTTCTGATAGTTTTACTGTTAGTTTTTGACCATCAGTCTTAACGTCTTGGATTACTTCACCATCTACTGTAGCTTTTACATCTCCAACAAACTCTAAGACATCTTTGATTGTATCATTTACTTCAAACGCTATTTTATCTTGAGGTACTGTTGTTTCTACTTTATATATGAATTCTTCATTTGCTTTTTGCAAATCAGCATGTTCTTTATCATTAACTTTCTTAGTAATACCTGGATCTTTTGGTGACGGCGGTGTTACTGGCACTTCATTTGAATCTTTATGATATTTTGGATCATTGTTGATATCATATGAAGCTTTATTTGGTATTTCTACTTTACCATTATTTTGTATATATGCAGATAAGTTTGCTCCATCTCTAATCTTAGACTTGAATGTTACTTCAATTGCTTTTCCTGCATCTGATTTAACAGAATCTTCTGTAAATGAAATTAGAATTGTTTGATCTTTGACAGTTACAGTCGCTTTATCCCCTGCATCTTTTCCATCAATTTTCACTGTTGCAGTTCCTTTATCTCCTACAAACTCTAAGACATCTTTGATTGTATCTGTTATTTCAAACTTATTGGCATTAGCAGGCATTTGTGTAGATAGAGTATATGTGAACTCATCATTACGATTTGAAAGATCATAACGATTTGCTCCATTTACTTTCTTAGTAATTTCTGGAGTTGTTGGCGGTGGTGTTACTGTTACCGGAGGTGTTTCTTTTTTCAACTCTGGTCTGTCACCTAAATTAATTTTATATTCAGCTGTGTTTGGTACTTTTACACTCTTATCACCTGTAATATAAGGTTTTAATTCGTCTTGCGTTACACCGTTTTTAAGTTTTGCCTTAAATTCAATTACTACCGCTTTTCCGCCTTTTGTTTTTACTTGGTCTTCTGATAGTTTTACTGTTAGTGTTTTTCCTTCAGTCTTAACATCAGTTATATCTTCTCCATCTACTTTAGCTTTTACTTCTCCACTAAAGTCTAATACATCTTTGATTGTATCTGTTACTTCGAACTTAGTCGCATTGTGCGGCACTGTTGTTTCTACTTTATATGTGAATTCTTCATCCACTTTTTGTAGGTTAACATGTTCTTGATCATTTACTTTCTTAGTAATCTCTGGAGTTGTTGGTGGCGGTGTTACTGTTACCGGAGGCGTTTCTTTTTTCAACTCTGGTCTGTCACCTAAATTAATTTTATATTCAGCTGTATTTGGTACTTTTACAGTTTTGTCTCCTGAGATATAATTTTTTAATTCGTCTTGTGTTACACCGTTTTTAAGTTTTGCCTTGAATTCAATTACTACCGTTTTTCCACCTTTTGTTTTTACTTGGTCTTCTGATAGTTTTACTGTTAGTGTTTTTCCTTCAGTCTTAACATCAGTTATGTCTTCTCCATCCACTTTAGCTTTTACATTACCTTTATCTCCTACAAACTCTAATACATCTTTTATTGTATCTGTTATTTCGAAGTTTGTTGCGTTATGCGGTACTGTTGTTTCTACTTTATATGTGAATTCTTCATCTAATTTTTGTAAATCTACATGTTGTTTGTCATTTACTTTCTTAGTAATTTCTGGTTTCGATGGTGGAGGTGTTACTGTTACTGGTGGTGTTTCTAATTCTTTTGGCTCACCAGTTGCATTAGCTTTGTTATAAATAACTTTTGCTTTATTAGGTATCTTTTCACGAGTAGCCCCATCTTTAATCTTTGCTGGGATTACTAATTCTACAACGCTTTTTCCTTCTATTTGATTGAAGTGACCATCTTTAATTTTTGCTGTTATTTTTCGGCTTCCGCTGTCATAGCTTACATCAAAGTGATCTGCTGCACTACCTTTAATAAACGGTTGCTGTCCTTCCTGTAATTCTAGATCTTGATCTAAAACATCTTCAACTTTATATGTTCCATAATCTCTTATGTTACTTGGTAATGCAGTTTTGATATTATAATTATAAGCATTAGCTTGTTTTTCCCATGATGGAATATTTAAGTGATCTAATGTTTCATTAATCTTCTTAGTTATTGTTGGCTCATCAGGAGTTACAGTAACTATATTAGAATCTTTAGGATTATCATTTAAAATTACTGTTGAAATATTTGGAATTTTGATTACTCCATTTTGATCACGGTATTTATCTAAGTTAGCTCCATCACGAATCTTAGCTTTGATTTGAATATGAATTAATGCTGGTCCTAAGTTTCCTTTATTGGCTAAATTAATTCTTGTATTTAAACTTCTTGTAATATCTTTTTCTTGTAACTCTAATTTAACTTTATTTCCTTCAACTTTTACAAATTTTTGTAATGCTGGTACAGGTTTATTGTTAACAAGAACATTTACGTCATATTTTGTTGAATTGTTTTCATCTTTTATGATTTCTAATTCATCTTTTAATGTATCTTCTATAACATATTTTTTAGCTAATCCAGGCCATCCAGATTTAATATCATAAATGAATTTATCTTCACGTAATGGTAAATCATAATGTTCTTTACCATCTGTAACATTTTGATTTTCTCCACGGACTTTTTTCTCAATATTAGTTTCAACTGGGGGCACTACAAATACGTTATTAGACCTACGCACAGAAGCTGTTTCATCTGTTGGACTATTTGAATCTCCATTCCATTTGATAAATGCTTGGTTAAGTGGTCCTAATCCATCATTTTCTTGAAGGATTTTAATATAGTTACTTTGATTAGTTTCAAATGGATATTCATCTTTGAATTTTACTTTAACATGTAATGTATATTTTTTAAATTTATGAGCTCCGTATTCTCCTTCTTTTACAGTTTCTGTGTTTGTTCCTGGGGCTTTAGGAATATCAGCGACTACTATAGTATTTTCTTTACCAGTTTGAGGATCAGTTCCTTTAGTAGTTCTAATATTGAAATCTGGACGTTTAGCACCTGATTCATCAGTTACATACGCCTCTAAGAAATCAAATCGATAATTTAGCGGATCAACCAATATAGCATTCTTTTTCATATTCAGAGGAATATTATTCATTCTATATTCCACTGTATATTCGAAATTCTCATGCACAGTATTTAAGTTAGCTGCATAAGCCGTTCTCTTCGTTAAAATTGGATCTTCTAATGAACCACGGTCATTACTTGGATCTTGGTCTTTAATAGATTTTTTAACATTTGGATAACAATATTTTAATTCATTAACCTTAACTGTTTTGACACCTTTAGAACCAATTTCTGCTGTTTGATAGTCTCCAACACTGAAATGACCTACTAGCTCCCCTACTTGTCTTTCAACTGTTCCAGGAGTGTAATTGTCATCAGGTGCAACTTCATCTTCTTCATCCGTTTCTGGTGCTTCTTCTGTTCTAGATAATTCATAGTCAAACTTATTTTTACCAGGATTGAATGCTGCATCTGGAACTGATATTTCTACATCATTTCCATTTTGTTTAACTTCACCTTTGATTTGCGTCTTCTTGTCAGTTACATTATCAACTATTTGTTTTCCATTGATAGATACTGATTTAACTTTGTAGCCATCAGTAATTTTAAACTTACCTTTTACATTTTCTTTTACTAAAGCATTACCTACTGCAGCAAGCACTTTATCTGCAAAGGCGTTTATATCATTTTGTTCATTAACATAAAATGTAGCTGGTTTTCCATTAACAACTTTATCTGGAGAAGCAACATCTCTTAACGCACTAGAGAATATTTCTTGAACTGAGCGTGTATCTCCATTCATATTAACTCCAGTTCCAGCGTAACCATTCAGATAAGCATCACCATATTGCCCATATTTTTTAAAGCTGTTTACATCTTCCCAGAAACCTACAACAACAGAACTGTTTGAACCTAGTTCATTTTTAAGCTTTTTCCCTGCTTCTGTTAATTCTTTAGCACGAGCAAGTATGTTTTGTGAAGCTTCCATTCCATAATAACTGCTATCTAATCCCCAAGCTTTAATAAGTTGGTCTTGACGATATCCACTATATTCTATAACTACTTTTCCGTCAGGACGACGAACTCCGTTAGCTACACCATCAGTGATAAGTAGGAATACTGTTTTACGTTCATTCTTCATTTTCTCTGGAGAATTTTGAACAGCTGATTTATATTTTGCTAATACTTCTTCAAGTGCAGGTACAGTAGGAGTCCCACCTTCAGTTTCCATATTATCAATAAAGTTGTGAATTCCATTTGAATCTTTTATAAGATCTGTTGACTCAACCTTATATCCTGGATTATATGCATAATATGATTCATATTTTTTAAAGTTGGTATCACTTCTATACCCTTGTTTCCATACTCTTTCATTATAATCATATTCACTATACCATTCATCATAGGTTATAGACCCATCTAAACCTTGGAAACTTCCAACCATAACTCTGTCAGATGTTTCTGGTGTATCTGTAAATACTAATCTAGGATTATCTGGATCATACTCTGTTTGTTTTACAGGTGTTGTTAAAGTTTTTAATGCCGCCTTAACCCCCCCAATGGTATTTTTAAATGATCCACTTGTATCTTGTAATATAACCAAATCGATTGGCTTTCTTGGTACCGACCACTCGGTTTCTTGGGTTTTCTTGATTACTAAATCACAACCCTCTTGGTGTATTTGGGTACCTTCTCCAACTTGATTGATATCAACAATATCAGTGGCGTGAGCAATATTATTGTTCTTGGACACACCATTAAACATATTTAAAATCAGGATTAGTACCATAAATAACAACCCGAGTTTCTTTACTCTTTGTTTCATTTACATTTTCCTTTCAATTTAATAATATTAATTCATAATTTTTTATTTAATTAGTTTTTCTTTCTTCTAAAGATAGCCACTACTCCAGCAACTGCAAAAGCGAAAATTCCAGCAAATACACTATTATTTTCTGCTAGTCCTGTATTTGGTAACTTAGCTTCTCCAGAACCACTTTCTGTATTCCCATCTGAATTTTGATCTCCAGTACTTACATCTCCATTATTTTCACTAGTTCTTGTACCTTGTTTATCTTGTTGAGGGGCTGGATTTGGTGTTGGTTGCGGACTTGGTGTTGGTTGCGGACTTGGTGTTGGTTGCGGACTTGGTGCCGGTTGTGGACTTGGCGTTGGTTGTGGACTTGGCGTTGGTTGTGGACTTGGCGTTGGTTGTGGACTTGGTGTTGGTTGTGGGCTCGGCGTTGGTTGCGGGCTAGGTGTTGGTTGTGGATTCGGCGTTGGTGTCGGTTGTGGGCTATCAGCTGACGCTTTTTTTGTTCCAACTCGATACACTTCGTTCACAGGTGCCTTTGTTTCTTTCTCAACTAATTTTACTTTCGAAACTTCTATCCCATTTATAAGTTGAACTTTATAAGTGATTGTTTTTTCACCTTTTTCTCCAGGTGTTTTCAACACTCTTTGTCCTTCATCTAATGTTGGATCTTTTTCTTCTACTGTTTGGAAATCTACTTCTTTTGTTTCTGTTATTTCTTTTTCTTCAACTTTCATTTTCCCAACACGAACTACACGATTCACTGGTTCTTTCGTACGTTCTTCTTTTACTTTAGTGCGTGTCCCTGGAACTTCTTTTCCATCTTTAAACTTAGCTTTATAAGTAATTGTTAGTTCACCTTTTTCTCCAGGTGTTTTCTCTTCTTCTTTTCCTTCTTCCAACAACGGATCATCTTCTTTAACTGTCTCAAAGTCTATCTCTTGTGTTTCAGTTACCTCTTTTTCGATTTCTCCTGCATCTGCCGCTGGATTTAACCAGTCATTAATTTTTTTCAAGCGTGCTTCTAGAGCTGCTTTTTGAGCTGCGTATTCTGGATCTATGTGCGAGATTCCGTTTAGCTTTTCTTTATTTTCTTCTATAGCTTCCTTAACTACATCCTTATCCCCTTCAGCTTTTAATTCCTCAAGATATTCTATCGCAGCTTTAGCATCTTTTACTAATTTTTTCTGTTGAGCATCAGGAATATCTTCATCAACAGGTGGGACATCTTCTTCAGCTAGTACCACATGTGAAAGTTCTGATAAATTAGTGGTTAGCACAAGACCGTTTAATGTTAAAACAGCTCCTGTTAAAATTGCTAATTTTTTATTTTTAAACATAATAATTTTCTCCTATCTTTTTTATATATTTTTAAACGTTAATATTATACTATATTTTTCGTTAAATATCAATTTTCATTACTCCTTTAAGTAAGGTTTTTATTGTTCATTTAAAAATCTTGTTTTTTTGTATAAATTACCCTTTATTTCATCTATACCACACAATATTTTATATTATTTTTAGAAAAGTCTGATAATTAATTATTATAATATTTCTAATAATAATTATCAGTTGTATTTATTAGTACTACAAAAATAATTATATATTATAGATGTATAATATCTATGTAATCGTATTTAAAAATAAAAAAGACTACCTTGCCTGGTAATCTTTTAAAGTATAATTAGATTAATTTTTCAAAGGGACAAAAGGGTATCCCAACCCCGATAAGTTGGGATACATATAGAGCTAGACGACGTAGCCTTTTCCTACGCATTTCAAGCACTCTTTTGCCAAAAAAATTAGTTTAAATATTGTTGTATGTGTTGTTTAGTTGTGTATGTGTATGTAGTATGTTATTGTTGTATGAAAAATTTTTATTAAACTAATTCTATAATAGCTGTTTCTGCACCATCACCTTTACGTGGTCCAACGCGTAAGATACGAGTGTATCCACCGTTACGGTCAGCATATTTAGGTGCTACTTCTTCAAATAATTTTTTAAGAGCTAATTGACTCTTACCTTCTTCAGTTGCTACTGCAACAGGTTGGATGAATTTAGCTGCATTACGTCTTGCTGCTAGATCACCTTTTTTACCTAATGTAATCATTTTTTCTGCTAATGAACGAACTTCTTTCGCTCTTGTAACAGTTGTTTCAATTCTACCGTGTACTAGTAGAGCAGTTACTAAGTTTCTTAACATCGCTTTACGGTGAGCTGATGTACGTCCTAATTTTCTGTAACCCATTAGTGTGCCTCCTTGTTAGTTTTATTCATCTTTAAATCCTAGTTCTAATTCTTGAAGTTTAATTTTTACTTCTTCTAGAGATTTACGACCTAGGTTTCTTACTTTAATCATTTCTTGTTCTGTTTTGCTAGCTAATTCTTGCACTGTGTTGATACCTGCACGTTTTAAGCAGTTATAACTACGTACTGATAAGTCAAGTTCTTCAATTGTCATTTCTAACATTTGAACTTTGTTATCTTCTTCTTTAGCTACCAATATATCAGCAGCTTTTGCTTGTTCTGACATTTCCATAAATAATTCTAAATGAGAAATTAAAATTTTTGATGCTAATGCCAAAGCATCGTTAGCTGAAATTGTACCATTTGTAGTAACATCTAAGATAAGTTTATCAAAATCTGTACTTTGTCCTACCCTAGTTTTTTCTACAGTGTAGTTTACTTTAGAAACCGGTGTGTAAATTGAATCAATTGGAATAACACCGATTGGTAAGTCACGGCGTTTGTTTCCATCAGCTGGTACAAATCCACGTCCACTACCTACATAAATAAGCATTTCAAAGTGTCCACCTTCTGCTACTGTAGCAATGTGTTGATCAACATTAACTACTTCTACATCAGAATCGATAGCGATATCAGCTGCTGTTACAACTGCTGGACCTTTTACATTAATTGATAATACTTTTTCTTCTTCTGAATGAATAATAAACGCAATGTTTTTAACATTCATAATAATTTCAGTAACATCTTCTACCACACCTTTAATGGCTTGGAATTCATGTTGAACTCCTTCGATATCGATGCTTCTTGCTGCTGCTCCTGGTAATGATGAGATTAACATTCTTCTCA
>ERZ773067.1922-NODE-1922-length-10755-cov-2.618505_pt1 | contig 10755 bp, 10 predicted proteins | sample MGYA00580622_ERZ773067 | MGnify/ENA primary metagenome ERZ773067 (study PRJEB29015, sample SAMEA2737998) | human oral metagenome | biome: human oral; feature: human-associated habitat; material: dental | place: China | collected 2113 ...
AAAGAGTTCTTCTCCTATGTCACAGACTTCTTTAGGGAAACTTTCTTCAAAAGATCTTCCAAGCATTTTTTCGACTATTTCTTTAGTTGTAGTTTCCTTTGTTACAGGGCAATTATCCACTATCTTGCCATTTCTCATAACGGTATAGCTTTCACAAATTTCAAGTATTTCATCAAGTCTGTGAGAAATAAAAAGTATGGCTATATTTTCTGTTTCTCTAAGTTTATTTACTACACTAAAAAGTTCTTTAGTTTCTGATGTACTAAGTGGTGCCGTTGGTTCATCAAGAATCAGAAAATTACAATTAAGTCTTATCGCTCTTGCTATAAGCACCATCTGCTTTTGAGCTAAAGAGAGATCCTGAACCAGAGTACGTACATTGATTCCTTTTACATGAAGTCTATCCAATGCTTTTTTCGCCTCTTCTCTGGTATGTTTCCAGTTCATAGCTACTCCACCTGTCATAACCATCTCATTAAGCATTATATTTTCTGCTACCGAAAGTGTAGGAACAAGTGATGTATCAACTTCCTGGTAAACTATCTGTATCCCAAGTTTTTTTGCATCAACAGGTGTTCTTAGTTCAACAGTTTTACCGTCCAGCATAACTTCACCTGTGTAAGTAGGATTTGCTCCTGCAAATACTTTCATAAGAGTGGATTTCCCCGCTCCGTTAGCTCCTACTACTGCCCTTATTTCTCCGGTTGAAACTTCAAAGTTAATATCATCAAGAGCCTTAACCCCCGGAAACTCTATTGATACATTATGTGTAGTTAATTTTATCTTTTCCATTAATTTCCTCTCTCTCACAATTGTATGAAGAAAGCACATGTATCATGTGCTTTCTTATAAGTTAAAATTATTATTTGTGAATGAGATCCTTAGGCATCCAGTCTGCTTCTGAAACATAACTGAGATTGCCATAGGTTTCACCTGCTATATTTCCAAGGTTCTCTACAGTTGAATCCTTTTTTAAGGATTCTGCCGGAATTGCTGTACCGGGAACTTCAACAACATCTACCCCTTTTTTCTGTGTTGCAGGGTCATAAATCTTATCATATTCTCCTGCCATTTCAAGCATAAGCAGACGCATTGCAATTTCACCATTAAGTGTCCAGTCAGTTGTACCTGCTGCTGTCCAAATTTCAGGTTTTGTCTGCATATTAGTAACATCAACAGGATCAATATCTACTGAAGCCATTGGAAGAGGATCACCGTTACTTCCATTGAAATTACTGTTTTCCATAATCGCGTTATACACACCCTGACCATACAAATCATAATAAGCAATTACTCCATCAACATCTTCCCTCTTTAAGCTTTGTAAATAAGCTGCTGTCACTGTATTTGCTGAATCAACAGAATCCTGAAGCGGCTGAACTTCTCCAACAGTCTTAATCTTTCCGGCTTTTTCATACTCCTGCCAACCTGCTTCTCTTCTATCAAATGGGCTGTTATAGTTAGGTCCTCTCCAAACCTTTACAAGTCTTACGCCCTTTCCGTATTTCTCAACCATTCTGTCAAGAAGTACCGTAACGAGTGACTTATCCTGCTGGAACATCTGGGTAACTCCTTCAAGCTTCTTATATTCACCATCTGCATAGAACTGTGTGTCAAATGTAACAATTTTTAAGCTTGGATACTGCTCAAGTATTTCTTTTAAGAATACATAGGAGCCATCCTGATTACCATGGCTTACAAGAAGTCCGTCATATCCTGCTGATGCGCAGGTACGGATTGTATCCTGCCACTTATTAAAATCACCATCGCAGAAGAAAAAGTCAAATTTAACATCCAGTGCATCACATAATTTCTGACAGGAATCTTTCCACATCTGAAAAATTGTAGCAGACGGCATAATCATAATATAGGCAACTTTCTTTCCTGCCACAGGATTGTTACCTTTTGATGTATCTGTTGCCGTACTGCCTGATTTTGCGGCAGAACTTTTTACGCTTGCCGCAGTGCTCTGTTTTGTGGAAGAACCGCTATTGTTCTCTGCAGGTTTTTCGCAAGCAGATAATAGTGATACTGCCATTACAGTTACAAGAAAAGTACTGATAAATCTTCTAAAGCCTTTCATAATCACTCCTCCTTTGTTTTGTAAAATTAGCATTTTGTTTACTATTATTTATTTAATAGTTTAGTTGAATAATATAACTATTCTAGTATTTTGTCAAGTAGCTTTGTCTATTTTATTATTACTATTACTATTTTTATTTGATTTATTGTATATTTTGTCAAAAAATTATCATTCTCATCTGCTCTTAAATTATGTTCTTCCCGGCTTAAACTAAACATTTTACATTTTTAACAAAACAAAAACCGCTGTATTTTTACTATACAACGGTTTAATATTTATTCCAATTTATTTTATGATATTGTTTTTACGCTGTCTCTTTGCACAAGCCTACCTGTAACCCTGGTTTTTATCGGCAAAAGTTTATTTTCTTCTATAAGCTGGAGCAGCTGCAATACCGTCTGTTTACCAAGCCCTTTTCTCTGTACATGCACAGTTGTAAGAGTAGGAGAACTTACAGAAGAATATGCTATGTCATCAAAGCCTATGATCGAAACATCAGCCGGGATTTTATATTTTTTCTCTTTAAGTGCTTTTATTACTCCCAAAGCGATTGTATCATTCTCAGCAAAAAATACTGTATTATTTAAATCTTTCTTTTCCAAAATTTCTAAAAAATCATCATGTGAACCAATTAACGTAGGAGTAACCTTATAATCATTATCCTCATCAAACTCTACATTTAATTTTTTCACAGTGAGTTCAAAAGCAGTCCTGCGTTCCCTAAAATTTTCAGTCTCCGACTTACTGCCTATATAGCCGATACGATTATGCCCGGCTTCTTTAAGATACGATATTGCAATATAAACATTTTCATAATTATTTATACTCACGCTGCTGCAAATAACATTCGGTACTGCATTATCTACAACAACAAAAGGTATCGGAATGTCTTTTAAACAATTATAGTCATCATCTATCATTTCCGTTCCTATAAGTATAATACCGCTATATTTTTCGTAATCTATTTCATTCAAACCCTGCAATAAATCATTTTTTATTATCATCATAGTAATGCCGCGCTTTCTGCAACGAAGCTGTTCTTCAATCGAATCAATTATCATCGATATGAACCCTTGATTCTCTTCTACAAAAAAGCCGCTTTTAGTGTATTTAATAAGCAAGACATTTTTATCATTATACCTTTTTCTGTTTCCAAAATTATAATTATTTTCTTTTAATGCCTTTAATACCCTCTCCCTTGTATCTTCTCCGACTCCTTTTTTACCGTTTATAACTATGGATATTGTTGCCGGAGATACTCCTATCTTATCCGCAAGTTCTCTAATTGTCATATGTTCTCTCCATTCCACAGAATCTAACTAAACAATTCGCTATAATTTACTAATCACAGTTAAACTATACCTTCTAAAACCGGTTATGTCAAGATTGTTTAGATTAAATTTCTTATCATAGTTATTTTATAATACAAGTGTCAAAAGCATAAAAATTCTGTAAAAACTCGCATGCAAAAGAATATATTATCTTTGACACCCACATCATTTTATAGTAAAGGCATAAAAAGAATCTATAAGCTTTTGTATCTTTCTTCCACCTCTCTCATTTCAGGAATTGAAGGTGCTGCTCCTATTCTTGAAACTGCAATAGAAGCAGCAACAGTTGCCTCCTTAATTACCCTATCCATTTCCTTGCCCGCCAGTATACCACTTACGAAATAACCGGCAAATGTATCTCCCGCCGCCGTAGTGTCTACTACTTTTGTTTTTACCGCATTTTGTTCAACAGTTATATTACCGTCCGAATATACAGAACCTTTATCTCCTAGAGTTATTAAAATCCCTGCACATTTAAATCTATTTATTAATTTTTCCATACATTCTTTAATGTCAAATTCTGCCATTTTAGAAAGTTTAAGTGCCTCAGTCTCATTCAGCAGAAAGTAATCTACATTATCTAAATTCAATTTTTCTATCCTTTCATCCATTGGCGAAGGATTTAAAACTATCTTCATTCCAATTTTATGTGCTTTCTCCACGATATACGGCAGTTCTGAAATTTCATTTTGAAGTACTATATAATCCCCCTTTTCAAACCCACCCAATACACTATCCACATAATCTTTGGTTATACTGCGGTTTGCACCGGCAAAAAGTATTATACAATTATCTCCTGATTTATCTCTCTGTATGATAGCATTACCTGTTCTTATATCATCCCTGATTAAAACCTTATCAGTATTTACTCCGGCTTCTTTCAATAAATCTAACAAAAATTTACCATCTTCTCCTATCATTCCGGCATGATAGACTTCTGCTCCTGCTCTTGCAAGAGCTACCGACTGATTTAGACCTTTCCCACCACAAAATACATTCAAGTTCTTTGAAGATATTGTTTCTCCTTTTTTAACAAAATCATCTACATCATAGACATAATCAATGTTTAACGAACCAAAATTTAATACCTTCATAATATTCCCCCTTGAAATATTTTAAATCAAATTTATGACACTATAGTATATTTTCTATTTGGTTTTTGTCAATATCCCAAATTATTTCAACTCCTCTACCAACGCCCTCAACTCCATCTCCCAGTTACTGAGAGGAGAGAACCAGACACAGCCAAGCACACTGCCGTCTTTTATATTTACTGAGGAACAGATAATAACAGGAAGCTTCAAGCCTTCACTTTTGACAAACTCTACAAACTTGTCTCCTGTGTCTTTTTCCTCATAGCCACCCGGCTCTACCGGATAATACATATCTGTTATGGCTAAGTCAAAATGTTCACCTTTTTCTGCTGCCTCTTTTATTTTATCAATTCCATCTATCAGGTTAGTCACCCACACAATATCATCCTGCCCTATGCCACAGGACAATAACACCGAGCGTATCTCCGAATATTTGCTGGCGGAATCTTCCAAATGTAAAATTTTCATAATCACTTTCTCCTATAATCAAATACTACCTTTATATTAAAGAGGGCTGTTGACACTAACATGATATCTTCCGGAACATAAAATGACTTCCCACCTTTTACTTCACATCACTTTATAAATTTCTCCCCTGATACCGGACAGTTATAATAAAAACTTTTTTATGTTGCTTATCTATCTTAAATATAGCAATATAATTATCAATAATCAGTTGTTTATATCCTCTACCTGCATATCTGCCCACTACTCTGTCCTGATGTGATTCCGGGAAAGTTTCTAATGTTTTTATCGCTTCCCAAATTCTATCCGTCTGTCCTTTCGCATTTTCCGGTGATAACTTTTCAAGTGTAATATATGCATAAATATCATCTATATCTTGCAAAGCCCTTGGATAAATCATTACTTCATATTTATCCATAGTATTTTTGATCCAGCCTTTCCTTTGCTTCATTTAATGATATAGGCTTTGTACCATTTTCCACCTCAAGTTCTGATTCATAAATAGCCTGATCAATTTTATTTATCTGTGCAAATCTTTCATATAATTCCGCACTCATCACAACCATATCACTATAACCATTTTTTGTAATAAAAATAGGCTCCTGTTTTGCATGAACTAATTTAGATATTTCACTCGTATTTCTCAAATCTCTAATCGGCATTATTGTTGGCATATATATCCTCCTTTCTTGTCACTCAATTATAGCATAATTATGTTGCAGCGTAAAGTTATTACTCTCTTTTTTCAATTTACCAAATCCCCATTAGCTGTATATAAAAATAAAGCACCTGTTTTCAGCCTTTACGCCTACTAACAAGTGCTTGTATCACTTTAATATATTTTATTCTTTCACTTCTAAAACAGTTTCATCCTTCTTTTCTTCTACAGTCTCAACCTTTTCTACAACTGTATCGGGATTTTCTGCTGCTGTACTCTCAAGCTTATCTTTCTTCTCATCGTCAGGTTCAGGAAGACCTTTTATTTCCCTGTACATCTTGATGAATTCTTTACCTGTAATGGTTTCCTTCTCAATAAGGTATTCCGCTATCTTGTCAAGGACATCCCTGTTCTCCTTAATAATCTTTACAGCTCTGTCGTAGAATTCCTTCATACGCCTTGCAACTTCTTCATCTATCCTGGCTGCTGTCTCGTCAGCACAGTTAAGCACTGCTCTTCCGTCTAAGTAACGGTTCTCTATGGATTCAAGTCCTACCATGCCGAATTTATCCGACATACCGTACTGGGTAATCATAGAGCGAAGTATAGCTGTAGCTCTCTCAATATCGTTACTTGCACCGGTTGTAATTGAATTAAATACCACATCTTCCGCTGCCCTGCCGCCTAGGAAGGTCACAATGTCCGTCTCAAGCTCTTCCTTGCTCTGAAGGAATTTTTCCTCCTTAGGAAGCTGCATAGTGTAGCCGAGTGAACCCATTGTTCTCGGAACTATGGTTATCTTCTGTACAGGATCCGCATTCTTCATAGAAGCGGTTATAAGAGCATGACCTACCTCGTGGAAGGCAACTATACGTTTTTCTTCCTTGCCGAGTATCCTGTCCTTCTTTTCCTTACCGGCTATAACCACTTCGACCGCTTCAAAAAGGTCAGCCTGACTTACACTCTTACGTCCTGCCTTTACAGCCATAATAGCAGCTTCATTTATCATATTGGCAAGGTCAGAACCAACTGCACCGGCTGTAGCCATAGCGATTGCATCTATATCCACCGTATCGTCCATAAGTACGTCTTTGCTATGTACCTTAAGTATGGCAACCCTTCCCTTAAGGTCAGGACGGTCAACTATAACCCTTCTGTCAAAACGTCCCGGACGAAGAAGCGCCTTGTCAAGTACATCAGGACGGTTGGTTGCAGCAAGGATAACCACTCCCTTTGACTTTGGATCAAAGCCGTCCATTTCAGCGAGGAGCTGGTTTAATGTCTGCTCACGCTCATCATTTCCTCCGCCATACTTGGAATCCCTGCTCTTACCTATGGCATCTATCTCGTCTATAAAAATAATACAAGGAGCCATGCTATGTGCCTGTTTAAATAAGTCTCTTACCCTGGAAGCACCCACACCTACAAACATTTCCACAAAGTCAGAACCTGAAAGCGAGAAGAACGGCACCTTTGCCTCTCCGGCAACCGCCTTTGCAAGCAGGGTTTTACCTGTTCCCGGAGGTCCTACAAGAAGTGCTCCCTTAGGAAGCTTAGCTCCAATCTCGGCATATTTCTTAGGATTATGCAAAAAGTCCACCATTTCACGAAGTGAGTCTTTTGCTTCATCCTCACCTGCCACATCAGCAAAGGTGATGCCTGTACGCTTCTCTACATATACCTTTGCATTACTCTTACCGACTCCCATCATTCCGCCGGCATTTTTTGAAAATGAGCGGTAAATAAGATACATAACCACCCAGATTCCCACCAAAGGAAGGATGTAAATTGCAAAAAATTCAAGAATTCCCTGAGTAGCATCTGCCACCGGAGAATTCACACTGACATTTGCTTTTAAAAGCCTGTCCGCAAGGTCGCTGTCTCCGATATAGCCTGTATAGTACGTAGGCGTATATATATCATTGACAGATGACTTAGGTGTAATCTCTATCTTGCCCTGCTTCAGCACTACAGATTCTACCTTGCCCTCATCAATCATTTTAACGAATTCATTGTAGGTTATTTCTCTGTTTACGCCCTGCTTTATCAGATTCATTCCATAAATGAACACCAGAAAAATGACAATAGTTGCTATTACTGTTATTATCCCAGCTCTTTTGTTCATTCCGCCGCCGGAATTGTCGTCACCCGGTTTATTATTATTATCTTCCATTGAACTTCCTTTCTATGTTATGATGTGGGCGTCAAAAGTATTTGACACTTGTATCATGTTATATTCATACAACTTCATTGCATACAATTATAACCATACACAATCCTAATTGCAAGCAATACACATATAATTCACCAATTTATCTTTACTTACGGTTTTTCTCATAAATAAGACCAAGTCCTTTTACCAGAAGGGACTCATCTACTGTAATTTTTTTCTTACAATACGGAACTACCAGCTTAGCCAGTCCACCTGTGGCTATAGTTAAGAGCTCTCTACCCGTTTCCTCTTCAATTCTCTCTATCATTCCGTCTATCATGGCAGCACTTCCATATATAGTACCACTTTTCATACTGTCTATCGTATTGCTTCCGATTACCTTTTTAGGTGCTTCAAGACTGATTCTTATAAGCTGCGAGGTACCGCTTACAAGTGAGTTGAGTGCAGTAACCACTCCAGGCATTATCGCTCCGCCCATAAACTGTTTCTTTTGATTTACATAGCTGAAAGTAGTAGCAGTTCCCATATCTATTATAATAAAAGGCGGTTCATATTCATCTACCGCTGCCACCGCACCGGCTATCAGGTCTGCTCCAAGTTGTGCCGGATTGTCTATCACTATGTTTATTCCGCTTTTTACTCCCGGTCCCACTATCATAGGCGGTTTACCACATACCTTCTTAACAGCATCCGCTATCGTATCGGTTAACTGCGGTACTACCGAAGAAATGATACAGCCTTCTACTTCAGTAGGAATTTTCCCATAAAGTTCAAATAAGTTCTTAAACATAATAGCATATTCAAGGCTGGTTTTACCCATATTGGTAGCAAGTCTTTCCTCAAATACAAGCTTCTTGCCTTCCAGACAGCCCAGTACTATATTGCTGTTCCCCATATCTACTGCAAATATCATATTTTTCTCCAATATAAAACCAAATTTTTCTTGAAATATAAGTTAAGTATCCATTAACCCAAAGGTTAAACCTATGATGAACCATAGATTAGAAAGACTATATCCTAAGCTGTAGACCTAAGACTGTTTCACCTGATAATCGCACGCAAGGACTATGGCATAAAAGTCTCAGATACAACAATTAGGACAGGAACGCTCCCTCCCGGTACGAACCTGCCCTATAAATGATTTGGAACTAATTTTCTTCTATGATGCTCTTAGCCTTGTCAGGATCTGCCGAAACTGAAAGGTATACATAGTTTCCTTTGCGGATAACAAAAGCATTCTCAAGACGCTTAAGCTCCTCCGGAACATAGTTCTCAAAGCTTGACTTCTGAGTTTCAATTCTTGCATTTAACAATGTCTCAACAGCTTTTGCCGTCTCTTCATCGTTTGCTTCAAATGCGGCAATTTCCTCCGCTGTGCCGCCTGAGCTTGATACATAAATCTTCTTAGCTTTTATCTTATCCTGAGGAAGTCCCGGATAAAGGATGTCGATAGTCTCTGCCTCAGGCTCAGCAAGTTTATCATCATACTTAATCTCGTCTTTAAGTCTGTCCGCTACCTTTGTTACATCAACTGCCGCTGTAGCACTGCTTGCTTTTGAAGAAGTACTTGCAGACCGGCTTGTGCTTTTAGTTGCAGAACTTTTTGTGTCTCCGCCTCCTCCACAGCCATATAATACAGCAGAAGCTGTAAGTGTCAATACTGAAAGTGTAGCTAACATTTTAATCTTGTTTGTTTTTTTCATTCTCTTAACCTCTCTTAATAATTCATATTTACTATATAAGCAAGTATTCTCTTGCAATACTCCCTATCCATATGTACCCCGTCAGGAGTAACACCCTTTGGAAGATAGCCTTTTTTGTCAGCAACAGCAGGAGAAAGATCAACATAGGTTGCTTTTATACCTTCTGCCATTTCCTTAATAACCTTATTGAATTTATTAACATTTTTCATGTTAAATATTTTATCTGATTTAGATTTCTTTTCAGTCACAGGCAGAATTCCGCATACAACTATTTCTGCATCGGGCTGAATTTCCTTTATAGCCTCTATGGTTTTTTTGTATTCATCGGCAAAAATATTTGGGTAAGGCCATCCAAGTTCATTTATACCATAGCAGATATATACCTTTTTGTATTTCTTATCTTTAAGTGCTTCTACTACGGTCACCGACTGACCTTTAGCATTCTTAACCACTTTTTCTGTACGGGCATTCTTAACGTTCAAGCCTCTTCCCGCAAAAAAATCCGGGCTTTTAAGACCTGCATTTATCTGAAGTCCCTGTGTTCTTGAGTCTCCTATAAAGACAGCATCTTTGTAGTAAGTCTCCTGTGCCTCTTTTGTTGCGGTCACCAATTCTTTAATATCAGTCTTTTCCGAACCACCGGCAGTTTTATCTTTATCCTTATCATTTTGGGCTATTACAGCACCGTTACTGCCAACCTCCGAACTGATATTTCCGCTTGCCTCGGAAGATAAGTTTTGTGTGGAACCTGTGTTAACTGATGAAGTCCGGCTTGAGTTAGCTGATGAAGTTGCATTACTGCTTGTATTTTCTGTAACTGTAACCGCAGGGCCTGTGGTTGTTGTCTCCGCTTTACCGTTTCCGGTTCCCGTGAAAAGGCTTATAACACCGTATGCTCCCATTATACCGGCTGCCATTATGGTTACTGTTACTAAGGCTACCAAACCTCTATGCTCATTTCGTCTTTTTTTTCGATATGAGTTTCTCTTATTTCTATATTGATTACTACCCATTGTTACCCTCATTTCTAATGCAGACGGTTATATCTGCCGGTTTCCAAATGTCTCAGCAAAATGAGTATAAGTTTGTAAATATCAATTGTCAAGCATATTTGAGCGATTTCCCTCATTTTAAGACTTTTGTAAAATATACTTAATTAATTTAGATATATATTTGTAATCTTCTTCATCTGCATTGGCCAAAATACCTAAAACCAATTGATTCTGACCGCTTCCCAGCTCTTTTAAA
>ERZ773067.1924-NODE-1924-length-10749-cov-4.440714_pt1 | contig 10749 bp, 7 predicted proteins | sample MGYA00580622_ERZ773067 | MGnify/ENA primary metagenome ERZ773067 (study PRJEB29015, sample SAMEA2737998) | human oral metagenome | biome: human oral; feature: human-associated habitat; material: dental | place: China | collected 2113 ...
CGATGCCGACGGCAGAAGCTCAGATGGCGACGGTGGTGAGCAATGACGACCCGAGGGGTATCGGTCGCGTGCAAGTCCGGATGAATTGGCAGACGGGCAACATGCAAACAGGTTGGATCAGGGTGATGACGCCTGATGCAGGCAGTAGTGATAAAGTAAATACCAACCGCGGCTTTGTGTTCATTCCCGAAGTGGGTGATAAAGTGTTAGTCGGTTTCAGGAACGGAGATCCCAATAGACCATATGTTATGGGCAGTTTGTTTAACGGGAGTACCGCTGCGGGAGGACTTGATGCAAATCATTTAAAGAGTATTAGAACACGTAGCGGACACGCAATTGAATTAGATGATTCTCCTACGTCTCTCGGTATCACAATAAAAGATCATAAAGGAAATAGCATTCATATTGACTCAGAGGGAGATAATATTGTTATTAATGCTAAAAAAGATATAACGATCAATGCTGGTGAGACATTCACTGTCAATTGTAAAAATGCTAATATCTTTGCTCAAGAATCCATCAATATGAATGCGGAAGAGAGTATTAGCAGTACTTCTGGAGAGGATACGACTATTCAGGCAGGACGCAGTTTAACAGAGACCGCTGGTGATAACTATACTTTGGCAGCTAATAGTTCAAATCTACAAATTACAGACAGTCATAATTTACAGGCATCTACGATTTCAGAGACAGCAGAAAAAGTAAATATCGATAGTACCTCAGAAGATATGGATCTCACCTCTCCTAAGAAAGTTAATATACAAAGTTCTGACAAGGTTAATCTCTTTTGATTTATGTATATACCTTGTTTTCACATCAATAGACCATACATTATTCATGGAGTAAGAAAAGAATCTGTGGATGATGGAATAAGTAAAACAGAATGTGCACTTTCTGTTGAGGAAGAAAGTAATTGGATAAATGGTTCGAAAGCTATCTTTTGTTGGTATTTTGATAACACCGATAGGGAGAAAAATAATATAGAACGTTTTGTAAAAGAAATACAAGAAGTACTGAATCCATTATCTATGGAATTAAATTCACATAGGAGATGTACTTCCTTGTCGAGTTACGGAGAAATTTGCAAGAAATGGGAAAGGCTATTACCTATTCTTTATTCTAAATATTGTGGTAAGTGGGTAGAAGAGCAAATAGAGATAATGACAGAAAGAATAAACAACAAAAAACGTTTAGAAGTTCAACTTTATAAACATTTTATTGTCTCGGAATGGTTTCAACGCAATATTTATAAGATAGACTTTACTGATGAAGGACGTGCAATAAGAGAATATCAAGAAAATGGTTTTATCATACCTCTGACTTTTTTGCAGCAATGTTCTTTTGATAGAACTGATATTGATGAGCAAACTCTAATTATTAAAGGAAATGTGGATCTAGAAAAAAATACGACTCAAATAGAAGAATTATGTAGAAGATATGAAATTAAACAAAAACAACTTGTTTCAATAGAGCAACATACAGAAATACAAGGAAAGAACTTATCAGGACTCATTAATCGTATCCACAGCATTTATTCGATAAAAGGAGAGAATAATGCATTGAAGACTGTGGAGATAGAATTAACAGCACAATAGTTTTATGGAAAGGAATAAGGCAACAAAAGAACAACAAAACAGAGAACTTGTCGGCAATAGTTTAGAGCTTATTGGCAATCAAGCGATTTGTACATGTACAAATGGAAGTGTTCCTGCACAATTGAATGTTGTAAGCCAGCAAAAGGTTTTCTGTAATGGTGGAACGAGACTTATCGCAACTAATGCAGATAAAGATGTCAGGTCTTTAAATTTTGGTAACTGTAAAGCAAAAAATAATGCTCCCTGTACTGCTTGCGTCAAATGGAGTAAAGTCTATGATAAAATAATTGTAACTAATGCTTTTCTCCCTCTTACAATGAAAAGCGAAGCTCTATGTACCTCAGGTGGAGGTAAAATTTCTTTTCTCACCTCAGGACAACAAGTTCTTGTTATTCCCCCTACTTCTTTAAAAGATGCCAATAGTATAGCTTATGCTTCTCCACTTTTAGAAGAAAGTGACATGAAAAGAGAAGTTAAGGAAGAGCGTAAGGCGGTAGATACTCCTCAAAAAGAATATAGTAAAACAGCCTTTGTAAACGGAGTACGAGTTAATGGAGTAAAAACTCTTTCTTTAAGGGTGAATAGCCAAGAAGAGCTCGTTTTTACCAATACACTGACAGAGAATGCAGATCCTTCTACGCCTATAAAATGGGAAGTAGTATATGAAGGAAAGAATGGTGAAAATAAAACAACCATACTGGAAGCTCCTCCTTCTCGTGAACTTTTCAGGGAAGAGGGTATATATAAGGTATATGCTTATGTAAAAAATAGAGGTAGCCGATTAGGTGGCGGATATGTTCTCATCACGGTTTCTACTCCTCGATTCATAAATTTGGAGTGGAAAGACTCAAATGGGAGGACAGCAAAATATACGAGCAGGAGACATCTTGTTTATGCTCACTTAAAATTTGAAGGTGTAAAAGATATTCCCATTTCTGCCAAGATATACTATTTCGGGACAGAACGGAAAGAGTATATAACAGCTTCTCCCATCCCATTACAAATAGACGAAGGAGGTAATGCAAAAATAGAATTGTCTCTGAAATATAATCAGGTGGCAAAGATGAAAGAAGATAGAGAACCATTAAAAGCTAAATGTAAGTTTTATATAGAACTTGAAAGTAACGAATGGATAGAAAACGACAAAGCAATAAAAGATACTCCAATCGAATATACTGACGATGAGGAAATATCGAGTATGTTTTTATATGAAGATCAGGCTTGCACGAAGCAAATTAAAGGATTTATAGAATGCGGCAACACTGTTTACGCAAATGTCTCGACACGTAATCTCGATAACGATACGCTTACATTATTTATATTTAGACATACGGTAGTAGAAGAAGAAAGCGAGGAGATAAAAGGGACTGTTTACAGACAGGAAAAGGAAATCGAAAAAGACGGTGTTGTCGTCTTCCAGATCAATACTTCCGAGGCATGGCTCATTCCCGGTACATCTAATAGTTTCGATGTATTTGTTTTGGAAGGTTCTTTTAAAGATGAAATTGTAGTCTCTCCCCAAGGATGTTGGTTGGAACCTAATACAAGTAAATACTTCCGGTCGGGTAAGGATAAAGGATTGATAATCCTGTCTCCTAAAAAGGAAGCAATTAAGGAGGGACAAAGTATTACTGTGGTACAGGAAGTAGAAGAAACAGAACATAAGTGTCCTCGTTGCAATGCAGATATAACACCGGAGCAATTGAAACAAATTTTTCCCAAAACAACAGCAGAAAAGCGGAAAATTATAGCTGATACTTATAATAAACATATGAAATATTTCAATATGAATACATGTTGGAATAAAGCTCATTTCTTTGCCCAAGCCAAAATTGAAGTCGGAGAGTCATTTAGTATTCATAGTGAAAGTTTTAATTATTCTGCAAGACGTTTAAAACAAGGAGATTATATTAGAGGGAAAACGTGGGTAAGAGGTAATACCGTAACAAAAGAAGGAGGCTACTATAAAGATGGAGAATTTAAACGCCCTCTATTTCCTTATTTTAAGAAACATCCAGAATTGGCAGATAAATATGGTCGTAAAGACTTAGAGAGATACGGAGATTCAGGTATTCAAAAAGCCAATCAAAGAATGATTGCCAATATTGCATATGATGATAATAATCGTTCTGCAAAAGAAAAATTGGGAAATACTCAAATTGGAGATGGGTGGCGTTTTAGAGGCAGGGGGTTGATACAGATAACCGGACGCGGCAATTATACAGCAGCCAATAAATATACAAAAGAGCGATTAGGTAAGGACATAATAGCAACAGAACAGGGAGCGAACTTAGTTGGTACCAATATAGAAGTAGCAATAGTTGCTTGTATGGCTTATTGGACACACCCTAGTAGGAAACTGCAAATAAAATCAAATGGAGAGCAAATTGTTCGCAATATTTCAAAGGGAATTGGAAATAATGTTGACTATAAAGGGAAAGAAAAGGCTTTTAAGGATATTACATCTAAATGCTTTAGTGTATCAACTTGTAAAATTAAGACAAAAAAGACGATTGTAAGTAAAAAAGCAATCTCTAATAAAGAACTAAAGATAGAAGATGGTATCAAATGGCTTGAGAGCATTTGCGTTCCTATAGAAAGTATTATTGACAAAACGCGAAATTACATAGTTAATTATAAACAAGATCAAGACCGGATATCAAAAAAAGGATGCGAAACAATGGATTGCTCAGAATTAGTTTGCCGCTATGCTGCAAAAATAGAGTGGTCAAGAAGTCCTAAATGGTGGGGGACAAAAGATTTGATAAAGTGTGCAACAAATCATCCGGAATGGTTGATAAAACGGAAAGATAATATTCCCAAACGAGGAGATATTTTTTTATGGAATGGGCATACAGGGATTGTTATAGAGTATGACAAAAATAACGATATTGTTACCACTATCGAGTCAATAAGCTCTACAACAAAAGGGGAAAAGCCAATAGACTATGAAAATTATCCTAATACAAGATTGAAAGGTGTCGTTAAAATGAAATTTTATAGAACAGATAAGCATCTAATAGGGCATGGTATTCCATGTTATTTTTATTCTTTTGCAGTACATTATTCAAAACAAGATAAGAAATGAAACGTATATTTATTTTTTCTGTTATAGTATTGAACATGACATTTTGTCAATGCAAATCAAATACAAATAATAAAGTTCTTGATGATAGAGATAATAATTCTATGAATCAAGATAATCTAAAAATTAATCATAATAGCACTATCGGCATGGATGAATTAGGACGTATGGGTATAGACAAAGATATTTTACTAAAGTACATAAAGTTACAAAAATTGGCATGGTATGGTGGGGACTTTCGTGACGACCAATCTAAACCAAGGTATGAGCCGACAAAAGAAGATTTTTTATTAACAATCCCCTTTGTAGAACGTTACTTATATTCTCACGGATATAAGCAACCTACAAAGAACGTTTTTCAAGAAAGACTTAAGTATGTATTTAACGTCCAACTTAAGCAAGAGGATAAAAAAACTTACGAATTTATTGCCGGTAGTAAAGATTATGATTTTGCCAATGCCTATTATGCAATAAGTTCAAAAGGCTTTATTACCTACAACTGGTTGCTCCGTGATTTAATAGCTGTTGAAAACGATAAGGTAAGACTGAAACCGGAGGTTCTTAAACTTATCCTGGCACTTAATAATTTTGTATTTTATGATGACAGGACCGCTTTTAAGTTTCTTGAGTTGTCAAAACATAAAGGAGACGATGACTTTGGAGACTTTTATGATGGAGAGATGATATTACAAGAGTTATTTGAAGTGTATAAATACTTTGGCAGCCAACTATTAAATCAATGGTATTTTCAGAAGACAAAAGGGCGTCGCTTCGCATTTGATAAATATATCTTTGGTCGTAATTCTAGTAGTCAATTGATTGCTCACATGTCTTTAATTGAGACAATTGAAAGAAATACTGATGAAAAAGGTACATATATTGATAATCTGGGAAGCTATGTATTCGGAATCTTACAAGATGAATCAGATGTAAATCATAGTAATTACAAACATTACAGCCTTGAGGACAAGGCACGAATGTTTTGTTATTTTGCTAATTCAGAGTATAAAATGCGCAAGAAATACTATCCGGGTGAATTGGATTACAAGGGTGGTGATTTCGGACGGACATCATGGACATATGTTATTATGACCAACTGCGAGCCGGTTTACGAAGAAGCAAAGAAACATAATTATTTCGGAATCAGTAAGCCGGCTATGATGGAAGAAATGGAAGATGAAGGATTGGAACTGAATCCACCCGGTGGTGATCCTGAGTAATTAAAATAATTATCAGAGGTACTACTGTAAATATAAGTTAAATAACGAGCTTGTATCTACTATTTCAAATAAACATTGTATTTTTGTATGCAGTAAGATCGTAGTGGTATGGACTATATTAAATTGCCTCTTGATTTTTCCGCCGCGCTTCAAGGAAAGTTGTCCGGATGCTCTAATGAAGAATCGATTGCTCAACATCTAATGATGTTGATTGTTTCTCACCGTGGAGAGGTTGAAAGTGCATATAACTACGGCTCTCATATTTGGGAGTTAGAATACGACCATTCATCTACGATAGAAGAATGGGAAATTAATGTAAAAGCATCTTTGGTCGATTCGATGACCATTCATGAAAAGCGACTTAAAGACATTACGGTTAATGTCGAACTGACGGAAGTCGATGACGATATTAAAGATAAGCATCCCAATGCGCGTCGTTGTGCACAAATAGGTGTAAGAGGAACAATGGTATCCAACAATAAGCCTTTCTACTTTAATACTCGTATCTATATCAGTCCCATATCACAATAATCCTTTTTCATAGCAAGACGTGATGATCGACAAAAGACAGCAAGAGATAAAAGAGAAGATGCAGCGATATGCAATGGACTTATGGGGTATTTCCGATCCTCGACAAGTCGACCCTATTGTAGATCTTCTGCTCGATGTCTTTGCTTATAATACCAATCGACTATATCAGGCTATAGATGCTTCCAATACTAACGTCTTACATCGTTTAGCTCATTTGTTGGTGCCGCAGAAATGGTCGCTGCCCTCTCCTTCCCATGCGCTAATGACGGTATTGCCTGCTAAAGATCAACAAGTAACGCTTACTCCTGAAGACCATTTCTTTACAGATAAAATGATTTTCGGGAAAGGACAGGTTCGTATCAATTTTACCCCGTTATCGACTTATCGATTAATCGATGCAGAAGTAAAGTGTACCCTTTCTGGGACGACACTTTCCGTGTATTCCGAAAACGGCGTCCACTCTACACAGGTTTGGGCTGTAAACGATAAAACTAATGATGGTAGCATATGGGTAGGACTTGATATTGCAGACAAAGAGTTACAGACCTTGGAAGAATTGACACTATGCATTCTGCCTGAAAACAAACTTCTTTGTCCTTTTATTCAAACTACAGAGGTGTTCGATGTAAATGGCACTTCTCTCCATACTTATAAGCCGGTACTTTCACAGGAGCATTCGGGAAATGCACATTATTTTAACGACATAAATGACTTCTATGAAGATTATTATTTAACCATAAAATTGACAGGCAAAGCAAAAGCAAAACGAGCGTTAACAGATTTATTCGATTCGCTGCAAGGTGAAGATCTCATGTCGATACAAGACAATAGACTTATTTGGTTCCGATTGAAATTCGCAGATGTTTTCGATGATACACAAATAAACTCTATCAAGATACTTACAAATACTTTCCCGGTAGTCAACAGACAGTTGAACTATAAAAATCACAGTTTTCTTTCACAAGGACGTATTATCTCCATTCTTTGTGATAAAGAGACGCATTTTCTTCATATGAATGACTTTCATGACAATTTAGGAAGAGAATATGTTAGTAACCGGGAACATTTCAACGAAAATCCCGAAGGCTCTTACAGCCTTTATTTCGGTAGTCTTGAGCGTTTCGATTCCGATAATGCACGGTCATTGATGATTAAACTTATCCAGTTGATTCGTGAAGACGGAAATGCTTTTACTTCTATGAATCCGGAACGTCTTACTTCAAAGCTGAAGGAGATTTATAATAAGTTGGAAAATATAGAAAAAGGATTGTACGATGTTATTCAGGCTGGTAATAAAGTAAGAGGCTCTTTGTTGACAATACCTTTCAAGAATGCAGACAATGCAGAGTTTAGCTATTGGGTTACTAACGGAGCAATTGCAAACGGATTAGATCATAGAACGCTTTTATGCCAAACCAATACAGAAAAGTTTAAGAATCGCGGTATCATGTTCCAAACAACAACGATACAGGGAACAGTACATCAAAATGAGCAAGATTTGATCAATAGTCTTCGTTATGGTCTTTTAAGCAATGACCGCATCGTCACCCGTGAAGATGTACGAAGCTATATCTACCACAGAATGGGAGCATATATAGAAGCATTAAGTATAGAAGATGGTGTTGCCATTTCTCCCGATAAAAAGAAAGGGCTTATCCGTACCACCGAGATAAAAATAAGAATCAAAAGAACAGCCAATACCGATGCTTTGGGTTCAATAGCTTCTATGAACACTTTCTTGGAAAAAGAATTATCCAAACGTTCCATAAGCAACACACCTTATAAAGTCTTTATTCAATGAACGAGCACGATTTCAGTCAAAGTCTGCTTTCTGCCATTAAATTGGCAAAAGCAATGGCACGCCAAGACAGGCACTCTTCCTATGGAGTTGCCCATCTTGCCATTGCCCTTATGACAGAGCAAACCGGATTAAGAGAAATTCTTACATCTATGGAGAAAGATGTTGCTTATCTTATGGATTGGTTCGATACGCATCGTGAGATGTATATTTCTTCAAATGCAGATTCGGATGAGATTGTTGCGGACCATGAAGTCGAACTCGTTTTCGACGAAGCAGAACGTTCCAAAATAAAATTAGGCACCGACAGTATAGATGCTCTTTGTGTTTTTACGTCTATTGTAAGAGACGGTGTGGTATATTCGCACCAACAGATAGAATCATTAGGTGTTACCGAAGAAAATATCTTAGACTATTTCAATGCCAATACATTTTCATTCGGACAGGGCGACGAGTATACCCTTATTGCGAACATTCCGTATGCAATAAACCTCAAAGAGAATATTTCATCTGACGAAAAGGATGATATTGTCGGGAGAGATAAAGAAGTCAGATTGATTCTTGAGAATTTAGAACGCTCCGAGAATAAAGGTATTATGCTTGTCGGAGCATCCGGAGTCGGCAAGACAGAGATTATAAGGGCATTTACCTATGAAGTATGTTCTAATGAAGACGAATACATCAATAAAACATCATTAATCGGTCTTAGTACCTCTAAATTATTGGCGGCTTCCGCCTCAGAGAACGAAGTGGGACAAAAGATAACCGCTTTATTACAGAAATTAAATCAGCCGGACACCAAGACGGTTATGGTTATCGATGACCTGCAAGTACTGTTGGAAAACGGGAATTCGACTTCCGCCCATTCGTTAATCAATATCTTAGATGCACAGATAAATGAAGGTTCGGCATCTTTACTTCTGACGCTATCGAGAGATGCCTACCGTAAATACATCGAGAAACATGCCATTGTAAATCATTTGGAAATAATCGATGTGGAAGAATTGGCTCCTCATATTTTGGAAAGTGTTTTGCAAAAGCATAAAACGAACCTACAAGCATATTACAGTCTTTCGATAGATGATGCCGCAATAAAGAGTGCACTCAGCTTGTCCAATCGCTATTATAAGGAAAAATGTCAGCCTGCCGCCACATTGGATTTGATGGACAGTACGGCGGCAGCCGTCAGGTTAAGTAATAAGAATGCAAAGAGCGATGTCAAACAGCTTTATGATCTTTATACAAACTATTCTGCATCATCTGTCGGCATCCGGGAACTTCATCTGCTCTACCATACGATTTTTAATAAAATAAGTGTGGTGCTTACCTCCAAAATCTCTAATAATTACAGATTGGATGATAATGATACTATCGAGAAGAATTTATCTAAGGTCGGTTCCATTTTGGAAGAGCTATTAGCATTATCGACAACAAATATCAAGACCATTACTCCACTTGAAGTCGAGGCAGTGGTTGCGAGCAATACCAACATACCGATTGGAAAGATTCAGGCACAGGAAAAAGACCGCCTGCTTGGAATAGATAGCAAACTGCGAGAAAGAGTGAAAGGACAAGATAACGCCATCTCGACCCTTTCCGATGCCATTATTGAATCTCGTAGCGGTCTTAGCGATGCCAAAAAGCCTATCGGTTCATTTTTCTTTCTCGGTCCGACAGGTACGGGAAAGACCGAGCTGACCAAATCTCTTGCCGAATTGCTCTTCGACGATGAAAATGCGATGATACGCTTCGATATGTCCGAATTCAAAGAAGAGCACTCAGCTGCATTACTTTATGGTGCACCCCCGGGCTATGTGGGTTATGAAGAAGGCGGTTTGCTTGTTACCAAAATAAGACAAAAGCCTTATTCCGTCGTATTATTCGATGAGATAGAAAAAGCACATAGCAGTGTTTACGATGTCTTCCTGCAAATGATGGACGAAGGCAAGATTCATGATAAATTAGGACGTGAAGGAGATTTCTCCAATTCCATTATTATTTTTACCTCGAACATCGGAAGTCAATGGATCACCCAACAGATACAGGCAGGGCATATGCCTACCTCCAATGAGCTTATCGAGGTGATGTCGAAGTATTTCAGACCGGAGTTTTTGGGACGTCTGACAGAAGTCGTTCCTTTCTCTCCTATCAGTGAGTCCGTAGCTCAGGAGATATTCAAACTTCATTTCTCCAGACTTCAAAAGCAACTATCCGAGCAGAAGAATATTTCGATAGAATTGTCTCCCGAAACCTTATCATATCTTACCACAAAAGGATATTCTCCTCAATATGGTGCCCGCCGATTGCAGGAGTCATCAGAATGTATCTTAAGAAGAGCATTTCAAAACTGATTGTTTCCGAAGCGATAAAAGACGGAGACAAAGTTATTGTGAACCTTAAAGATGGAAATCTGCTATGGGAGCCGATGTAGAAGAAAAACAAAAACAGGTAGAGACTTTTTGCAAAAGTCCTGCAAATAACTTTTTGGCAGAAGTCTTCTTTGAGGATAGTTGCTTTTGA
>ERZ773067.1926-NODE-1926-length-10738-cov-3.108397_pt1 | contig 10738 bp, 6 predicted proteins | sample MGYA00580622_ERZ773067 | MGnify/ENA primary metagenome ERZ773067 (study PRJEB29015, sample SAMEA2737998) | human oral metagenome | biome: human oral; feature: human-associated habitat; material: dental | place: China | collected 2113 ...
GTTGCTGATATCGTAATTCGTTGTCAGATTTAAGGAATAATTTGAAATGTCAACAGGGCTATCCATAGTGATTTTTTCTGCTTGTATGGCATCATATACTAAATAGGCTGTTAGTAGCTTGCTGAGACTACCAACGGGAACTGGAGTATCAGCCTCTTTTTCGTAAAGAATCTTTCCTGTGTTGCTATCAAAAGCAATAGCATTTTTTGCGGCAGCATCAAAACCATCAGCTAACGCAACGGAACGCAGAATGCCAAGCAAACGTTGTTCTTTGTCCTGATCGGGGCCGAACACTCTGTTGAATGTCATGTGCATGCAACTTCCAATGATTCTGAAAACCGAAACATGAGCATTTCCTGCCGCGTCTACCTCGGCGAAGCGTTTTCCAGCCAGGAACGGCGCAGTCCGCCCAAGCCCATGTTGACGGAGCGAATCCTCCCCCCGCTGGAACCGCAGAAAATGCGAGCGCACGAGCTCGCTCCATCTCTCTCGATGTTGGTCATATGATTCGTCCCCGCGGCTGGATGCCAAACTCATTTTGCCGGTCCATGTCTCGAGAACCGCAATAGGATCATCGGGAGTCTCCGGCATATCCCCACTCGCCTCAAGGTCGCCGGAAGCTTCAACGGCCTCGTCCGTTCCGGTTTCATCCGGCACAGAACAAAATCCCTGGAAAAACTTCACGAATGTTTCGGCCCAAGAGAGCACAACGTACTCTTCCAGTCCCGAAAACAGCTCACAAGAGGGACCGCGCAGTGCTCCGAGCACAGCCAGGGCGTCTTCGGAGAAGACATCGTGTATCGCATCCAATACATCGATGCCCCCGTATCGTTCGAACTCGGGAACGTATCCGTCCTTCACAAAGGTCGTCGCCCCCGCCCCCTCGCAGATCTCTCGCAAAATCCCTTCAAACTCTGCGGACCGATCTTGGCCGTCGGGCTCCGAGGCATCTTGGAATCGGACTCGCAAATGAGAGCCGACGTCGTCGATGTATCGCACGAAGAAAGGGGTGGTACCGCCTGCTGCTGCGATTCTTTCCACGGCCTCGCCGATCTTCCCTTTGAGCAAATGCGTGATCTCGTCCGCTGGCGTGTAAAGGCGGAATGAATGCCATCGGGAGCCAGGAAGATACCGCAGCTCGGGAGTCGTGTCCACGCCCAAGAGGAATCGTCCGGGTGCGAAGGTCGAGTCGGCATCTCGCTTCTTGAAGGAGACGATGAGTTCGCTGGCGTACACATCCTCGCCGTCGGATAGCCACCCCCAGGCATCGCGAGGCGTCGGCGCACCTCCAGGTAGCTCTTCGAGAACCAAGTTGCCGGCTTTCGCCAGTTCAGCCCGCAAGAGTTCGACATCCCCTGGGTTCTCCGTATCCAATAGGAGACGCAGATCCATATTGACGGCGAGACAGTGCCTGGGAACGCCCCCTCGCTCTTTCCACCGGCCGAACGTTTCCAGATAGTTGGAGCCCTTGAGGAATCCCGAGTGTTTGAGCTCTTTGAGGGACCATCGCGCCGGGCTGAGGACAAAGCGGCCATGACGCACCCTCGGAACGAACGGAAAGTAGCCCAGGCGCCCCCAATCCCACGGCTCCCATAGGCGTTGGAGCTCAGTTTCCATATCGGCCAAAAGCCGAACCGCATTGGGCGCCTGTGCCGGAGTGTAGACCGAGTTGCGCGAATGTATGCGGATAACTCGTCCGTCCGACATATCGACGGGGAAAAGCCCGTCCATAGTCGCCTTGACTCCGATTCTTGACAGCGGGACGTAATCGGTTTCCGTCATACGGGGCGTGTCGACGCCGATAAGCTTCATGCCCAAAGGCGGAGTATTGACCAGATTGGTGGCAGCGTGCGACCGCGGATAATAGGACAGCGAGGCGCTGTACTCACGTTCGTCATCGACAAAGGGCCGCAACGTGAGATCCTCGCTCATTTCCGGTAGCAAACCGAGGAATCTTCCGGTCGTGCACAAAGCAGAGTGTGTTCCCGGATTGCTCCCGAGCGATATACGGTAGTCCCCCTCAACCAGTTGCGACCACGATCGGGCAGCCAGGCTGAGATAGAGTTCGGCGGCCAGCTGGCACTCGCCCTCGTCAAACGGTCCGTGGGAAAGTTCGTCTATGTCGGCCTCGGTCAAGCTGATTTCTTGGCCGCCTTCAGCGAGCACTTCGCTGTATAGGGTGGCCAATCGCTCTTCACGTTTTTCGTTCACTTCGTCAGGTAAAGGCGGTTTCTTCTGCGCAACCTGTTTCGGCCACGAGTAGTCATCGGGAACGCCGATACCTCGAGCGGGATCAACCAGCGTCAATAAAGGAACAGTTCGTTCGATCCCGTACCGCTCCAAAAAGTCCATGTGGTATTTGCGCAATCCTCGCATCCCCAACCGCATGTGAGAAAGCCTTTGCAGGATGTGCATTCCCTCTTCGGTATCTTGACGAACGCGATCGGGCAAGCGAAGCTGAACACCGCTGTTGAGAACAAAGTGAATTCTGTTTCCGGCACCGTCGGCTTTGTCCGCACCGTCAAAATCTGCCATAGCCGCGTACGCGCGCGAATACTTCTCACCCGTATCGTCCGCAATCACCGGTCCGTTCAAGGCGCGTATGCTTCGGTGTATGCCTCGCAGATCATCCGCATCAACACCTGCTCTTTGGAGTGACTGCACCACTTCTTCGAGCGGGTCTCCTCCGGTTAGCCTTGGCCTCAGATTTGTGTAGAGGATTTCTAGTCCGACCAGACGCGTCACAAGACCAAGTATCCCGCCCGAGCTCGCATGAAACTCTTGTGCGACCCCTTCGCAAAGATCCTCGACGGCGATCCCATCGTTCTCACCACATTTATCGAGCACGAAGTCCAACACAGGCGTACGCCTGACGGCCATTCGGGACTGCGAAACATCTGCGCGGTCCGCACCGAAGACGAGAACCTCATCGGCTCTCCAACGCAAGAGAGGATTGCGGTACACGACCAAACCCTTCAACACCTCGGGGCGCCGTTCCAGCGATTGGACCACGGGTGAGAGCCACCGGAAGTCGGCGACGGCCTCCCGATGTCCTTGCGCAAACTTCACCCCCGAACTTTCGGGGTCGCCTACGAATTCACCGGCGGAGACACCGGCGAACAGTCCAAAAGGCGTGGGCCGGGAGGATATACGGTTCAAAAACTTTGCCGTCGACAAAGCCACGCGGCGAAGCCGGTTTGGCTTCATCGATGTAGGATCTTCAAGCGCACGCTGCACGGACCCCCATAGGGCGGGGGCAGCGTGGATGACAGCTTGCGTAAAGGCTGGGTCTCGATATGCGTCGCGAATGTACTCGACCAAGCCTTCACGACCTTCTGCGGCCAAAAGAACGTCATTTTCGGCCGAGGTGAGGCGCAAGGGACGTGCCGCTGTTCTCAACATGAAATGCCGCGCCGCGGCCAGCGGGCTGTGACTTCCCTCCATTGTCATTTCCTTGACAACACCTACCTTTTCAAAGACATACCATTTGCCTTACCCATCGGTAATGGAAGATAATTATGAACATCGTTAAAACATATGGCTCGAGTAGATTCCCTGGGAATATTTCGACAAGAGCCAAGCGTTGGAACGCACGTGGATGTGATGGCGTATAGGGATGATAGCTACCACGCCATCACATCCGCCCGTTTTGAGATGCGACGGTTCAGCATCTCCGTCAAGTCTCTGCGGACCCCTAGTCGCTTCCTCAGCGAAAAGCAGCCGAGTACACGTATCGGAGCCAAGTTTTTGCATCGCCGAGGCTGGCGGGCATGGCGGCGTATAGGGATGATGGCTACCACGCCGCCACGCCCGCCCGCGGTTCAGCAGCAGTAGCTACAGAAGCTTCCGCCTCCCCGGCTCGTGCAGCCATAAGTGCAGAACCAGCCGCTCATGACTTGTTGCTTATCGGTCAATTCGGTCGGCATTGCATCAACGTCGACGTCAAGATCAAGCATGTCAGTTGTTTCGAGCATCGCTGTCATCGTTTCAATTCACCCCCTCCTGTTTACGTCTTATAGAACAAGGAACCTGTGGAAACAAGATGCATAAACATGCAAGCATAGTTTTAGCTAGATGCATTGCTATCGGCAGCAAGCAACTTCAATCCGCCAGGGTCGGAACAAACCGCCGACCCTGACGTGAAATCTAAAAATCTCACAGCTTCAAAATTAATATTATGCCATCGCAAATGAATGGCAATCTCGCTCATCGCCATTCCCACATCACTTTAACCGCAAGCGTCCATATTCAAGCTTGCTTCGAGAGCGGCAAGGCGGCCGGAGAAAGCAGCTGGAGTGAGTATGGTGGCGTATAGGGATGATAGCCGCCACGCCACCACACCCACTCATGGCTCAGCAGCAGTAGCTACAGAAGCTTCCGCCCCCTTGACTGGTGCAGCCGGAGGTGCAGAGGCTAATACTCCTAATCTGCGGGAATGCCGTGTCGGCGGGCATCGTGTCGATGTCGACGTCGAGATCAAGCATCGCAGTTTCCATCATCGCTGTCATCGTTCCGTTCACCTCCTTTCTGCATATCGGAGTGCACGGCATACGAGGCAAACAGTCTCGCTCTCGGATCGCTTGCCGCGATTTCGCTTCGGTCAACACCGCTGACATGCCATCTCGTTTGTTAGAAGCATCCAACGGATGAATAACGATTAGAAATGTATGGAAAGCGATCAAGTCCGAGCTAGCGAACCAAGTACGCTTGTGCTGACATCATTAGCTTAATCGATCGTAAACGTAACGTAAACGTTACCTGGGACACATTCTATAGGAATTCATGAGACTTTCAAAACAATACTTAGAAAAATACAGAAGCATTTTACGCTTTACTTTCCTTCCATTTATGGAATTAGTAAAAAGTTAGCTTTTCTCTTTGAGTGCTCAGGCAAACGGTTAACGTTCCCCAACCGAGAACTCCTGGTTGACATTCAGGTCAGTTCGATAATTGGCTAATTTGCAGGGAAAAGTCACCTACGCTGGACTGCTGGAAATGCCGGGTGTAACCTATATCGCAATCGTGAGGCCTCGGCGTGTGGTGCCAACGAATGGAGGGCCTCATGCCTTCGGCCGCTTTTCGACTGTAACCGACGAAGGTTCGGCCTCGGGCTCATTGCCCGGAGAGGAGACCACATGACATACGCCGATTACACACCGTCGACGACGGCGGTTGGTTCTTCCCTTACGTTAACGGCACTGCTCGGCCTTTTGCCGCTCGTCGTCTTTTTTGTCCTCTTGGGTGTGTTTAAGGTGAAAACACACGTGTGCGCAATCGTCTCCCTTGTGGCGGCGCTCGCCGCGGCGATCCTCGGTTTCGCTATGCCCGTCGATCTTGCGCTCCTTTCTGCCGCACAGGGCGCTGCATTCGGGCTTTTCCCCATCGTCTACATCGTCATCATGGCCGTATGGCTCTATAACCTGACCGAGAGGACGGGACGCTCGGAGGACGTCAGGCGCGTATTTTCCGCCGTCGGCAAGGGAGACATGCGAGTCCAGGCGCTCCTCATCGGCTTCTGCTTCTGCGGCCTCATGGAAGGCTTGGCGGGCTTCGGCGCACCCGTGGCAATCTCGTGCGCCATGCTGCTCGCCCTTGGAGTTCCAGCGATCAAAGCGGCACTCGTGACGATGGTCGGCAACGCCCTCAACGTCTGCTTCGGCGCGATGGCCATTCCGGTGACGACGGCGGCAAAGCTCGGCAACTCTTCCGCCGACGCCGTCGGCGCAACCCAGGGGCGGATCACCCCGCTCTTTTTGTGCTGGATTCCCGTGCTGCTGCTCGGCATTCTCGACGGCAAGCGCGGAATGAAGCAAGCGTGGCCAGCGGCGCTCGTGGCCGGCGTGACGATGGGATTGGGCCACGTCGTCGCCGCGAGTTACCTGTCCTATGAGCTGACGGCGGTATTCGCTTCCCTGCTGTCTTTCGCGTCGGTCACGCTTCTTCTTCGAGTGTGGCATCCCGCCACTCCTAACGAGCAGCTATCCGAGACATCTTCAGAAAAGCTCAACGGTTCGCGAGTGGCCCTGGGACTGCTGCCCTACTGGCTGGTGGTCGTCATCTTCGCCATCGCCAAACTGTGGACTGTGGGGATTGACGTGCCGCAGGCTCTCGCATCAACGGATCTGACCTTCGGCTGGCCGGGGCTCAACGGCAACCTTCTGGGAAGCGATGGGAAAGCCTCCACAGCCACCGAATTCACCTTCAGCTGGCTCTCATCTCCGGGAACGATGCTTCTGGTGACCGGTGTGATCGTCGCCATCGTCTACGGGGCCAACAGCTCGGGAGGCACATATCCCTTCTCTTTCCGCCGGGCAATGGCGACGCTCATCGAGACCACAGTCGAACTGAAACTTGCTATTCTCACGATCACCGTCGTCATGGCGCTCGCATACGTCATGAACTTCTCCGGCCAAACCGTCTCTATCGGCACGTGGCTCGCCGCGGCGGGAGGCGCATTCGCCTTCCTTTCGCCGATTCTCGGATGGGTGGGAACGGCCGTGACCGGTTCGGCGACGTCGGCCGGCGCCCTGTTCGCAAATCTCCAATCAACGGCAGGAATGAAGGCGGGGATCAGCACGCAGCTGCTTCTGGCCGCCAACGAAATCGGCGGTGGAATCGGGAAAATCGTCAGCCCTCAGAATCTTGCGATCGCGGCCACCGCAATCAAGGAACCGGGATCCGAATCGACACTCCTACGCAAAGCCGCCCCGTACTCGATCGCGTTCATTGCGTTGCTCGGAATGATTGTGGTGCTGGCATCGAGCGGGACGCTGGGATTTCTCATCGCAAAGTGATCCGGCGGGCCGGCAATAGTGATCCGGCGGGCCGGCAATCCGGTCGGTGCACTCGTCCCCGCTTCCTCCTCCCGCAGGGTTATCATCGTTGACGATGGAGAAAATAACTCAGATAACCGACGTCATAGCCTTTCACGGGGAAGGCCCCGCCTGGCACGCCTCGTGGGGAGGCCTGAGAATCGTGGACATGCTTGCGGGGGATATCTTGTCGATAGGCGCCGACGGGAGCGTCGATCGCTTGCCTACGGGTTCCGCAATCGCCGCTTTCGTGCGCCCGCGTACCGGCGGCGGTTACGTAGTGGGCGTGGAACGGGGAATTGCCCTTGCCGACTCACCTTTCGACCGGCCCATTCCCGGCCCCCAATTATGGTCCGACCCCAATGTTCGCATGAACGAGGGCGGCGTCGATCCTTCTGGACGCCTCTACGCGGGATCGATGCCGTATGACAAAACGCCCGGCGGCGCCAAGCTCTATCGGATCGGGGCAGACGGCGGTATTGACGTCGTTCTCGATTCGGTGACTACATCCAACGGCATCGATTTCACCCCCGATGGACTCTTCGCCTACTACAACGACACGGCGACTGGGGGCACGAGCGTGTTCGACGTGGACGCCTCAGGAAACCTGATCAATCGCAGGCTCTTCCACGACGGTGATGGCGGGCGCCCCGATGGGCTGTGCGTCGATTCTCAAGGGAACGTGTGGTGTGCGATGAATCGCGTCGGCAAGCTTCGTCTTTACTCGCCCCAAGCCGAGATCCTCGGCCAGTGGGAGCTTCCGGTGCACGGAGTTACCGCTGTCACCCTTGGAGGCGAGGATCTTCGCGACGTTTTCATCACGACGTCGCGCGAGACGGCGGACGAGCCGGGCGCCGGCGCTATCTTCCACATGCGAGCTGACGTCTCCGGCCAACCGCTACGAGCATATTCCGGCTGATCTCCGCGAACATGCCCGGGATCAAAGCCACGCCAGCATCAGCTGATTTCTGGCACGAGGGCGGCTTATAGGAAAATCCCAGGGCCGATCGCCGCTGCCTGGAGATTACCAATAAAACGCCGACGGCGGGGATGGACTCATAAAGTCCACGTCCCCGCCGTCAGCTGTCGACCTATACGGTCAATTCAATTGACTTTGGCCGTTACGGATTCCATCGAAGGAAGCCATTGACGCGTCACTGACCGGTATCACCTTCGGCGGTGATCCAGTAGCCCCGGTCTCTCCAGGTTGCGCCTTCGCCGCCGCCGTGGACCCAGCCCTCGTAATTACGGGTGTGCTGGGCTACGGCAAATGTGTTGTAAGTGCCGTATTCGTCGGTGACGGTACCGCCCTTTTCGGTGACGAATGCGGTGTGGTAGACCTTGCCGTTCGAGTACGCGAGCGCCACGAACGATCCTCGATGCACGCGGTTGGCGAACTCCGTCCAGCTAGTCGTGGCCTGATTTAGGCCCCAGTGGCGAGCGAAGGCATTGGCCACCGCCCACGAGTAGGTGTGCCTGGTCGCGTCTCCCCAGGGGTAGGGGTGCCAGTAGGCATCAGTCGGCTGCCCTCCGGCCGCAAGAATCTGCGAAGCGAAGTTCGTGCAATCGGCATGCTCAAAGTACTGGTACTTTTCAGTGTTGGGCGTGTAAGCATACTTTTTTGCGTACTGAACCGCCGCTTCGACATTGGGGATGTTGATCTTCTTCGGAGCCACCGTGGCGGGCTTGGCTTGCCCTCCGTTGGTGTTGGCGTCATTGGTATTCGCACCGTTGGTGTTGGCTCCGTTGTTGCCATCGGCGCCATTCGTGTTGGAACCGTTAGCTCCGTTGGTGTTGGCTCCGTTGTTGCCTTCGGCGCCATTCGTGTTGGAACCGTTAGCTCCGTTGGTGTTGGCTCCGTTGTTGCCATCGGCGCCATTCGCTCCGTTAGCACCATTGGATCCGTCTGCGCCATTGGCACCAACGCCGTTTGCTCCGTTAGCCCCATTGGCGCCATTGGATCCGTCTGCGCCATTAGCGCCATATCCGTTAGCCCCGTTAGCCCCATTGGGGTTCGTCGGAGCAGTTATTGCATCGAGCTTCTTCGTCAGATTGACGTTATGCTTCGAGGCAGCCGGAATAGTGCCATCCAGGACTTTCTGGGCTTCGATGATGGCTTTGGAGTTCCTGGCCTTGGTCGCCTGCACCAACTTGGGGACCATCTGCTCTGTCTTGGCATTGTCGGCAGCGCCTGTCAACGTGGAGGCGAAGTCGGCAACTGTGAACAGTTCCTCAGAAGAGATGGGCGTGTCCCTCCCCATGATGCGGAACGAAATCTTTTCGACGTAGAGCGAAGCGGTCTTTTCCGTGAGCTCCGGAAGCTTGAAATATGCCCGGATCTTATTGATGGACTCCGCATGGGTCGCCTTAAACTTCGCGAGTGCACCATTCGGATTGTTGTACTTGAGACTGCCTTCCAGCGTGTATTCCTTGCCATCAATCTGGAAACGATAGGAATCACGCGTGGCTTGGAAACCCGCGACCGACCTGGAGTAGGAAGCCCTCGTGATCGAGTATCCTCTGACTCCATACCCCCTCTGAGAGCCGGACTGAGCGCCGTCGGAGCCGTTCGCATTCCCGGGATTATTGCCGGTGACGCCGTTCGACGACGAGTTACCGTCATTAGCCGGTGCAGATGCACCGGAATTTCCGGGAGCAGGAGACGGACCCCTCACGTCGTCCGCGACAGACGGGGTGATCGACACTAGGAATAGAAACGAGGCGATTGCGGACACATGCCGAATCCTGTGTTTCATATACATTGCCTTCCGTTCAAAGGAACATGGTGAGCTTTTATAGCCTTACCCGCGTGAACCCGATAACCTCGTTGGCTTACCGGCAGGCGGCATTTGGAATTCCACCCTTTCACGGATTGAAAAACAAAAGAAGGGACTAAAGTCCTAGATCAGTTATCCTCTTAATCTCGATCAAAGAAACGGCTTTTGGAGATGTTTCGCTGACAGCTTGGCACCACATTTAAGTTGAAGTAAGAATTGAAAATCTACGTTAACAGTTGACTCATAGAAGAAGTTTTTATTTACATTAATCGGTCGTCCATTTTTGATTGATGCCTAGTCACCTTAAAACCGTATATATGTGATTTAATTCGATTTCAAAAGATAGAAAAACTAAAAGTTTATCAGCTAAAGGAGAAATCACAGTAAGTATGACCAAAATCCGCATTTAAATGTTCTAGACATATGACTAGTAAAAAACAAACTCATTAGGACGTTGAAACACAATTAGGGGTTTTCAACATGCATTCAACCGCCCTCAAAACCAAGAGAGATAGAAAGGCGGGGCCGAGAAAGAACGATAGGCTAACCCAGATACTTTCGAATGCCTTCTGACTATAGTCTCCAGCCATCTCTTCACTGGAGTGGTCTCTCTGCCTTTGCCGATCTTGCCGGTGAAGGCAGAGAGACCAAGGGGCGTACTGCGAGTAAGGCATAAAATTTGAAGCCGAGGACACGAGACTGCGGCAAGAAACTTTGTCAGACGATTGTATTTCCGTGCCAGACTTTTCCCATCTTGTTTCTGGGAGGACTAGATTTCTTATGTTCATTCGGAAGATGCTTAAATCTGCTATCTTCCTCCACGTCAGTTGCTAGGATCCTCGCCCGGGCATCAAGCAGATCTTGTTTGTATTTGCCAAGGCGTTCCAAATAGTTAGCTTGTCCTTTCCTGACACCTTCTCCAGCTCGCTGGGCTTTGCCTTCCAAGCCACCTCCTACAAAGGCCTGTGCGCTATCTACCACCGCATTCTCACTTTCAATTTTACTTACCTGTTCGACGGCCGCATCGAACTTCCACAACATGGATTGGAAGGCTTGAGGGTCAAAGCGGAGTTTGTCAGCCATGATCATTTTCCTTTCTAAGGTTTTATTTATTCGAGGCAAAAAAGTTGCTCTTTCGGGAGAGCCGCG
>ERZ773067.1930-NODE-1930-length-10729-cov-8.662638_pt1 | contig 10729 bp, 7 predicted proteins | sample MGYA00580622_ERZ773067 | MGnify/ENA primary metagenome ERZ773067 (study PRJEB29015, sample SAMEA2737998) | human oral metagenome | biome: human oral; feature: human-associated habitat; material: dental | place: China | collected 2113 ...
CGCGGACCCGGTGCCGACGCCGAGTGTGCGCCCCACCCCGACCGCATCTCCCTCCCCGACGCCGACCACCCCGGCCGACTCAGGGGACGGGAAATGTTCCGAGAACTCGCCGTCGTACATTAAGAACCAGCCCGACATCTTCGATGCCGTGGGCGTGCGGCGCGCGTGGGAGATCTCCCGCGGCAAGGGCGTGACTGTCGCCATCGTCGACTCGGGTGTGGCCGCAGGCAATGAACACTTTCAGTCCTCCGACGGCCCCGTGGTGCTCCCCGGCGTGGATCTGAGTGGCGAAAACACCGACGGGCGCGTCGACGTCGGCGAGCATGGGACCGCGATCGCCGGCGCGATTGCTGCCCGCGAACTGCCCGCGTCAAAGAACTCTGGCCTCATCGGCGTCGCCCCCGAGGCGACGATTCTTCCCGTCCGCGTGGACACTGGCCTCGAGCAGGGTACTTCGACGAAGGAAGGCGAAGAGACCTTCATGTCCAAGGTCGGCAGAGGCATCCAGTGGGCTGCCGACCATGGCGCGCAAATTATCGTCGTCGCCCAGTCGGCGGCCGAGGGCGACGCGAACCTCGAATCGGCAATCCAATCCGTGCGCGGCCGTGCCCTCGTCGTCGCCTCGACCGGCAACGTGTATCAGGGGCAGGACCAAAAAAAGGTCGTGTATCCAGCCGCCTACGAGAGCGTCCTCGGCGTGACGGCCTCGAATGCCGACGGGTCAGCCTCCGACCAGCAGGTGCACGGTTCGCACGTCGGGATCGCTGTTCCAGCCGGCGCCATCCTCACGACATGGTTCAACCAGGCCGACTGCCTCGTCGGCGGATACGAGGGCGACCAGCCGCTGCCCTCCTCCTCCTATGCGACCGCCTACGCCGCAGGTTTCGCGGCGCTCATCGCGTCGGCGTACCCGGACGAGGGACCCGAGATGTGGAAGTACCGCCTGGAGGTGACAGCCGTACGCGGCACCGCCGACCAACGCACCGATGGGCTCGGGTGGGGGATCGTCGCCCCCTTTGACGCGCTCACCTTCACCGACATCGGCACGAGATACGGGCCAGCGCACCCCAACGCGGCTCAGCACCCCGCCCCCGCCCGCCCCGCCGTCGCCTCGCCGAACCTGACGCAACGGGACAACAACCTGACGGTCCGCGCCTACATCGTCTCCGCGATCGCCGTGCTCGGTGTCGCCATGATCGCCGGCCTCGTGATCCTGTCGCACCTGCGCGGCAGACCCGCGGTCGTCGAAGAGCCAGACGAAGACCCGTCGTGAGGCGAGGCGCCGCAGGGGCGCTGGTGTCGTAGCTCTGGTCACTGCGCCGTCGCGTCTCGCGCGCCCTGCCGTCCGCTGACACGGCGCAGGTCGTTGACACCCACCCGATTCACCGAGAGGAACGACAATAATGACACCATTGGTCAATCGCGTCCGGGGCCTGCGCGCCCTGTGCGTGACGGTGTCGGCCTGCCTTCTCGCGGTGGGCACGCTGGTGGCTCCTGCACCGGCCGCGCACGCTGACTCGCGCAAGGTGCAGGCATCCGACGAGGCCTACTATTCCCGCTATTCACTGGCTGACCTGCACGCACGCGGGTATCGCGGCGACGGCGTCATCATTGCGGTCATTGATAGTCATATCGACGCCTCAATCCCCGAACTGCGGGGCGCAGACATCCAGGACAAGACTCCCTGCAAGGTCACCAATGACGCGGAATCTGACGATCATGCGACCGAAGTCGCCCAGATCCTGGTTGCGCCCGACTTCGGGGTCGCTCCCGGCGCGACGATCTACAACTACGCGTACGCGGACGATTGGGGGGACGTGGATTCAGACTGCGCTCTCGGATCAAATTCGGCTGCCCTCGCGCGCAAACCGAGTCTCATCGAGCAGGCGCTCAACGACGGGGTCAACATCATCGTTATCACCTCCTCCTACAACAAGGCCGACGAGGAATCGCTGCGATGGGCCGTTTCCCGCGCGGTAGCAGCAGGCGTTCCCGTTGTTGTATCAATGGGTAACCACGGCGAGTACAACGCGTCCAATACTATGGGGCGCTTCGCCGGTGTGATTGGCTCCGCTGCGCTCACAACTGACGGAACACACGCGGACTACTCGAACTGGGGCGACGGAGTCTCCATCGCCGCCGTCGGTGAGTTCTACGCACGTAAGGCCAGCACCAATCAGCTGAAGACGGTCGAAGGAACCTCGTTTGCGACGCCGCTGATTGCAGGCGTCCTGGCTCTGGCATGGGACGGCTTTGACAGTGACGTGCCGTCGGAGCAGATTCTGCAGGCACTGGCCGCTACCGCTCGCGGCTCGGGTGGTCGGTGGAACGATCGGACCGGTTTCGGGGAGATCGCCCCGGTGGCCTTCCTCGCCTCTGACCCGACTCAGCACCCGGACGAGAACCCTTTCGAGGACAAGGGTAACGATCCCGTGCTGACTTCCGACGACATCGATGATTATGTCGATGGCCTCGTGGATCCCGAAGACATTTACAACGATAACGAGTACGTCTATCGAGGAATCGACGAAAGGGTAGTGGACTCAGGCGCCTACGGATTCCCAGCCCATCTGGGCACGAGCCCGCGCTATCACGCCCAGCAATAGTGCCCCAGCGGTGGCAACGTCAGTGAAGTGACAACAGAGGAGAAAATATGAGCCTTTCTTTCCATTGGTCGCGAGGCCTGCGCACCCTGGGCGTGATGGTGTCGGCGTGCGCGCTGGCCCTGACGGCCGTGCTCTCGCCCGTCGCTCCCACTGCCCCCGCGGAGGCGGTGGATCGCAAGGTGACAGCGGCGGATGAGGCGTACTACTCGCGCTACAACCTGGACGCGCTGCGCGCCCAGGGGTACACGGGTGAGGGCGTGATTATCGCGGTCATCGACGGGCGCATCGACACGTCCATTCCCGAGCTGCAGGGTGCGAGTATTGAAGACATGACGCCGTGTACGGTCCAGAGTGATTCGTCGAATGATGATCATGCGACGTCCATAGCCCAGCTTCTCGTTGCACCGGACTTTGGTATCGCGCCGGGGGCGACCATATACAACTATGTGAGTGTTCCGAACAGCAGCGATGCGGGTTCAGATTGTGCGCTAGGAAGTCGTGCATCGGTTCTAGGAGATCACTCAGGGCTGATCGAAGAGGCGCTGAATGACGGCGCGGGCATCATCGTGATCTCCTCAAACATCTTTTCGCGGGATCGTGAATCGCTCAAGTGGGCAGTGTCGCGTGCCGTCGTTGAAGAGGTTCCGGTCATTGTGTCGATGGGCAACGAGAGCACGCGTAATCAGGATCGATCGCTCGTCCAGTGGGGAGGAGTCGTTGGTGTTGCGGCGCTTGAGCGTGATGGCAGCTACGCGGATTACTCGAACTATGGAGACGGAGTGTCGATTGCTGCTGTTGGCGAAATACGGGTACGCCGGGCCAGCGAAAACAGAGTCGATGCGATGCGCGGCACGTCGTTCGCCGCTCCCATGGTTGCCGGAATGTTGGCATTGGCGTGGTCCAGGTTTAGCTCGGATGACGTATCGGCTGATCAAGTCTTGCAGGCGATGGTTGCTACCGCTCGAGGGGCGGGCGGCCAGTGGAATGAACGGACTGGTTTCGGTGAGATCGACCCGGTTGCACTGCTGTCCTCCGACCCGAGCCAGTACCCGGACATGAATCCCTTTCTAGAGAAGGGAGGAGACTCTAAGCTGACTTATGCGGACATTAGAGAGTACTATCACGGACTGGTCGATCCGAGCGCGATTTTCAATGATGGCTCATACGTATATCGAGGAGTCGATGAACGAGTGGTGAATTCGGGTGCCTCCGGTTACCCGGCTCACCTGGGCACGAGCCCGCTGTATCACGCAGAGTAGCTAGCGCATGTAGCTCGTAACGCATATGCTTCAATACTGAACGCATATGTTGCTTCTGGGGGGTGTGGAACCCCAGAGGCATCTCGTCAAATGAAGTGGTGTACCGGCACCGCGGAAGTCAGTTAGGATAACCGTATGGTAGAGATGATGGGGAATACCCCCGAAGATGCAATGCGAATGATCCAGGAACGAATCGATGAGGCGCAGCGTCAGGCTCAGGGTGCCCGCGACTTTGTTGATGCCCTAAAAAAGGCGCGTATCACGGGTCATGATTCACGCGACGAGATCGAGATTGAAATCAACTCTGACGGTCGCATGGTGAGGATCGAGATCGACGAGGAGGCTCTCGAAGGTTCGGCCCGCGATCTCGAGCAAGCCATCATGGAAGCGTACGCTGATGCGGGTGCTCAGATGAGTGCGATCGTTCGTCAGCAAGCGACCGAATGCTACGGTGACAAGGTCGGTATTATGAGCAGTTATCTCGATAACCTCGACAATACCCTCGGTTCGCTGGGGCGCTGATCAACGATGGCTAGTCCCGATCTTAAAGTAGATACCAACCTCATTCGCTCCCACTCAAGCCAGGTCGGGGGCCTCGCCGACACCGTCGACCAGTGTTCGTCGGTTGCGGGTGCTACGAAGGGGCAGGTGAGCGGCGGCGCGTTTGGCGTGCTCTGTTCCTTTTTTGCTGACCCCGTCAACAACCAGATAGACAACCTGAGCGAAATGATCGACGACCTCGGTCAAGCCGAGCACCGTCTGGTCATCTGCCTCCTGCAGTGGGCCGCTGAACTGGATGCCGCAGAGAACGACGCGAAGGAACATCTGCCGAATCCGGATAATCCTGAGCCCACTCCCGGTCCCGGTACTGGCCCCAGCGGTCCCGGTACTGGCCCCAGTGGTCCCGGTACTGGCCCCAGTGTTCCCGGTACTGGCCCCAGTGGTCCCGCTCCTGATCCGATCTCGCCGACGGTGCCGAAGCCTATACCGGAGCCTCCGGGCGTCGTAGAGAACGACGACGACAAGTCTAAGGACGACGACAAGCCTAAGGACGACGACAAGCCTAAGGACGACGACAAGCCTGGCGAAAAGGGCGAGAAGGGCGAAAAGGGCGAAAAGGGCGAGTCCGGCGAGAAGGGCGAAAAGGGCGACGACGGTAAGGACGGCGACGCCGGTAAGGACGGTAAGGACGGCGACGCCGGCAAGGACGGCAAGGACGGTTCTGACGGTAAGGACGGCGACTCCGGCAAGGACGGTTCTGGTAAGGACGGCAAGGACGGTAAAGACGGCCAGGACGGCCAGGACGGAAAAGACGGTTCTGACGGCAAGGATGCTCCCGGTAGCGGGAACGACTTCGCCAGCCTCCTGGGTGGCCACGACAAGATCTGCGTTGACGACGATCAGCTGCGTGCGTTCCTCGAACAGCAGCGCAACAATGAAAACGCCGATTTGGCAACGTTCTACGAGCGCCAAAAGGCCGACCAGGACGAGGCCCTCTTGCGCTACGCCGAGGCACACCCCGGCGAAGATCTCTCACCGATCCGCGAGTTCATTGAATCGAACCAGCAGCAGCAGCAAGATTCGATGACATCTTTCTTGTCTGAGCAACGCACTTCGGAAGAAGCTCAGATCCGCCAGTTCATCAAGGAGAACCCGCAAGTGAACAGCCGTGACTTTGACACCTTCATGTCAAAGCAGCGCACGGAGCAGCAGGCGAGTTACCGCAGCTTTGTTGAGGACCAGCAGAAGGCCCAGAGTCAGCGCATTGACGAGTTCACGAAGGCTCATGCAGACGCATCCTCGGATGACGTCCGTAAGCTCTTCGAGCGACAGGATAACAACGGTGATCAGGACATCGAGAAGTTCCTCTATCGTCAGCGTCAGGACGAAGAACGCACCCTGCGTCGCTTCGTGTTTGAAGGAGTGAAGAAGTGACTGCACAAGCACCAGTCCATACACAGAGCCTGAGTAACTCGACGCCGACGGAGGGTCTTGGGTTTATCGATGACCTGTACCGCAGTGCGGTTGCTGTTTCGAATGGTGACTTTGGTGGTGTCATCACTGCAATCGAGACCGCTCGTGCAACCATGCATGCATTCGAATTGAACCCGTGGAACATTTTCGCGGAGATGGCGATTAGCTTCATCCTTGATCATGTCGGTCCCCTTAAGGAAATGCTCAACGACTTCACGGGTGATTCCGCACAGGTCTTCGGTATGAGCGCCAGCTGGCAGTCGATCGCTGAATCGCTGGCGTCCATTGCCGACGAAATTGATTCCAGCTCGAGTAGCGCAATGTCTAATATGACCGGACAGGCCGTTGACGCATACCTCTTCAGGCAACAGACTGTCTCTGAGGCAATGCGGGCCGTTGCAGAAAATGCCTCCGCCTTCAGTGGGGTCCTTACGGACACTGCCAATATTGTGGACGCGATCCACGATCTAGTCCGTGATGCGATTTCTGACGTTATCGTGACGTGTGTATCGGCAGTGATTACCTCGATCGCAACGCTCGGTGCTGCAGCACCAGCTGAGAGTGTTGAGATCACCGCTAAAGTGACGGGATGGGTTACCACCATTGGGCAGATTGGTCAGGCACTTGTCCAGCTGTTGCAGGCCATCAAGGCTGTATTTGATGGGCTGGACTCGATCCAGACTGGTCTCACTGCCGAGGTGAAGGTCATCGGTGCGAACTGCACCATGCCCACCGGCGGTTGCTGTGGCTCCAATGCCGCCGCTCAGGATCTCTCGTCGCCCCTGAGTGGTAGCGGCAATGCAACCGCCAACGGTCAGACTGGTGGAACCACTGTGTCTTCAGGCGACGGCGGCGTAGCTGTCGGTGGTGACAATAATGGCACGATCAATAACGATAACTCGTCAACGAACATCAATGTTGAGACGCCTGTCACGATCAACGGAGGTAGCTCCGGTCGTACCGATGCTCCCGATGATGACTCGAAGGGTGGTAAGGGCAAGAAACCCAACAAGGGTAAGGGGAAGAACGACCATTCAGGCGGCTCCACCGGTACCACCGGTAGCTCGGGTGGCCAGTCCGGCAAGGGTGGCAAGCATCCTAATCCTGGTTCGGGTGGCAAGCATCCTAAGCCTGGTTCGGGTGGCAAGCATCCTAAGCCTGGTTCGGGCGGCAAGCATCCTAATCCCGGTTCGGGCGGCAAGCATCCTAAGCCCGGTTCGGGCGGCAAGCATCCTAAGCCCAACTTGCCTGGTTCTGGCGGGGGCAAGCCGCGCATCCCGCGCCCCAGGAAGATCAAGTTCAAGTAAGGAGATCTCCCGGGACGGGGCTGAGTGTTCTCGCTCGGCCCCGCCCCGGCCTCGTCCACTGGGCATACAACGGTGCCCCCACACATACTCTGTGCGGGGGCACCGTTCGTCCCTTGAGTCAGGGGCGGTTCGCGAAGTACTCCAGCAGGTGCGAGTCGCCCGACACGATGATCTCGTCGTCTGCGTTGATGCGCGTCGACGAGTCCGCGTACTCGAAGCGATGCTTGGGGCGGCGGATCGCCAGCACGTTGACGCCGTAACGGCCGCGCAGGTCGAGCTCCTCGAGGGAGAAGCCTCGCACCTCCTGCGGGGGACGCAGCTTCATGATGGAGAAGCCGTCCTTCTCCATCTCGATATAGTCAACCATGCGGCCGCCCACCAGGTGCGCCGTGCGCTTGCCGGCGTCCAAGTCGGGGTAGACGACGTGGTGGGCACCCACGCGCCGCAAGATACGGCCGTGCTGAGAGGACGTCGCCTTCACCCAGATCGAGGAAATACCCATGTCGACGAGGTTCGCGGTGATGAGCACCGCCGCCTCCAGCGAGGAGCCCACGCCGACGACGGCGCTGCGGAACTCGCGCGCCCCCAGCTGCTCGAGGGCGTCCTTGGAGGTCGCGTCCGCCTCGACGAGGGGGAATCGACCCGCGAAGGCCTGCACGCGGGCGGGATTCTTTTCAACCGCCAGGATCTCATAGCCCAACTGGTCCTGCGTCACCGCGACCGCAGAGCCAAAACGGCCCAGCCCGATGACCAGCGTTCCCGACTGCAGTTCCTTTGACTCGCGTTCATCTGCCATACCCTCCATTCTTCCCTGCGGGCGCGCGTGCCGCGAACGCTGCGGCCGCGCGTCGCTGGTATGCCCGATGTGTACGAGGCGCGGGCGTGGCGCGTCGTGAACCTAACGCCTGTTCGGGGCGCGAATCCCCACCGTAGATGCGGAAATGTGAGTGTCGTGTGCGAGACGGCTGCTCTGCTTAATTGCGTGAAACGCGCGTGAAACGCTCGGGAAATGGGGTCACGTTCTCGTACTGCCTCGTTATTTAGCGGGCGGACCGGGAACGGATGGCGACCATAACCTGGGCGACGACCTCGTCAATGAGCTTCAGATCCGACCACCGAACCCGAATCACCTTCCAGCCCGCGCGCTCGAGGTCTCTCTGGCGACGCTGCTCGGCCTCGATTGAGTCATGTACCTGGCTGACGGTCTCCCCGTACTTGATACGGCCATCAAATTCGATCGCGATCTTCAGTGCAGGCAACGCAATATCAATGAAGTACGTGCGGCCGTCAATGTGGACTTCTTCCTGCGTTGTCAACCCGGCGATCCCCGCCCGCAGCAGCGCAAGGAGAACCAAGGCCTCGCCGGGAGACTCGCAACCAGCATCGGCATGGTCGATGATCCAACGGGCGTGCCCGCGCCCTCTGGCGTTGCGGGGAGTGGCATCCAAAGCCTCGTGGAAATCCCTCCGCGCTTCCTCCTGCCGCGGCCGCGACGCATCCTGACGGAAACGATCAAACTGACACACCCTTGCTAAAGCCGCGCAAGCGATGGGAAAAGCGTGCTTGTCGTCCAGCGTGCGCGCGCAATCAATGAGAACACGGGCCGGGGACGCCATGCGAAAACCGATGTACTCGATGGAAGACACAGGACGGCCCGGGCGGCACGTACGAACACATACGGAGGGGATGCGGATGCTGTCATCAATGACGACTTCCGGGAAATGCACGAAGGTTGGGCACTTTCGCGACGGCGCATACAGCGTGAGTTGCCCAATGCGAGCCTCGCACGGAAGACCAAGGAGGTACGCGGCGACGACACCACTCATCACGTAGTCGGGGTAACGAAGACTCAGGGCGCATACACGTGCAATAAAAACTATGTCCCTGCACTCGGATGAACCATGTCTGTCCAACAGAGCTGTCGGAATGTAGACGCCCGAGAGTAGACGACGCAGCGTCCCGTTTTGAATGCGTCGATGAATACGCATGCTAGCTGCGTGGGAGTCCGCAACTACCAGGGACGATCGTATGGATTCCACGTGTTCTCGCAACATTGCAACTCCTTCGTTACTGCGAGGTGTGCCTCGCTGTTGGTACTTGGATGCACGATTTGGTACTTGTCTTTACTTTTGGTACCTGGATTTAACTGTGTGCCGATTGGTCCTGGCGTTCAAGCTCTGCGCAAGTGCCTGTGGATAACTTCTGCTGGAAACTAGCCTGTGGATGACGGTGCCTTACGTCGGACACGTTTGTTCTGGTAGTGGGTTGCTGGGAACTGGCCTGTGGGTGCCGGGGCAATGTCCAGTCGGCTAACCTCCGACCAGTCCCTGCGCTTTTGGGAGCTACATCATGATGAGCAGCCAATAACCCGCACAATGCCCAGCTGAGGGGTGCATTGGTCTGGTGCTCGGGTGAAAGTGGGGACCAGCCTGTCAGCTGCGTTGAAATAGACACCAAGGCGGTGTTGTTGCGGGAGAAAACTCTCCCTGCTCGGTGGTGCGGCGTTGGGAACGGGAAAAGATTCTCCCTGCTCGCGAGAAATGGCCAGTTTTCGTTGATTTTGGGCGTGCAGGGAGAGTTTTGTACCGGTTAGGCCTTGAGGTGGGGGTTGTTGGGAGAGTTTTGTCCCGCGTGCTGACTCGCGCCCCGGGCGAGCGCGTTGTAAGGGCTGCTGCTGGGCGAACTTTTTCGCGCGGGAACGGTTGGGGTGGGCGCGCTGGGCGTATTTTTTCGCGGTTTGGCCAAGGTGAGGATGTTGCTAGGCGAATTTTCGCGCTCTGGCGTTATCAGGCCACCCGCCCGCGCGCCGCGACGGTGCCAACCACCAGCAATTAGCCGATGATGGGCTGCTCTTCGGGCATGCGGATGACGCGGGAGCGCTGGCGCAGGGCCAGGGCCGCGGCCACGGTCATGGACCCGGTACGGCCCGCGAACATGAGGAAAATCAGCACGTATTTGGCGCCCACGGGCAGGATTGGGGTGATGCCGGTGGATAGGCCGACGGTCGCGAATGCTGACACGGTCTCGAGGAGGATAATGTCGAGCGTGTAGTCCGTCATCGATAGCAGGAGTACGACGGAGATTGCGACGAGCGCCAGCCCCAGCAGGGACACGGCAACCGACAGGCGGATCGTGGAGGTCGGGATACGCCGGCCGAAGGTTTCAATGTCGCGGTCGCCTCGCGCTTCCGCGATGACGGCGAGTACGAGGACAGCGAAGGTCGTGACTTTGACGCCGCCCGCGGTGGATGCTGAGCCGCCGCCGATCATCATGAGGATGTCCTGGACGAAGTGGGTTTGCGAGTGCATGGCGCCCACATCGAGCGCGGATAAGCCAGAAGAACGGGAGTTCACGCCGGCGAGCATGGCGTTGAGGATCTTCGACGGCGTATCGATTGCGCCGAGCGTCGTCGGGTTGTGCCACTCGGTGAGAGCCATTGCGAGGGCGCCGACGAACGCCAGAATCAGGTAGGTCGACAGTGTCAGCTTGGTGTGGAGGCGCCAGCGGCGCGGAGTGCGCAGGTGTTTGGCGACGTCCATGATGACGGGGAAGCCGATGGCGCCCACGGTTGTGCCCAGGATGA
>ERZ773067.1937-NODE-1937-length-10712-cov-3.327484_pt1 | contig 10712 bp, 12 predicted proteins | sample MGYA00580622_ERZ773067 | MGnify/ENA primary metagenome ERZ773067 (study PRJEB29015, sample SAMEA2737998) | human oral metagenome | biome: human oral; feature: human-associated habitat; material: dental | place: China | collected 2113 ...
GAGTTTTATCTAAACATCCTAGCTATTTTATCCTTATCCCCTAGGAGTTTTATCTGAACTCCCTAGCTGTTTTATCTGATATTCCTACTTGAAAATACTTTACCTAGGTAAAGTTGACATGTACTAGGGGATAAGGATATAATAACGAATAATGGGGGTGGAGGTCTTATGAAAAGCATTGGCAAAAAGTCAATTCTGGAAAGAGCTGTTATACAGGCAAATCCTCTGATTGAATCTCGGAAAAACATGAGTTTATCTGAGCTTCGGTTATTTGCGTTGGGGTTGCAGGATGTGAAACCGCATATCACGGAAAATAACACGTATGACGTTGATTTTCCTGAAACGCTGATCCCGCCCAAAGAACTTGCTGAGTTATTTGGCGGCAATACCGGGGGGATTGCCAATTTAAGACGACACATCCGGAAAACCTTTCAGGGGTGTATTGAGATTGATCATGTAGATGGTGGATTTTCACTATATCATATCTTCCAGAAGATGCACTATACTGTCTCAGAGGGATTGACGATTAAATTCGACGATGAAATGAAGCCCTATATTCTTGACTTGCTTGGAAAGCCCTATACCTCCTATGCGTTGAAGCATGTCTTTCCACTCACATCGGAATATGCGTGGCGTTTGATGGAACTCATGCTGCAGTACCAGGGCTATTGGAAAAAAGGTGTAGAGGTGATTCAACGACGTTTTACGGTAGAAGAATTGCGTTTTCGCTTGAATGTACCAGAAGGGAAGTATGAAGGACGACTTGATAATTTTAAGACATATGTCCTTAATAATCCGATTGAAGAAATCAATAAAAAGACAGGGTATCATTTGTCATATGAAGTTGAACAGGAGAAAAAAAAGGTTGTTGCCTTTGTTTTCTCCATGCCAAAGCCTGAATGGTATGATACAGAAACAGGCGAGACGATCGACATAAGAGATTACTCCCCAGAAAGACAAGAACCTTCTGCGTTTGAGCTGGCTGCTGCTCAAATCGAGAACAAGGATCAGCTGAAAATGGTCATGCGGCAGGAAGGGCTTTTGGTGGCCGGTATTAACACATGGATCAAGATGTATGGGTTTCAATCGGCTCGGGAATGTTTCTTGCTGGCCGTTGAACATGCGGACAGGCGGAAGTTGCCGGTCAAGTCGGAGCAGCGGAAAAAATACCTCAAAAGCTGTATGGATCACAACATCGTAGAAATCAACGAGCGGGATGCAGCACTGAAAGCAGAGATCGATGCGCGGGAAAAGGCTGCTGCTTCAGATAGGAAAAAGTATGCTGAGAACGCCCGAAAGGCGCGGGCAATTCTTGAACAGTCCATGCGGGAGGCAGACGCTAAGGCGCAGGAGCAGAAAAAAGCGTTTTGAAGATTATGAGGTGACTGTGATGGGGGATTTGGATCGAAAAATCCAGCTTTTTCATGAAGTTTTTCCAAAGCTGAGCAGCTTTGAAAAAACGGATTGGGAAGAAAATTTTCTGGTAGAGTTTACACATGATTCGACATCGATCGAGGGGAATACATTAACGCTGATTGAAACAAAGATGATTCTTGCAGATGCAATCATTCCAGCAGAAACGACGTTACGGGAACTGGACGAGGTACGCGGTCACGCGGATGCGTGGCAGTTCGTCAAGGATTGTGTGCGAGAGAATGTTCCGCTCTCTGAAAATATCATCAAGGATATTCATGAACGGGTGATTCCTGTACGGGGAGCCGGCGGAATTTACCGTGATGTTCCTGTATATATTCGAGGAGCGCAGCACGTCCCACCCAATCCGCGTAAGGTATGGGATGCCATGAAAAATTTTGCCTATCGAATGGAGCATGATACGTTTTCCAGTCCGATTGAAAAAGCCGCATGGCTTCATGCGGAGTTTGTGAAGATCCATCCGTTCCAGGATGGGAATGGGCGAACTGCTCGCTTGATAATGAATTATCATCTGTTGGCGAATGATTTCCCTCCAACGTCCATCAAGTTGAAAAACAGAGACGAATATTTTTCTGCGCTGGAAGAATATGCCTTGCAGGATTTGCTGACATCGTTTTCATCGCTGCTGCATAAAAATATGGAGCGAGAAATGGATGCGTTTTTGTCCATGTATGCGCAGCATATTGATTTGCACCAGTTACACCGGAAATCTCTGGCGCTTGCGCCGCTGGCAAACGCTTATTTGCAAGACAGTGGTTTGACGCAAGGAGAGAAGAAAGAGAAAACAGCCGCGTTGCGGTCGGAAAAAGGGAAAGGAGCAGAAAAGACCATTGCAAATCATATGCCGTTAAAACGCCATAAACGGCTGTCTCAGTCGTTTTTTTTCAAAACGCAAGTAAAACCATCAATAAGCAGAAAAAATCCATTCTAGGCGATCTCAGGCGGTTTCAGAGGGGGATCATTCCATACGCATCCATGCGATATGATTTTCCACACTCCTGAAACACACAAATACAGCTTGAAACATTTGCCGGAATTGGGATGAAAAGAGCCGCCTCATAATGGAGGCGGCTCTTTTTCCAGTGTAGACGAGCAAAGACGCCAAATCGACGCGAAAGCAAAAGGGGCGACGCTGCAAGCCGTAGCCGATCAGTTCAATCATCAGCGCGGCAAGCGATCCATCTGCACTTCTTCCAGTTTCTTTCGGTGATACTCGTTGTCATCTTCCGGCGTTGTGAAGCTGTGCTGCATCTGAATCGCCTGGACGATGCGCGCTTCTGCGCGCTGGCGCATGAGTTCGGCAGAATCGTTGATTGCTGCTTGGTTGGCAACAATCGCATTGGCATTTTTTGTCTGTACCAGCAGACTTTTCAGCAGAAGATTCTTTTGCATCTCGCTGATTACGCCTGCCTGCCGATTGGCAAGAATCTTATCGACCTGGGCTTGTATGTCCTCCTCAAATTCCTGCATCTGGTTTGCCCGCTGCACCGTATTTAAGATTTCCTGTTCCTGCATGGCATCGAATCGGTTTTTGTTTTCCCGCAGCGTATTGGAGGTCAGCCCCTCTTTTGAAAAGTCAATCTCCATCATGCGTTCCTTGATGTCTTTCTGCGTTTGATTTTGTGTGGAAAGAATGCCATCTAACTTTATGTCGAAGATGTCTGCGTGTGTGAGCGTTTGCACTTCCTCCCCAAAGGATTTGAGTTCTTTCAGAACACTGTTATATTCCTGCTGATACTCCTTTAGAACGCCGTATTGTTGTGCAATCTCGCTTTGTTTTACCTTATTGACGGTTTGCTTGATGCCATTGATGATGTCCTCGACAGTTCCGTCCCAAAACCGCCATCCCTCAGCAATATTAAAAACACTAAAAAACATTATAAAAAATATAAATATACAATATATATAACGATTTTTATATGTTTTTTATGTTCTTTTTATAATGTTAAACACATCTATTTATCTCCTATTCATAATGTCCTTTACAAGAGAAAATCTGTATGGAATTATCGCTGATAAAATAAACAAGGCGGTTTTTTTCGTCAATCCGTCTGCTCCATAAGCCGCTGAAATTTCCCCGTAGGGGTTCTGGTTTTCCGATCCCCTCGAAAGGGGATCTTTCGATGTCTTTGAGAATGGCGTTGATGCGCTTCAGGGTCTTTTTATCCTGTGTTTGCCAGTACAGATAATCTTCCCACGCTTCATCAAACCAGTTCTTATGCATCGTCTGTAACCTCAATCAATTCATGCTGCTTAAATTTCCCTGCCTTAAAATCTTCGATTCCGCGGCGTAAGTGCGCCATATTGCTTTCCGAATAGAACGGATCAGATAGACGCGGGGATGCCGTAAGCTCGAATGGAATTTTGCGATCTCTTGCCACGCGGCGGGCGAAAATCAGAATGGCAGAAGGGACAGAAATTCCAATATCTGCACAGACTTCTTCAAAGTTCAACTTCAACTCCTCGTCCATTGATATGACAATATCCTGCATTTCAAAAACCTCCCTGAATGTAAAATAACACATATTTACAATAAATAAAAAATTATCTACTTCTATTTTCTGTTCTTAGATTTTGTGCAGAACGAACTATAAGGATTTCATAGTCATTTTCTCTTAGAGTATCTTTGCAGTATTTTCCAAGCACGGGTACATCATGTTTGATTGTATTCCACACCTTTTCAAGGTCAATTCCTTTATCATATACATGGGCGAACAATGTCCGCATGCCCTTTATTTCTTTCCATGGAATTTCTGTGCTTTCTTCTAAAAAATCCGTACTGAATCCTTTTGCTAATTCTCCGATCGTTTGCAATGGCATAGAGCAGGCATTTCGATACATGTAGTTATTCATAAATGTACTTTTTCGATCTCCAAAAAACGGATTGTTTCTGCAATCTCATCCGTATATTTTTGTATTGCCTGCAATATTTGTGCGTCTTTTTCCGTTATTTTCATAAAGAAGCTGCTCCTCTCTTTCTACATACTTTTTGAAAATCTTGTACTCATGTGGAATACATGTGATGACATCCACTTCTTTTCCAAGGGCTTCTTCTAGGCACAAGCGGAAGCCGCTTAATTCAATCAGCCCCATATCTTTTGATGTTTGCACATGAACATCCACATCGCTTTCTTCCGTCGCTTCTCCTCGTGCATATGAGCCGAAAAGAAACAGTTTTTTTATCTTGTATCGCTCGCATACGGGACGAATCTTTTCCTTGATTTCCTCAATCGTTAAAATCATATCGCTTCCACCTCCTTATTGATAATAGAATATATTTAACACATAAAAAACGTATAAAAAAGATATATAAACACCTAATTTAATATACGCTCAAACATTTTTGAAGCGGAACGAAGGTCGCTGCCCATGAAGTAGGAGCATACAAGGAATGTTCCTGTAAACAGCAGCATGCTTGAAATGCTGTCTGCCGGAATGGGCGCGAAACTTTCTATCTCGTTCATCAGCAGCCCAAATAGGAAACAGGTTAGTATCAGGTCGATTGCGTGAACCATTACAGCCCCCAGCATGTTCTTTGCATGGCTTTCTGCACCCGGAATAAAGGCAAGTGGAATCCCCAGAATCCCGAAGATGCAAATGAGATAGAAGATCACAAGCTTTGCCATAACCCAGAAGGAAAGCGCAAGGCAGCCGATCAGCAGGATAATAACGAGGACGTTATCGACGATGAACGGAAGTATCTGAGCAACCTGTCCGTCTAGGGTCGGTTTGATGTGATCGCCGATGATGTTTGTAACGCTGGTAAAGAGCTTATCAAACTTCAGGAAGTCCGCTTCTTCAAATGTCCGGCCGGCATAAGTGCTGCCGACTTGTTCAAAGAACGGAATGAACACTTCTCGGATAAACAGTGTCCATGACTGAAATGCAAAGATGTAAAAGCAGTAACGGAAAAACCTTGAAAGAATTTCATTCATTGAAACAAGCATTCCTGTAGCGACTTTGCACATCAGCCAGGCAAGGTCAATGATAATCAGCAGGTACAGCAATGACGGCATCGCTTCCTGCATGCGGCCAAATGCTGCAGAAAGTGTCGTCAGAAGATTTTTTGTTACCTTCATCAGTTCTTCGGAGGGAGCGAAGTATTCGGAGTAGTCTATGCTGATATTCGGGACGAAGAAATCATAGATCGAGCCGGACGTTCCATCCCAGCCGGTCAGCGACCATTTGGAAGCAACAAATGATGTTGGATCAATAGTAGCGCCCCACAATACCATCCGAATTTCAACATGAATATGCTCACCAGTGCCAATGCCTGTATTTCCAACAGTTGCGATGGCTTGTCCTTCATTAACGCGTGTTCCTACATCAAATAAAAGTTTGTTGCAATGAGCAAAGCAAATATAACGCCCTGTGGCATCGTCCTCTACCGCGATGTAATATCCATATCCTGACACCCAACCGGCATAAGCAACGGTTCCCGTTACGAGGGACGGGATCGGCGTATCGATTGGAATTCCTCCAATATCTACACCAGCATGGAATTTTGGAACACCATGAACAGGATGCATACGCCATCCATAAGGGGAAGTAACAACGCCCCCAAAGGCATCTGCCGTTGAAAAAGGAAGAAGCACTCCTAGAAAAATCATGCAGAGCAGGATTATTTTTTTCAATGAGTACCTCCTTCCTTTGAATCAAAATGCCGTACCGCTCCCCAATGGAGCGGCACGGCAGGAACAGCGCCCTCTATTTCGGAGCAGGATAACCGCGCCCGTTATTCATTTCTTCAAACGTCATGGATTTATCGCTGATGTGCTCAAATATTTTTTTGCTAGTATTGACTCTAAGTTTTCCATCTTCAAGATAAAATCTTTCTGAAAAATCTCGTTCTAATATGCCGTCTTTGTACTGCGCTGGAAATTGTTTTTTTTCAGTTTCGAGCTTTACTTCCCCAGAAGGTTTTTGTGTGCTGTGGGTGAATGTGTAACGTGTGACGATATATGCGGTATCTCCATTTTTGGCTTTCTCAACGACAAAGAACACCTCATAAGTATTTTTACAATGATTATCTTCAAAAAAACCATCATTAGACATCCATGTACCGATAAATTCGCTTCCCGCTTGTTTTCCACAGCCAAAAAGAATTGTACACACAGAGAAAAGCAAAAGGGTGGTTAAAATCATGTACTTTTTCATGATGTTCTCCTCCTAAAAAATTCTTCCAAATGTATTTCTATATGCCCATCTTGCTCCCTGCATTGTTTTTTGCTGAGCAAAATTTCCTGCCTTATTTCCTGCATAATCAATCGGATTGGAAATACACACGACCGCCCCATGAACCTATCCCCTCTTACATGCTCTTAAGAATTCTATGCGGTCATTTCTTTTTCCTTCTTTATTACTGCCTATTTTATACACGCCTTTTCTGTACGCAGTGTGCGACAAAGAGCAATGAAAATCATCCCTCAGCCGATCTTTTCCGCACCTGCACGCGGTCCATCTCCGTGCCGTCGGGGAGAAAACACGCGACCTCAATGGCATCCTGCCGGATCTCCATGGTGAGATAGTTGTCCGTCTCGGGCTGCGGCAGCGTCACCTCGTCAAAGGCGTGATCGATCCAGAGGTTCGGATAGCGGACATCACCTGCAACGCCCGTGAGGATATAGAGAGGTCCCTTTTTCGCCGCAGATTTTTGGAACGCATAGATATGCCCGCGGTTGCGGTAGGTATGCAGATGTGCGGTAAAGACAATGTCAATGCCGAGCGCATCGAACACGGGCATCCATATGCGCCCATTTTCCTCATCAATCCCCTCCGTACGTTCGGCTCGCCCGTGGATGCGGTATTGCAGGACATCCTTGTGCATGAGGACGATGTTCCACTTTTTGCGGTGCTCCTGCATATCGCGGCGCATCCATGCAAGCTGTTCATCGACAAGCCCGTCCGCAAACTCAGAAATCTCATGCTGCTGTGTGCAGAGGACGATATAGTGCACATCGCCATAGTCAAAGGAATAGTAGTAACGGTCAAACGAGGCGCTGCCATTGGACGGTGTGATGAAATAGTGCAGGTAGGCCTCGGGCAGACGCACCTTCCAGTCACGGTTGTACGTCTCATGGTTGCCCATAACGGGCACGAAGGGAACCGCCTGCTGCATCTGTGTCAGCCCCGCAAAAAACGCAATCCACTGAGCGCGGTCCTCCCCGTTGTCCACGAGGTCGCCCATGCCGCAAAAAAGAGCCGCGTCCTGATTGCACGCCCACGCAGCGCGGGCGAGATTCTGCCAGTCCGTGTAGTCGCTCGACTGCGCATCGGGGAAAATCAGCATTTTGTATGCCGCATCCTCTGCGGGCGCGGCAAGCGGCAGCCAATCCGTCGCCGCATCGCCCGATACAATGCGGTACAGATAGTCGGTGCCCGGCGTCAGCCCATCGAGCAGCGCCGCGTACTGGAACACCGCTGCGCCGTCATCCGTAAAGCGGTCATCTGCCGCAGGGAAACGGCGTGTTTTAGATGTGTCCGCGCCCAAGGCACGCAGCTCCGCCGCAAGGTGCTCCGTCGGCGCCGCCATCTCCCACATGAGCATGCGTGTATGTCCCGGATCTCTCGTGATGATTTGCCGCAGCCGCAGAACGGACAAGTCCCCTAAAAGCTGCTCTGCCGTACGCTCTATGGCACGCACCCCGCCAAGCATCCAAACGCCCGCGCCGCCTGCGGCGAGCACGCCGGCCGCAGCCGCCGCCTTGAGGAAGGTGCGGCGGCTCATCTGCTGCTGATCCTCCATATCATCATCCCTTTCCACTGTATGACGGACGGCATCTTGCCTTTGTGCATACGCAAAGGCACGCTTTTTTCTGTACCCCCTATTAAATACCTCCTCTCTGAAATAAAAATGGTTCTTTCACAAATGACGGCTCTATGACAATATACACGGCAAAAGGCCTCTGCGGCGTTGACATTCTTCGCATTGGGATATATGATAAAGGAGTTGTTTTATGTCTGCGGGAGAGCACTGCGGCAGGCTCCCGAGAGAGGGCAGGAGGAAATTACATGATAGAGCGCTATACACGTCCGGAGATGGGGCATCTCTGGTCGCTCGAAAACGAGTGGCAGACCATCCTAAACGTCGAGATTGCAGCGTGCGAGGCGATGGCAGAGCTTGGCGAGATCCCCGCCGAGGCCGCAGAGAACATCAAGAAGAACGCGAAGTTCGATGTCGCGCGCATCTGCGAAATCGAAAAGACGACCGACCACGACATCATCGCCTTTCTCACAAATCTTGAGGAAAATGTCGGCGCAGACTCCAAATACATCCACAAGGGGCTTACCTCCAGCGATGTCAAGGACACGGCATACTGCATCCTCATGCGCGACGCGGCAGGGCTGATCCTTGCGGGACTGCACGAACTGCGCACCGTCCTGCGCCGGCGTGCGGACGAGTTCCGTCATACGCCGTGCATCGGACGCACGCACGGCATCCACGCGGAGCCGATGACCTTCGGTCTAAAGCTCCTCCTGTGGAGCGCCGAGATCGAGCGCGATATAGAGCGCCTTACGCGCGCACAAAAGACCGTCGCCGTCGGCAAGCTCTCGGGCGCCGTCGGCACCTACTCCAACATCGACATGCGCATCGAGGAAATCACTTGCAAAAAGCTGGGGCTCACCCCCGTGCCTCTTGCGACGCAGGTCATCCAGCGCGACCGCCATGCAGAGCTGGTCACGACGCTCGCCATCATCGCAGGCACGATGGAAAAAATCGCAACGGAGATCCGCAACCTCCAGCGCACGGACATCCGCGAGGCGGAGGAGTTCTTCAAGGCGGGACAAAAGGGCTCGTCCGCCATGCCGCACAAGCGTAATCCGATCAACTGCGAGCGCGTCTCCGGCATGGCACGCCTCGTCCGCGGCAACGCCGTCGCGGCACTCGAGGACATGACCCTCTGGCACGAGCGCGACATCTCGCACTCCTCCGTCGAGCGCGTCATCCTGCCCGACAGCACCATCAATGTGGACTACTGCCTGCACAAGCTGACGGGCATCATTGATAAACTCCTCGTCTATCCCGACGCTATGCTGCACAACATGGAGCGTACCGGCGGGCTGATCTACAGTCAGCGCATTCTCACGGCACTCATCGGCAAAGGGGTGATGCGCCAAACGGCATACGTCTGGGTACAGCGCAACGCCATGAAGCGCTGGCTCGAAAAGGAGGATTTTCGCACGAACATCGAAAAGGATGCCGACATCGCGGCACATCTAACAGCGCAGGAAATCGCAGACTGCTTTGACTACAAGTATTTCCTGCGCAACGTGGACACCATCTTTCAGCGTTTTGCACTTTGAGGGAGAGGCTCTCATGATGTGTGCGGCGCACCGCAGCATTTGACAAAGAGCCGAAAAAAGGGGATTTTATTATGTCAACCATCGTTATCACAGGGACGCAATGGGGCGACGAGGGCAAAGGGAAAATCGTTGACTACCTTGCGAGCAAAGCCGACACCGTCGTCCGCTACCAAGGCGGCTGCAACGCAGGGCACACCGTCGTCGCGGGCGGCGAGGAGTACAAACTCCGCCTTCTGCCGTCCGGCATCCTCTACAAGGGGACGCACAACATCATCGCCAACGGCGTCGCATTTGACCCTGAGGTCTGCCTTCAGGAAATGGATGCCTTAGCGGCACGTGGCATTGATGTCTCAAACATCCGCATCTCCGACCGCGCCCACGTCGTCATGCCGTATCATCGTCTGATGGACGGCATCGGCGATGCACAGCGCGGCGCGGACAAAATCGGCACGACCGGCCGCGGCATCGGCCCCTGCTACATGGATCGCGACAACCGCATCGGCATCCGCGTCTGTGACCTCATGGACGCGGACGAGTTTGGAAGAAAACTCCGAATAAACCTCGCCACAAAGAACAGCGAGCTCTTTTCCTTCTACGACCACAAGCCGCTCTCCTACGAGGAAATCCTCGCGGAGTACCTGGACTACGCTGCGCGGCTGCGCCCGCTCGTCACGGACACCATCCCGCTCATCAACGAGGAGATCGCCGCAGGGCGCAAAATCCTCTTTGAGGGCGCACAGGCGACCATGCTCGATATCGACTACGGCACATACCCCTACGTCACCGCCTCTCATCCCATCTCCGGCGGCGTCACCATCGGTGCGGGCGTCGCACCGAAGAAAATCGACAAGGTCGTCGGCGTCGTCAAGGCGTACTGCACGCGTGTCGGCGAGGGTCCCTTCCCGACAGAGCAGTGCAATGAAATCGGCACGCGTCTGCGCGAGGCGGGGCATGAGTTCGGCACCGTCACGGGG
>ERZ773067.1938-NODE-1938-length-10705-cov-3.933803_pt1 | contig 10705 bp, 7 predicted proteins | sample MGYA00580622_ERZ773067 | MGnify/ENA primary metagenome ERZ773067 (study PRJEB29015, sample SAMEA2737998) | human oral metagenome | biome: human oral; feature: human-associated habitat; material: dental | place: China | collected 2113 ...
AGCTCCGATCAGTCCTTCGGCATCAAGTCGAGGCATCCATTTCCTTTCGATGGAGGGGACTTTTCTAACCCGTTGTGGCTGTCTGCGTTTCACGTGAAACGCAGACAGCCTTGCTAGTCGTGTACCGGGAGTTCGTTAATAGGAGGCAGCCCTGGAGCGGATGCTGCGCCAAGATGACCGAGTGAAACTGCTACTAGACGTGCTGTGAGCAAGGTGAGCGAAGCGAAGCGCCGCGTCCAGGATCGAAAAACCGGCGAGCTAACGCCACACAGCGCTAGAGTCATGGGCCCGGGAAGTCCTTAGCAAAGGCAGCAGCCGCGGACTACGTAGGCACCTGATCAGGGCGGATCCGAGCAGTGCAGGGCCTACAGATCGATGATGACCGCCACCAGCCAGGATGAATTAGAGCGCTTGCCGACTGAGTAACTGCCGTTTCTACCCCACAATAGTCAAGGCCAGCTATTGTTCGTGGCACCGATGACGATGCCTTGCTGCGTCATGCGCTTCTGAGAACCTTCACTAGGTACTCCCCTGGAGGAAGTCGCCTACCAGCAGTCCCTGGGAGACTTCAACTGCATCAAAGAACAGCTCTCCAGAAGATCCAGCAGCAGGTATGAACAGTAAGAGCGCTGGTCGGAAGCTCACAGCACCCACTCACCCAGCAATGCCTTCACCACCATCATGGTTATTAAGAGATCCCTCAATGGAATCGGGTGGCACTAAGCTCGGCACTGTGCCGTTCGTTATCGACGCGAACCGCCGCGTGTATCCCTGCCGAGTTGGCCGTGACGGGAGACAGCTTGCGACACACCTACATCGGCGGGGCCAGCGCTCTCATAGTTGAAGATATCCGACGAAGGTATGAGGCGCGGCACAAGGATCCCGCTGACGTTCAGCCAACCTTTATCTGCTTTGCCTTGCGCTCGATTGCTCGAACAGCATCTGTCGGGACCGATTCTCCGGCATGAAACTGACTGCAACCAGCAGATCCAGGGGTTTCGCCCACCCTACTAGTATCGGTTCCTGTCATTTCACCGATGTTCTCCAGCCCCTACCCAGTGCACCGTTTGACTTCGTTCAAGGAAAGCCCAGACCCCGGATCACCGTCGATACCAGGCTCGTAGAAGATTCTTCCCGCCGCATCACCGAGCCGGGCGCATTCGGGTGGTCCCGACTGATGAGCTCAAGAAGAAACAACCCCGTTTCACGTGAAACGGAGCGGTCGGTGTACAGCTACCAAGCGCAGAGCCAGCAAATAGAAGTAACTCAGATCGAGCACAAATGCATCACGGACCATACAAGATAGTCTGTTCTCGGCGATACTGTGCTCCCCGCATGGGCTCCCTGATCCTCTCGAGTGCTCTGCACGATAGGGCCGCAGGGGTCCACGGTGCTGCCCAGTCCTCAGGCGACTGCATGCCGGGTACCCCTTCCCAAGTTTCCAGTGCATTGATCTCAGCGTCGCCTTGGAACTCCAGCATGTCAGGCAAGGAGTTGTAACCAGTTCCCAGAGGTCCCACCTGTGGTGGTGAGGCAGCGTCAATACCGTGCTGGCAAAGTCGAGGGGTCTGCTGGTGCGGTCCGGCAAGGTCACGTAACCAGGATGATGTCTGGATGTTGCGAATCAATCAAGCTCTCTGGCGGGATCTCCACGTCATAGCATCTGAGTTCCTCTTGCATGGCTACCGACTGGATCAGGGCAGCGCATCCCTGCCTCACCTGAAGACTTGCCGCCACACGGTAATCCTTATCTTTCAGCCCTCTGATTCTGGATCATCCGCTGGGCAACCTTAGGTTTAGAGTCCGGGGTCCGTGGAGTTCGCATATGCCACAGCCCCAGCAAACGTCCACCATCAAGAGCAAAGTCACTGCACCCGGTACGGGTTCCAGGTTTTACGATAAAGCACCTGACGGAGCCAGCCCGCTCAGGGATTCTCCCGGTCATCATCAAGAGCTTCTCTATCGTTTCACGTGAAACGGCAGCGAGTAGGCCCATTGCCTGGGGGCGTGCCGACATGCGGCACTACAGACAAAGACCTGGTGGAGGTGGGCTGTGGATTTGGAAGTGACACGTTACCTCCACCCCAAGCTCTACGGGATCGATCAACAGCCGCGCTCCCATCCTGCTCATAGGCACCCAAAAAGCTCCCGCTCAACGGGCGAGCAACGCCCACTCACTGTCACGATGGAAGCAAGTGGCATTTGATCCCGTAACGCTGTCTCCAAGCACCTCACACTCTCTGCTCCAAAGATTCCACGGCCGAATCTGCGCCGGCAAGTACGCAACGTATACACCGTTCAACACGCAGGATAAGGCAGCATGATGGAGCAATGTCGTACTTAATCTTTACGAGCTTCAGATCCCGCTCATGCGGGTGGTGAGGAAAGCAACGTCCACCACGTCCGTCGATTTCGCCGTGAGAATACGCTGAATCATACGCCGCTCCCCCCAACCAGGGGCCTGGGTGCCAACCCCTCAGCAGGTCTGTGCGAGACCTTCGATCGCACCTGCCAAGCTCAAAGCATCGTCATGGGCGTAGCAAGGTAGTGTTCGCATGGCAGCTCTCACCTCAGACCTGACGAGTGAATTTGGCGGTAATGAGGAGACCCGGGCTTTCTGGAGTCTCCCTGCAACTCTTCCGAAGTCCTGAAACTGGGCGGAAAGCCCGGCGGAGCGCTAGTCCTACCGGCTGATTCTGATTGAATTCGACCACGTGACACAGAACTAGAAGCTCCGTGACGAGGGACTCTCTGGAAGCTAGTCCACCGTAATGGCCACCTTACCTATGGCTCGGACTCTTTTGAGTATGCCAACCCAGACCAGTGCATGCCCAGCCATCGACGATTTCATTGCGATAGTCAAAGTACAGCACAGCGCTCATATCATGCCTTGTCAGCACGGAGTCTGGAGCGGCTCATATCACAACACCATCACATCTGAGTTATTTCTAAATTCCTATCTGCCTCAAGCCATATATAGGTAAGTAGGCAAAACTATTTATCTTTTAGAGGTCTGGAGGCCATCGTCGTCTACCGTGGCTGGGGCTGGTTCCAGACCTCGAAGAGCCTTATGCCGTGTGTCGGGAGGTTCCCCAGTAAGTCGGCTCCGGGGTGGATGCTGCGCCAAGACAACCGAGCGAAACGCTACCGGGGCGTACCGCGAGCAAAGTGAACGAAGCGAGCGCCGCATCCAGAGCCAATAGACACCGGCGAACTAACGCCACACGACACCAGCTTTCCTTCCTGGTCTCACTACGCGCTCTCTCCGTTCACCAGGTAGGTTTCCTCGGTCAAGACAAGGTCAGCCCCTCATGGTATGAGGGGTCCAGGGATTTCAGAGCCCAGCCATGGCTCGAAGCAGGTGTTGAGGCACACCACCAAAAACAATCCTCTACGACGGCCTATACACCTTCCCACGGACACAAGCATTGAACCCGACTGGGAACACACCAGCATGCGTGGGAAGTCCCTTCTCAAAGGTACTCCCCTCCGCGGGGATGGCGCATCAAGCAGGCGGTTACTAGCATCATGCAAGACGTAAGAAAACACAGTAAACACGGCATCGTGTGTCCCGTCGGGTGCTTCCGCCCCGGATACGGTCACCTCCTCGCCTGCGGCACCCCTAGTGTTGCGTGACTCAACTACCTCGCGAAACACCCACTCTGGAACCAGCCCTCGCTGACGAGCCTCCAGTACACGACTCCAGGGCTAGCCGCAACGTGTGCCCATCCATCAGCGAATCTCTATCCTGCTACGATCCAGCCCACACACCGCTATGTACTGACGCGTTTTCTCTACGTCAGGAGCGCAGCCGCAATGGTGGGGGAAAGTCCATCGACCGGTCGTTTCACGTGAAACGCCCTCCGCTCTATTCCAGATCAAACAGCTGACCTGCACGACGTGCAAGAGCCTCCGAGAAACATGCAACACAGCAGTCAGATTGTCTTCAAGCTGTACCGATAAAGCAATAAACATATAAATACTCTCCAGGGCCGCCGTCGACGATCTCCCGAGGATCTTCGTTGTGGCTGGGCCGGCTCTGATGGCATGCAAAAATTCGTCAGTAGCAATTAAGAGGTAGGGCCGGAACAGATGCTGCGACGAGGAAACCAGGCGAAATGATGAAGGTCATACCCACACCACGAGCAAGGCGCCAGAGAGAACATCCAGCGCAATGACGAAGACACACATCACCAGACAGTGAATCTACCCGACCCGCATGGCCAAAATTCTGCTCTAATGTGAAGCCATGATGCTGGCCATCGTCGGTGGGCGTCTTTGCCGCGGAAGTCCCCCGACAGCAGCTCTGGAGAACCTGACATATGAAGCAACAAACCAAGCGCCCCTTGGCCAGCTTCGACCGGAGCTGCATCGATGATTACAAGCAGACAGTGACTGCGATACGTTCCCTGGACAAATCGCTCATAACCTCGTGAACAACCAGGATCCCCAAAAACCTGCGCTGCACCCCATCCCCTACCCATCCGCCGCAACGCCCTGGTACCTGGTCACGTGTCATCATTCGCCGGTGACTTCCGGCCCCGGATGCGGCACCTCGCTTCAGTCACCTCTCTCGCGGTATGGATACAATCCGGTAGCGCTTCGCTCGGCTACCTTGGCACAGCATCCGCTCTGGCCACCTCTCGCTGACGAGCATCCGGCGCAGTCATCAAAGGCGTGCAAGCTTGACTCTGCGGTTGCGTTTCACGTGAAACGCAACCGCCGCTCTCCCAGGCGAAGAATCTGAAAGAGAAAAATCATCAGCCCATGTAGCGACGCTGAAGCTTATTCACGGACGCTGGGAAAATGGCAAAACCCCTTGCCGGAGCCAGGTTGTCCGAGGCGGTGAATAAGCAGCACTGATCAGATCAGCACGTGGCGTAAAGCTATCCCTTACGCGCCAGCCAGTATCCTCGTCTTTGCCAGTCGGTGTCTGGCAGAGATAACTCACGGTTCTGCTAGCGAGGATTTCCGCGTAATCCCGAGGCGGCGGACCGGCATCACTATGCCGTCAGTGTGTGGCCCCAGCATCTCTTCTGATGCGGCCCACCTCACACAACTGCCCATGACAGCGGCAATGCTTCTCATCCCCTAGCCTGACCGGTGTCTCACCAAATCGAGAACTCAACAACCTGGAGACCTCCGCCACGGGGATGACGACGAGGCAGGCCACTCTAGACACCATCGCGGTGAACCACAGCCACGATGCACATTGGCATGTGTCGATGATGAATAAAGTCCAAAACACCTGACGTGCACCATGTCAGCCGACTCTCTCAACAGGATTGTGTGAGTACACCCACGACGCTGGCAATAGTCTGATGGAACGACGATCAGATCCTGCTGCTGCCGCATTGCACGAAGGACTGTCACCGACGAGATCAGAGAAAACACCCGCTGCCTTGCACCCGCTAATGCATAGCAGCAATACTCTCGCAATTTATGCCATACGGGCGACTTGCAATAGCCCAAAATGCCTTGTCAGCCGCAGACGATGATGAGTCACATGGAAATTTTCCGGGCAAACTGAGCCGAAGCCGCGACATGAAGCCGCCCCGTGGATACATCTCAGCTCCATGCTCCGGGCAGCCTCGTTGCCCTCGAAGTGGGGACGCCACCCTCGTCGTCTCAGCCACCGCGCCACAGCAGAGCCGCTAGGCGCTAGGCGCAGGGTATCCTCGGCCGCGATCACATCAGCCGCTACCAGGGCCTCGTGCAACATAAGACTGGCGAGGAAATTACTTGCAACGAGTCTCTACGTCAGGGTCAGGAGGGTTATTCGTGAATTACTCCATCCGTGACATCTCCCCTTGTCAACCGAGGGTTGCCAGGGACTCAGCAGCATTGCTGAATAAGCCTCTAGAGTTGCTTGCGGTCGTGAACGAACTACTAAGGAGGCTATTCACGAGGGACTTTCGGTCCGGTAATCCCCCCATCAATCCTGGAGGCTTATTCGCGCCTACAAAAGACTCCTCGCAACGAGGGGCTCTGTTACCTTGTAGACCACTCATGGATAAGCATCCAAGGTTGCTTGCGGTTGTAATCAGCTTCCTGACTCCATGGTAGTACCCCATGTGGGGTAATGGTAATTCCTTTGCCGACCTTTAGCCATCCGCTACCCCACACTCCTGGATGCTCTTATTTATAGCTACCGCCACGAGGAGTTCTGTTGCCCCGAAGATCACCCGTAAATATAACCCTCTTGGTTGCGTATATGGATACCTTATCAATGAAAAACATTTCCAGCGGACATCGTGGTGCCTCTGCTTGATTTGGTACGTCCAGCCCAGTGAATACATCAGTCACGGGAAACGAGGCGCCGGAGACAGACGGTACGCCTCAGCTAACACGACGGCCAAAATACCATCTGACAAGGCTATCTGTCTCAGAGGCACAGCACCAATCGTTCAAGAGATTTGTCGCTAAATTGATTTAGTCACTCGTATGGCGCGTGTTCCCTCGACCTCCGGAGCAGCACGGACCTGAAGCACCTGGGCAGTCAGCTGGTATCCGTTCAAGCGCTTACCGGCTTTCGCGATCTCCTCCTCCGCACCAGCCCCTTTCAAGGCGAGTAGCTCACCGTCAGGGAAAAACATCGGGGTGGTCCATTTCAGCAATTTCTCCAGAGGAGCCACGGCACGGCATATCACCGCATCAAATACCTCGTCGCAGTCTTCGGCGCGCAGCCGCTGCACTTCCACCTGGTCTGCGAGACCAAGTTCCTCGACAGCGATATTCAGGAAATTGAAGCGCCGCAGCAAAGGCTCCAGCAAGACCACCCTAAGATCAGGGCGGCACAGCGCCAGCGGAATCCCGGGAAGACCAGCGCCGGAACCGATATCCGCCGCGTCCACTCCTTGCCCCAGGACATCGACCAGGGCTAGGGAATTGGAGATATGGCGACTCCAGACTTTGCCCGCCTCGCGCGGCCCCAGCAGGCCCCATTCAATGCCGCGGTCACGCAGAATCCCGGCGTAGGCCTCCAGCCTGTCAGCCCCTCGCGGGAATCTCCTCCTCAGGGCATCCCGTGCGACCTGTTCGGCAGCGCCCTGATCCTCTGTCTCCTGCATAGTCATCGGTATCCACTTTTCTGCTTTGCTACCGAGATCGCTCGTCAGGGTTTGGAGACCACCACGCGGCGGAAGGGAGGCTCGCCCTCCGACTCGCTGGTCAGGCCAGCCGCGGCCACCTCATCATGGATAATCTTGCGCTCGTAGGCATTCAGCGGTGCCATTCTGACGGGCTCGCCATTCTCCAGCACCTCCGCGACCGCGTCCTTCGCGAGCGCCACCAGCTCAAGACGCCGCCGCTCCCGGAAACCGCCGATGTCCAGGGTGAGCCGGGAGCGATGTCCCGTCTCGGTCATCACAACCAGGCGGGACAGCTCCTGCAGTGCGTCGAGCACCTGGCCGTCCTTGCCGACCAGGCGGTCGTCCTCGGTGTCGATGACAATGTAGGCACGCTTGTTGCTGACGGAGTTCTCGATATCACCGTCGAGATCTGCGATGTCCAGCAGCTCTTCGAGATAGTCAGCCACCAGGTCGCCCTCGGCGAGGAGGGTCTCGTTGTCGGTCTTCTCACTCATGTCACTCCGATCGGATCGCCCCCGCAGGGACCGGATTCACTTCTTCTTACGAACAGACCGACTGGTGTTGCGGGGCTGGCGACGCACCTGGCTCTGCCCTCCCGACCCGTTCGAGCTGTCGGTTTTCAAGGTCGTGCGGCTGACCTGCTGGCGCACGACGCGACGGCGTCCGTTCTCGTCGGCCTCCGGCTGGGCAACCGCCATAGTAGGCCGCCTGTTCTTGCGGCGTTTCGCGTTCCGCGCCTCCATGATGGCCTTCGGGTTTTTGCCCTGGGCACGCATCCGCTCCTCCCAATCGATGTAGGCGGGCGTGTTGGGTGTTGGATTGTTGCGGATGAGGATTCCCTGCTGAGCCATCGTCCAGAAGTTGCTGACCGTCCAGTAGATGAGCACACCGATCGGAAGCACCGCCGACGAGGCCGCATACATGATCGGGAAGAAGTAGAGCATCATCTTCTGCGTCTGTGCCATGGGACCGGTCAACGCCTCCGGCGGCATGTTCTTGCGCATCAGCTGAAGCTGCGTCAGGAATAGCGTGGTCACCAGTAGGGCGATCAGGACGACGCCCAGCAGCTGGGTGGGACCAAAACTGTCCATAGGGAAGATGCGGCCCGACAGCCTTGCGCCGGAAAGGCTCGCCTCCTGCAGCGACGTCACAAGATCCGGGTTGACGTGGAACCAGTAGCCCCGCACCTGATGGTCCGCGACGCCCTGCAAGACCCGGTACAGGGACAGGAAGACCGGCGCCTGCAGCAGCATTGGGAGACAGGAGGCCGTCGGGTTGACCCCCTCCTCCGCATAGAGCCGCTGCATCTCTTGTGCGAGGCGCTGCTGGTCTGCGCCGTACTTCTTCCGCAGATCCTGGATTTTGGGCTGCAGCAGTTGTAGAGCCCGCGAGGAATTGATCTGCTTGACGAACAACGGGACCATCAAGGTCCGCACCATCAGGGTCAGGCAGACGATGGACAGCGCCCATGAGATCCCGGAGTCTGGCCCGAACAGCGGGCTCCAGAGCGAATGGAACAGCACCAGCAGTCCGGAGATGGCCCAGTACAGGGGCTGCATCATCGCGGAGAGCATTCCATAGATGCTGTCCCAGATGGACAGCGGCACCATGAGGTCGATCATCTAGGACACCTTCTGCCCGGAGAACACCCGGGCCTCGTCTCGTCGGACTTCCTCGGCCCATGTGGCGGCCTCGGGAGTCCCGGGAACATATTCGACTCCACCTGCCGACCATGGATGGCAGCGCGCGATGCGGTGCACGATCAGGAAAGCCCCCTTGATCCCACCGTGAAACTCGACCGCGCGCTCGCCGTAGGCGGAGCAGCTGGGATGAAACTTGCAGACCTCCCCATACAGCGGGGAAATAAACTTGCGCCAGGCCCGGATGAACCAGAGCATCGGGTATTTCAACACGTCGCCCTCGTGAAAGCTCGCTTCCAGGCGGACTCGAGGTCGCCGGACAGTCTCTCGGGTTCCATGGCGGCGGATGGCAGGGCCCGCACCACCACGTCAGCGGCAAACGGGACAGGAAGACCGCCGACGAGATGTCGCAGACGGCGTTTCACCCGGTTGCGGGTCACCGCATTCCCGACTGCCTTGGACACAACAAAACCCACCCGAGTCTCTTCGGGTGGATTCTGGGTGCTCACTGCCACGTGAACCACAACGCTCGGGGTGCCGGCCCGCACACCCTGCCGGAACGTCGCGGTGAAGTCACCGGAACGACGCAGGCGGCGGGATCGGGGCAGCACTACCAGGGTCAGGCAGACAGTTCCACACGACCCTTGCGACGGCGAGCACTCAGGATGGCGCGACCGGCGCGGGTGCGCATGCGGGCACGGAAACCGTGCGTGCGGCTACGACGACGGTTGCTCGGCTGGAAGGTACGCTTGCTCATGGCGATGACTCCGTAAGGTGATCTTCAACTCAAGGGCCCCGAGGGGTCCCGGGGAAGGTCCGCTCCCTTCGGCAGCGGCTGTCCAACGATACGCGCAGCGTGGGATTTCCACAAACCGCGACGACGCGCTCCCAGGCGCAGCAAATTACATCATTGTAGTCCACGAAAAGGGCGTTTCCCGTGTTGCGGATGGCTTCCAGGAGCACTAGTTTCATGTTCCACGCGGCTGGCTTATCCACAGTGCTCGGCGGCCGCCGTCCAGGGTGGGGGGACTTATACCCTGTTGTGGACAACCCTGTGGAATACCGTTCTGCCCTGGGCAGAGTGCCTCGTCAGGAAGGAGTCGCCCGTGTCCGTACCCCCCGTGCCCGAGCTGGACGCCATGTGGGAACGGATCGTTGGCGAAGTCCCCATCTCCTCCCGGGCCTGGCTGCGCCGCACCAAGCCTCTCGCGATGCACAGCAACACCGTGATGCTGGCCGTCTCCGACGAGACCACCCGCGAGCGCATCGAAACCAAGCTACGCACCGAGATCGAAACCAGACTCAGCACCGTGACAGGAACCAGGACCTACCTGGCGTTCGTCATCGACCCGGAGTTGCACGTCGAGGCGCCCGAGCAGAAAGCCACGCCCGCTCCGAAACTCATCGACGAGAAGGTCCAGCACCGCCGCCCTCCCAGCGCGAACTCCGACCTCAAACTGAATCCCCGTTACACGTTTGAGTCCTTCGTCGCTGGATCCTCAAACCGCTTCGCCCATGCCGCGGCAGCTGCTGTCGCAGAGCAGCCCGGCAAGTCCTACAACCCGCTGATGATCTACGGGCCGTCCGGGCTGGGGAAAACGCATTTGCTCCATGCGATCGGGCACTACGTCCGCAGCTATTACGAGAACCTGCGCGTGCGCTACGTGTCTACCGAAGAGCTCACCAACGACTTCATCAACGCCATCTCGGACAACCGGACGGCCGAGTTCCGGCGGGCCTACCGCGACGTGGACGTGCTGCTGGTCGACGACATCCAGTTCCTGGAGGCGAAGATCCAGACGCAGGAGGAGTTCTTCCACACGTTCAACACACTCCACAACGCGCAGAAGCAGATAGTGATGTCCTCCGACCGTCCCCCACGACTATTGGAGGCGCTCGAACCGCGTCTTCGATCCCGTTTCGAGTGGGGCCTGATGACCGACATCCAGCCCCCCGACCTGGAGACCCGCATCG
>ERZ773067.1939-NODE-1939-length-10688-cov-10.869463_pt1 | contig 10688 bp, 8 predicted proteins | sample MGYA00580622_ERZ773067 | MGnify/ENA primary metagenome ERZ773067 (study PRJEB29015, sample SAMEA2737998) | human oral metagenome | biome: human oral; feature: human-associated habitat; material: dental | place: China | collected 2113 ...
TTTGCATTGCAAAATGCACTCACCATATATAAATACCACGACCTTTTTACACGCGTGGGATTTAGGGGCTATTGGGTGCTGTTTCACGAGATGTTCCATGTTTCGGGCTACGATGCCTACTCGTGTATCTATCTTTCAAACGGCAAAATATACTACGAACTCTCGCGCCATCCGCTGTTCGGTCCGTTGCTCGCACCGTTCTATTGGCTCAACGATGCCATCATCAAGCAATTCGATTTCAACGCCGCCATCTACATCATGGCCGTGTTGTTAACGCTCAGTGCCACCCTCAGCGCGGTGTTGTTGTTTCGCATTTTGCGTTCGCAAATAGGCTTAAAGCTGGCAGATGCCCTTGCGCTTACCGCGCTGTTGTTCTCGTTTGCATCGATTATGTTGGCCGTCATGCTACCCGACCACTTTTGCTTTTCGTTGCTATTGCTCATCCTCACCTTATATATAGCCAACAAAGGCAAGGCTATGGCATGGTGGCAAACGGCACTGCTGTTGCTGTTTACGGCCGGCATAACGCTTAGCAACGGCGCAAAAACACTCTTGGCCGACCTCTTCGGCACGGGTAAGGCCTTCTTTAAGCCACGCCGCCTGCTGCTGGCTGGCGTGTTGCCGCTAGTTGTTTTGGGTGCCGCTTTCTATGCCCAATACACGCTACAACTGCTACCACGCGAGCAGGAGTCGGCAAGGATTGAGGCACAAGTGCAAAAAAAGAACCCCAATGCCATTAAGCGCAGTGTGGCGCACGAGGCCCGAAAGGAACGAATTATCGGCAAACCAATGGGCAACGACCCCGTACTTAAATGGACCGATAAGGACACGCCACGACTAACGAGCGTGGTGGAAAACGTGTTTGGCGAGAGCATACAGCTGCATCGCGACCATTTATTGGAAGATCTGTTTATCTCGCGCCCTGTTGTTGTGCATTACGAGCATTGGTTTTTCTACGCCGTTGAGGCTTTCGTGGTGGTGCTTTTCGTGGTAGGACTGCTTTGCGGCATGCGCCAAAAGCTGCTTTGGCTCTGCCTGTCGTGGCTGGGGGTAGACATCTTTTTGCACATTATTCTGGGGTTCGGGCTGAACGAGGCCTACATCATGGGCACCCATTGGCTGTTCATCATCCCCATCGCCATTGCCTTTATGTTCAAGCGTCTGTCGGCCAAGCCCGCCCTTGTGCTGCGCTGGGCAATTGTGGCATTGACCCTCTATCTCTACGTTTACAACGCACGGCTCGTCTTCCAATTTATGTCTCATCCCTTAACCATTGGCTAAATACCACAGCGCAACATGCCCAACCCACGCACATACATCACCGCCGACGAGTTGTTTCGCCGCATCGACCACACTTTATCCACGGCAACCACAAATCCCGAAAGCATCAACAAGCAGCTGCACGACACCCTTTCGCTGGCCTGCGATGGTGCATTGCAAGACAGTTTACAGGCCTTCGGCAATTTATTTTCCAAGGTAGATTTTCTTTGCAAACGGCATCGCATCGCCCTGCGCGATGTGGTGGCGATACAACAGATGCGTAGGGAGAGCAATAAGGCACAGCCCATACCCGCGGCAGACGTGCCATATCATTGTAGGGCACTAGCTATATTCGTGTCGGCTGTGTACAACAAGCACATCCCCAGCATGCTTGTTGGGCGCATCGCCCCCACAAACAAGCCGCCAAAAGAGTTGCGACACGTGGACTTTCGCTACCTGCGCTGCATTGTAGACCAATGCGACGGCAACCAAATAATGGTGAAAATAGACCACGAAAGCTATGAAGAGCCTATGGTTCTGAACTTAGAGACAGAAGAACAAGCCTACCTTAAACCCCTGCTCCGCATGGGAATGCAACTCAACTTGCTAGATTGCACCAAGCAAGGCCATGCGCTTTTGCCGCGATTGGTGGTGATAGAGCCCGACTTCTTGCTCGACATCAGTGCCATTGCACGCTGCTTTACCGATTACGGACACCACCCCTTGGCCTACACCGTCAACAGAATGGGGACCAATGCCAATTCGCAAGCCATACTGGTGGGTAGCTTTGCGGGCGCAGCACTAGACGACATCATTAACAACAACACCGATTACGACTGGCGACAAACCTTTACCAACACCTTTAAAGAGCGCACAATGGACTTTTGCACCTGCCCCGACCTCAACGTGCGAGAGCCTTTTCGCGAGGTGGCAGTTAATCAAGCCAACAACATTGAAGAGATTGTAGACCGCCTTTTCGATAACGAACAAGAGGGGTTCGACCGCTCGAAAGCCTTGCTCGAACCCTCGTTTGTGTGCGAAGAACTGGGCTTGCAAGGTCGCGTTGACCTCATGACGAGCGACTTTCGGCTGCTGGTGGAACAGAAATCGGGCGCTAATTACAACATTCAGCGCAACCAGCCCAACGAGTATGGCAGCTTTCAAAAAGAAGACCATTATGTGCAATTGCTGCTATATTACGGCGTTTTGCGCCACAACTTCCGCCTGTCTAACCATCAAGTAGACATCCGTCTGCTTTATTCCAAATACCCTTTGCCCGGCGGATTGGTGGTGGTGGCCTATCTGCAACGCCTTTTTCACGAGGCCATACGCCTGCGCAACGAAATTGTGGCGCAAGAATTTGGCATCGCCCAACAAGGCTTTGACAGCGTTATCGACAAGCTTTCGCCCGACACGCTGAACCAAAACCAACTCTGTTCTACCTTCTATCATCGTTATCTCGAACCCCAAATTGCTGCCGTAACCACACCGCTGCATAAGCTAGAAACACTGGAACGCGCCTACGTCTGCCGCATGCTTACCTTCGTTTACAACGAACAGTTGTTGGCAAAGGTTGGCGCACAACAGACGCAAGGGCACAGCGGAGCCGACCTTTGGAACATGCCGTTGGCCGAAAAACGAGAAACAGGAAACATTTTTACCGCCCTTAAACTGCAAAAGGCAGAGAAAAGCAACAGCTATAATGGGGTGGACACGCTGACGTTCGACGTTCCTGAACAGGCCGACGACTTCCTTCCGAACTTTCGTCGCGGCGACATGGTGTACCTCTATGCCTACGAACCCGATGCCGAACCCGACGTGCGGCAAAGCATTTTGTTTAAAGGCGTGCTGGTAGACATCGCCGTTGGGCAGATTGTTGTGCACCTGAACGATGGTCTGCAAAACGAAAATTATTTGCAAGGCGATAAGCATTTTGCCATAGAACATGCCACGAGCGACGTGGGTAGCACGTCGGCCGTGAAGGCTTTACATAGCTTTGCCACGGCCAACGCTCAGCGCGAAGCCTTACTTCTGGGGCAAAGGGCACCGCAATACGATGCCGCGGCGGAGCTGTCGCGAAGTTATCATCCCAGTTACGACGAGGTGCTGTTGCGCATAAAACAAGCGCGCGACTACTTTTTGCTTGTTGGTCCGCCTGGAACGGGCAAGACTTCGATGGCCCTGCGCTTTATCGTTGAAGAGCAAGCGGGTAACATTCTGCTGATGTCGTACACCAACAGGGCGGTAGACGAGATATGCGACATGCTGCTATCTGCTGAAATTCCTTTCCTTCGCATCGGCAACGAATACAGCTGCGACGAACGTTTTCGCCCCTTTTTGCTAGACCGATTGGTGGACAGCGACCCCAAATTGAGCCTTATCAAGCAGCGTATCGCGGCCTGTCGCGTATTTGTTGGCACAACATCCACCATGCAATCGCGCTCCAACATCTTTGCGTTGAAACACTTCGACCTGGCCGTTATCGATGAGGCATCGCAGATATTAGAACCCAACATCGTGGGTTTGCTCTCTGCCAATCTGCCTCACGACACGGCCATTTCCCACGGATTGCGCCCCCAAAGCGACAGTTTGCCTGCCATAGACAAGTTTGTACTTATCGGCGACCATAAGCAATTGCCCGCGGTGGTTCAGCAAAACGCTGCCCAAGCCACAGTGAACGACCCGCAACTAAATGCCATCGGCATAACCGACTGTCGCCAATCGCTCTTCGAACGACTGATACACTGGGAGCGGAGCCAAGGTCGCACGCGCTTTATTGGCATACTTAACCGCCAAGGACGCATGCACCCGCACATCGCACGCTTCCCCAACGAGATGTTTTATGCCCACGAACGGCTCGATGTGGTGCCGTGTCCGCATCAGGAAGAGCAACAACTTGGCTACAACCTGCCATCGCAAGACGTGCTTGACGACCAACTGAAAGCCCATCGCCTGCTGTTTTTCGCGGCAGAAAACAACGAAAACGAAAGTCCATCAGACAAGGCTAACCCTGCCGAGGCGCGCATCGTAGCTCGCATATTGGGGCGCATCCACCGCTTTTACGGCAAGCACTTCGATGCCAACCGCACTGTTGGGGTCATCGTTCCTTACCGAAACCAAATTGCGATGATACGTCGCGAGTTGCAAAAGCTGGGTGTCGCCGAACTAAACAACATCACCATCGACACCGTTGAACGCTATCAAGGATCGCAAAGAGATGTCATCGTCTACTCGTTCACCATCGCCCACCGCTACCAACTTGACTTCCTCACCGCCAATTGCTTCGAAGAAGACGGCCGAATTATCGACCGCAAACTGAACGTGGCACTCACACGAGCACGCAAACAGATGATTATAACGGGACACATACCCACCCTAAGCCATAACAGAACGTTTAAGGCACTTATACAACACGTAAGGGAAAATGGATTGGTGGTGGAAGAATGTGTGTGAAATAGCGAGTTTATGAATGGGGTGAGGATGGAAAATCCATCTACTCCGCTTTTATATACGCGCGTACACGCGAAAGGATCACTGTTCGTTGTAAAGCGGTGCGCCTTTTCATGTAAAGGACATAACAGAGACGTCTGTTTGTTACATCATCCTCATTTGTTAGCCTACTCGTTACAGATAGGCCGCTTGTAACATGTCGCTATATCTTGAAGATAAGCCAACTTTAATTTGGACTTTTCTCCAAATATTCCTATATTTGCAGTTGAACCAATGCGCAAGTAGATAAACTATGAGTGTATTAACAACAAGCAAAATAAACCAACTGCTGCAATCGGGGCATAAAGGAGGGTTATTCTTTTCTAAATGGCTGAACGAACAGGGCTATTCGCCACAACTTATCAGCCGCTACCGCTCTTCAAACTGGCTTTCGGCCTTGGCTAGGGGTATTGTTTATCGTGCAGGCGAAGAGCTTTTTGCTTTCGGAGCATTAAGTTCTTACAATCAACAACTGAGGAAACACCTTCGGATTGCAGCGCATTCCGCCCTCGAACTCTGGGGCGTTAACCATTTCAAGACGTGCCAAGATATTCGATTGACATTGAACTTACTTACATTCCCGTTGAGCCACGTGATGTAAGCTTAGAAAACATTAATCTTCTTTTGAACATACTCAAAGCTAATATATAGAAAACACAGTATGGAATTGACCACGTCTTCCAAACCCATTCACTAGGTTCCAAACCGCTCTACATGCTTATTCTCCGCATCCCTTTCTCCACTCTTGTACGCTCCTATCGCCTCAATACTCCGTCTTCTCCGTCTTCTCCTCCCACATTTTAAAGGCATTGATGGCCTCGTTGGGCAGCAACAGTTCCATATTCTTGCTGCGTTCGCTGGGTTTCAACGCCATTTCGTGGTAGATAAAGTCGTCGTCGAAACCGATGTTGGCGGCATCTTTGCGGTTGTTGGCGTAGTAAACGTTGTCGAGACGCGCCCAATAAATGGCACCCAGACACATAGGACAAGGCTCGCACGAGGTGTAAATGTCGCACCCCGAAAGATTAAACGTACCCAACTTACTACTAGCCAACCTAATGGCACTTACCTCAGCATGTGCCGTAGGGTCGTGATCTAAGGTAACACGATTGGCCGCCTCGGCAATAATCTCGCCCTTGCGTGCTATCACCGCCCCAAAGGGACCACCTCCGTTTTTCACACTTTCTTCGCTCAAGGCTATTGCCCTGCGCATCAGTTCCTCATTGTTCATTTTTATTCTTTCTGTATAATCTTAAGGTAATCGTCGTACGCGATAAACCGCCCACCCATCGAGCGCAAGTGCGGCGTTTCAAATTGGCAGTCGATTATTAGGCCGCCATGGTCGCTCATATAATGCGCCAAGTGGATAAGGGCAAGCTTGCTAGCACTGGGTGCCAACGAGAACATACTCTCGCCAAAGAAACAACGCCCGATGGTTACGCCGTAAAGACCACCCACCAGTCGGTCGCTTTGCCACACTTCAACACTGGCGGCGAACCCCTGTTCGTGCATCTTGCGGTAAGCTTTCACCATATCAACCCCCAGCCAAGCCCCATCTTCCTTAATGCGTAGTCGGCTGCAATGCCTTATCACCTCGTCGAACTCTTGGTTAAAGGTAACATGATAGGTTCCCCTGTTTATCAACGAGCGCATGGAATGCGACACATGAACCTCGGCAGGGAAGATAACAAACCGCTGCATGGGGCAATACCACAATATCTCGCGGTTGTAGCGGAACGAGTACCACGGGAAAATGCCGTAGCTGTAGGCCAACAACATGCGGTCTACCGACAAGTCTCCGCCAACAGCCAGCAAGCCGTCGGGTTCACCCAGATGCGGGTCGGGGAACGAGAGTGTTTTATCTAACGCGAACACCATAGTTAATTAGGAATTTGGTTAACACCATCAACGCTCCAAAACGTCTTCGCCGCAGATACGAACACGGCAAAGGAAAAGATTGTTTTTGAAACGCAGAATTCCCCCCTCAACGACCTTTTCAGCCCATTGTATGCGTAAAGATTGCTATATGTAGAAACAAACTTGGGCATTGCGAGAGAGATTTTTAAAACGATGTTAGCGGTTGTAGCAGCTCATTTAGGCACTTCGAGCACCAGCTGCACATTGGTGTCGTCGGGTGTTGGCGGTTCGTGGCCTTTCGTTTTCACGATGGCCTTGCCGCCTTTTTTCAGCTTTCCGAAAAGCATTTCTCGGGTAAGCAGAGGTTTTAGCAATGCGGCGATAACGCGATCCATTTCGCGTGCGCCATACTGCGGTGTGAAACCCTTTCGTAACAGGTAGCTTTCGGCCGCGCCATCGAGCGTAAGCTCCACGTTGCGCGCAGCCAACTGCTGTTGCAGGGCCTTTATTTTCTTCCCCAAAATCAGTTGCGCCATAGGCTCGTCCATATCGCGGAACACCACGGTGGCCGAGAGGCGGTTGATAAATTCGGGTTTAAACATCTTCTTAACCTGCGCCATCATAGCCTCGCCACGCGACACATTGCCGGCAAATCCCACACTGGCTTGCGAGGCAAATTGCGCACCGGCGTTGCTCGTCATGATGAGAACAACATTGCGGAAGTCGGCTTTCTGACCTTTACTATCCGTCAAGCGGGCATAATCCATCACTTGCAGCAGGATGTTGTAGATGTCGGCGTGCGCCTTTTCTATCTCGTCGAGCAGCAACACGCAGTTGGGTGTCTTGCGTATCGCGTCGGTAAGCAGACCGCCATCCTCATATCCCACGTATCCCGCAGGCGAACCAATGAGTTTTGCCACAGCATGTTTCTCGGTGTATTCGCTCATGTCGAACCGCACCAATTCAATACCCAGCTCCGCGGCCAACACGCGTGCCACCTCCGTTTTTCCCACGCCCGTAGGTCCAACAAACAGCATGGCAGCCAGCGGTTTCCCCTCTTCGGTAAGTCCGGCCTTAGCCGTCTGTATGGCTTGCGTAACCAATTCCACGGCTTGGTTCTGACCGTAAATCAGTTCTTTCATGCGCTTTTCCAGCGTAAACAGTGCCTCGTTGCCATCGTCTTTCAAGGCAACGGCCTGCACCTTGCACACCTTCGTAAGCACATCGGCCACCAAGGCCTTGTCCACTTTCTGCCGTTTCGTGGGCAAAGGGTGCATTTGGCGGTAGGCCCCAGCCTCGTCAATCAAGTCGATTGCCTTGTCGGGCAGGAACCTATCGTTAACATACTTGGCACTGGCATGCACGGCAAAGTCGATAACGTCGGGCGAATAGTGCACGTTATGGAACTTCTCGTACTGGCTTTTCAGTCCGTTAAGTATCTTGATAGCCTCTTCGGGCGACGGTTCGGGTACGTCTATCTGTTGAAAACGGCGCACAATACCGGCACTCTTGGCAAAATAGCGGTTGTATTCGGCATAGGTTGTGCTACCGATAAAGCGCACCTCTCCCCCTTCCAGATAGGGTTTCAGCATGTTTGATGCGTCCATCGAGCCTTCGCTCGAACGGCCTGCACCCACCAAGTTGTGTATTTCGTCGATGTAAAGGATGGTGTTTCCCTCCATCAGCAGCCCGTTCATCACCTGTTTAATGCGCTTTTCCAAATCGCCTCGGTATTGTGTTCCGGCCAAGATGGTGCCCATATCCATTTGATAAATGCGGCACCCTTGCAGCCGTTGCGGCACATCGTTGCGTTCTATCATGGCCGCCAGCCCATACACCAAGGATGTTTTGCCCACACCAGGTTCGCCCACATGCAGCGGGTTGTTCTTTTCCTTGCGACACAACACCTGTATGGTGCGTTGCAATTCTTCTTCCCTACCGATGAGCGGATTATGGTTCTTGTACGTATCGTTCACGCAAGTAACGAGCGAACGCCAAGGTTCCTCCTCATCATCTTCTTCGCCATCGCTGCCGAAGATGGGCAAACCATCGTCTTCATCATACAATTCTACCAATTCGGCCACGAAGTTAGAGGCGTTCTCGCCCAACTGCTTGCTTAGCAGATAGGCCGCATCAGAGTTTTGCAAGCCCAAAAGCGACGTCACCAGATGCGGCACTTGCAGCATGTCCACCTCGGCCATCATAGCCAGCTTGCGGGCATTGGCAATCACCTCTTCCATCTGCATCGAGTTTCCCGGTACATGATGCCAATCGTTAGGCACGTTTTCCATCTTCCCCACCACATTGTCTAGCTGAGCCATCAGCTTAGTGGTGTTGCCCCCCGATGCTTGTAATGCAATAGAAAAGTTATCTAGGTTTGTCATGCCCATGAGCAGATGCTCGGGTGTGACAAACTCGTTTCTGTACAGCATGCAATAGTTGAACGCACTATTGAGCACTTGGTCGGTTTCATGAGAATTGATATATATTGGCATGGCGGTTATCCAGGTTGACAGGTTAAACGTAACGGGTAGCCAGCATGGCGTGCCATGTCTGTGGCCTTACTCACTTTCGACATGGCCACATCGTAGCTATAAACGCCCACAACGGCCTTGTCGCTTCTATGCACGGCAAGCATCAGGGCCTCGGCCTCCGTGTCCGACTTGAAGAACACGACTTTAAGTATCATCACAACGAAGTCCATTGTGGTGAAGTCGTCGTTATGAATAAGCACCTTATATTTGCGCGGTTCGCGCAGATTGGTGCGTACGCGCTCTCTAATTGCCTCTTGTTGCTTTGCCATACAAGTGCAAATATAGTGCGAATGCACGAAAGTGCAAAATTTTTTAGCTTAAAACATTGGCCCAAAACGCAGTTTTTCCTAATGTGATACAACCTTTCAGCCATGTAGAACAAGATGGAGGGCGCATAGAAAGGTAAAAACTGCATACAAAAACGCATAGCAATGCTTTTTAAAGCGTAAAAACAGCCTTGTCTTTATACCCAATTCGGCTGTTATAGCCTGTGCAGATTTTGTTTAGAACTCATAAACTTAACAACTCACAGCCCCATCAAACCTACCACCCCACCCTTCTTGTCAACTCGTTAACTTATTAACTCGTTAACCAACTAGCCCACCAAACCAAAACTTAAATTCTCACTTTTTATTTTACAACACCCCTCAAATTCTCTCGTCATTCTAGCGAAATTATAGACTAAAAAGTAGGCAAATATCTACCATTTCTAACCTTTCATGCCCCTCGCCCTGTCTATTTTTGAGAATTAAACCTGCATTTTGCACCATCTAGCCTTTCTAGTTTGGTTGGAAGTCCGATTTTTTTCAAGCCCAAATACACCTATTCTACCCCTAAAAACCCACTTTTTGATGTGCATTTTGCCCCAGTGGGGCACATATTTCATGGTTCAAGAAGGTTTTATTTATACCATTACAGCGGATATTTATACTTTTCATTTCGCATTTAGCACCAAAAAGCCTTGCATTTTGCACCATTTTACACTGCATTTAGCACCAAAACGCACTGCATTTAGTGCCAAAACGCATTGCATTTAGCACCATATTGCACTGCGTTTAGCACCAAAACACACTACATTTTGCTGCAAATAGCCCCAAAACGGGTGTTAGTGGCGGTTGGTTTAAATAAAAATTCATTTTGCTGCATGTACATGCCGCCCCCTTTTTGCAGCAAAACAAACCCTCGCGAGAATCGATTTTTTGCGGCAAGATGAGCGGTTGGTGGACAAAAAGGGCACTCATGGCGTTAAATTTCTTACCGAAAAGCTTACAAAAGCTGACGAATTGACAAGTGGACAAGTGAACGAGTTAATCGTTCGTCTTATCGTGTTTTGGCATAAATACCTCCATTTTGACATAAGGACATAAGAAACATAAAGAAGTAGTCTTGACTTTTCCCTCATTCCTGTGCCACAGGAAAGATGCTTTCAACTTGTAGAGCATGCACTGAAAGGCATCCAACAGGTTACTTTTCGAGGCATACCCACGTTTTGCCACAGACAAATGCGGCAGAATTTCAGATTTTATCGTATCTTTGTCCAGTACTTTG
>ERZ773067.1943-NODE-1943-length-10681-cov-8.871636_pt1 | contig 10681 bp, 10 predicted proteins | sample MGYA00580622_ERZ773067 | MGnify/ENA primary metagenome ERZ773067 (study PRJEB29015, sample SAMEA2737998) | human oral metagenome | biome: human oral; feature: human-associated habitat; material: dental | place: China | collected 2113 ...
CAACTATAACTAATTATTTGTATGATATGTTTTTAAATGAAATAAATAAAAAAATGTAAGCAATCAAGCAGATTGATTACAAGCATATATAAAAAAGGAGTGGGAAACTATGAAAATATGGAGTATAGGAACAAATAGAACAGATTATAATAATGGAGTAACAGGCTTTATCTTTGATAACATCTTGGACACCACTGATATACTTGAAATACAAGAAATATCAGATGATTACTTCCAAAAGAGTGGAGCAGGAGAAGACACTCAAATTAATCTTTATATTACAGATAATACACTATATACATTAGCAGTAGTAAAAAGTTGTATTAAGTTTAAATGCAAGTTAAATTGTATGCACTATATCTCAAGTTTAGGTTGTTATATAGCACAACCAATGCTATAATATATGTAAGCAATCAAGCAGATTGATTACAAACATTGTAGCTTTTATAAGGAGCAGGAAGAAATGGAAGAAATGGAAAAAATAATGAAGAATTTAGAAAAGTTGATGAATAGAGATTTCGATTTTATCAATGCAGGACGAATAGTTCTAGTAGCAGATAGCAGAAAAGTAAATGAAAATATGGTAAATTCAATCTGTAACGAGCTAAGTATTCAAACTAACCACATCAAAAAAGATGAGTTAAAAAAGATAATAGAACAAATTGAATTAGAACTTGATTATTTAGTCCCTGAAATACCGAAATTAAAAAGAAAGATTGATTAAAAACAGTCGTATAAAAACAATCATAACCAGGAATAAAAAAATCTAACTTCACTTATTAAAAATACTGTTCAAAAAAAAGGGGGATATAAAAACAATGGCAATCTTTGGATATGCAAGAGTAAGCACAGATACTCAAGACCTAACAAGACAATTAAAAGCATTGGTAAATGCAGGAGTTCAGCCACAAAACATCTTTAAAGATGTAGGAAGTGGGAAAGACTTCAATAGAATAGAGTATCAAAAGCTAATTAATAATACTTTAAAAGCAGGCGATACCTTGTATATCACATCAATAGATAGATTAGGCAGGAATATGAAAGATATAGAGCAGGAATATCAAACTATAACTGAACTTAGGCAGTGTAAACTTATTAGCCTAGAAGAGCCTTTTTTATCTTCATCTAATGATGAGATTATGAATGAACTCCTAAGACCTATACTTTTAAAGTTTCTTTCTTGGGTAGCAGAGAGAGAAAGGAAAGAGATGTTGAATAGGCAAAAACAAGCCTATAATTCAATGAAAAAGGATTGGAAAGGCAGATTAATTAGTAACAAGACAGGTAAAGTAATGGGAAGACCTAAGAAATATATAGACCTAAGCAAAGAGCAAAGGGATAAGGTAGAAGAATGGATTGCAGGAACTAGGAGTTGCTTGTCAGTTGCCAAAGAACTAGGAATTTCAAGGACTACATTATATCGGATAAGAGAAGAAGAATATTAATAAAAGCAAAAAGGCTTCACTGTCGAGTAAGCCTTTTTTTAATAAATCAAAATCAAAAAAAAAAATAATACTTTAGTAAGTCAAGTATATTATATCACATAATCAAAAAAATTGTTTTTTTGTTTTTTTTATTGTCAGTTGCATTCTGTCGCCACTTTCTTTAGTCCGTGGGGAATTTAGGAGGAGGAAAACAAAAAAGCGTTTTTAATCTTAAAAATTACTAAAAAAACTATTTTTAATTTTAGCTATTCAAGTAGCTGTTCAATTTTTTCTTTTTAATACCAATGTTTTTTAATCGTCCTGAATAGCAACTATTTTTGCTATTCAACAGCTATTCAGAAATTTTCTTTTTAATACCAATGTATTTTAAAAATCTGAACCCATTGAATAGCTAACCCTATCAAAATTTATATATAAGAAAAAAAACAAAAAATAAAATTTTTTATATATGGAATTAAGCATTTAGCTATTCAGCTATTCAAGATTTTTAGTTTTTAATTGGTATTAAAGGTTTTTTTACTTGAATAGCTGATGAATAGTAATAAAAATGAACAGTGTTAAAAGATAGAATTAATCGTAAGTTTAATATTGAATAGCAAGTTGAATAGTTCCATAACTGAGCAGTTCTTTTCTCTCCTACTTCTTTTACTCCCCACGGACAATATAAAAAAATATAAGTATCTTGTTTATTCTATACTTTTTCTCTAAGAGTTAAGAATTCCTAACTGTAAAGACTAAAATCAATTTTAATTTTTAAAAATTGTTTCAATATTTTGATTTTTTGATGTGTTGACTTCAAAAAAAGTATTGTAATATTTTAAAATATATGCTACAATAAATTAATTCTAATATTAAAAAGGGGGTTAAAAATATGATTGAAAATAAAGAAAACAAAGGAAATAACTTCTTCATTTACTCTATTTGTGGCAGAAAAAATGGCTATAATAAAGCAAAAGAATTATTAGAAGAAAAATATGTAAATGGAGAAACAGTGGAAATAACTCAACTTGCTAAAGAATTAAGAGTTACATATACAACAGCTAGAAATTATTTACATAGATTTTTAAGAGAAGAATTAAAAATCGAAACAGATACTAAAACTTATAACTATAAAAGATAGAACATTAAAAATAGAATAAAAAAAAATCACTACTGGCAATAGTGATTTTGAGATATAGAGATAATATCGTATAATAAAAACCCTTTTAAAAATTTTCTCTATTTTTTCTTTTGGTATTTATAATATACCATATAAGAAAGGTAAAGTCAAAGAAAAACTTAGAGTTCTCTCACGATAACACTCAAATTCATTCATTCTTTTTATCTTTATATCGCTAAAAAAAATTGATTTAATGTTCTTCTTTATTAAAAAATAAAGGAGAAAGAAAAATGAACAAAGAAGAATTAGAAAAACTATTAAAAGAAAATAATATTGAAGTTGCTAAAAAAATGAAACCATTTCCAAGTGTAATGGGGTTAGAGGAAGATTTTAAATATAAGTACCTTACAGACAAAGGCAAGTATAAATACGAGGCAATATCAGTAAAAACGCTTGTTGAATACATTTTTAATAAAAAATTTGTGGGGGAATATTTTTATAAAGACTTCGCAACATATGAAAATCCCTACGATAGCGAAAAAGGATTTATAAAACACTATGATAAAGAAAAAGGGATATGGAAGAATGCAGAAGAATGGATAAAAGACAAAATTGATGAGTTTTTTCGTGATGAAGATACAAAAGATATAATTAAAAGTTGCAGATTTGCATTAAACAAAGATACTAGAACATCAGATAATAAGATAATTTACGCAAGTTTAATTCACGAAATGAATAAATCTCTAAAAAGAATAGGAAGTCATTGGAACACTTCTTTTGAAAAGGAATATTTAACAGTTAGTTTTAAAAACGGAACTCTGTTTTTGTTTCAAAAATCAGGAGAATTCAAGTTTTTAGAAATAAAACATCAAGATTTTTTAACAGAAATTTATTTTAACACAAATTTTGATGTAGAAAAATTAAAAAATAGAGAAAATAGACTTTCTTATTTTTTGAAAGAAAAAATAGAACTTGATACCACTGAAAAAATGGACTATTTTAACGCAATTTTATTTGATTTTTTCTTAACTGAAAATGAAAGTCATCACACGCTTTTCTTCATTGGGAAAAAAGGCAGTGGTAAAAGTACCTTTATGAAACATATAATGGGTTGTTCAAGTATGAGAGATTGTGCAATAATAGTAGATTTACAAAAGCTAGTAGGGGAAAGATTTACTAATCCGAAATGGTTTCAGTACCCACTGATTTTTACAAATGAAACGAGGGAGAAATATGTAGAAGATAATGCTACTTTCAAACAAATGGTAGCGAAAGAAGACATAACGATAGAACAAAAGATGAAAGACCCCACAGTAGCAAAGCCATACGGAAAAATCATAGGTTTAGGGGAAATTCCTTTTAGAATTAAAATCGACGGGGGAGCAGATGATAGAATAATCAACCATTTCTTCGGCAGTAATAAACTAATTTTTAAAAAAGAAGATTTAGAAGATTATAAAGAGTATTATGCAGAAATAAAAGAAAAGGACACTACAAAAAATGATGAGTTGCTACAATTTTTAGCGTTTGAGAAGTATGAAGATTTAACAGACATACTAATTAAAGGGTGTATAGCATTTGCAAATGGGAAATATTGGAAAAACAGAAGAAGTTTTAAAAAGAAATACGAAGAATTGTTCCACGAGCAAAGTATCGAATTTTCTCTGTTACAAAATTCTTACTTTGAAAAGTTCTTAACTTTTATAGAGCCATCTTCAAACAGTTTTATAAGATGTTCAGACTTCTTTGAAATCTTTAAAATCTTAGAAATTTCGGCAGTTAGTAAGCATAACGCAATGAAAGAGCAGTTAGAACAAGTATCAGAAAAGTTAAAATTTGATTTAAGATATTTTAAGACAAAAGAAAATAATTTGTGCGTTTATGCAGAAAGTGTGGAAATGTCAGGAAATACCAAGAAAAAAGTAGTTGATAACAACTATAATTTAACTAGAAACAATCAGTTTATTTTTGGGTTTAAGTTAAAAGAGTTTAAGGAAATAAAGGCATTACTAAGCAATAATAAAAATTTTACACAAAAAAATGATTTTGAAAAGTATAATTCTATCAATAACTTTTGGGAAACAACCACTGAATTTATGCAGAAATTGTTCCCTGAGAAAATAGCAGAAAAAACTAAAATTGCAGAAATAAAAGAAATAGAATTTAAAAAAGTGGCAGGAGCAGATACTCCCCACGGACACAAAACTATTGATGAATTCGCAAAAGAAATAGATGACTATTTCAACCCAAATAAAATAAATTCTAAAGTAGAGTGATAAAAATGTCTATTATAAAATCATTAAACTTTAAAGAGAAGTTAGAAAAAGTACATAGTTTAGAAGAAAAAATTTTCAATTATTACGGAGTGGACATATATAATTTTTATTGTCCACACTGTAATGATAAAAGAATGAAACCTTTTAAGAGTAATCAAGGGGATTATCATAAAATTAAATGTTATGGTTGTAATACAAATTTAGATGTCCTAGACATAGCAAAATTAATGGATAGTAACTTAAAAAATGCTAGTGCAGGAGCAATAGTAGATTACTTATTAGATATAGATTATTCTAATGTTGCTATTGCTTCACCTATCATTGAAACTAAAAAAATAAAGTTACAAATCGATGATTATGATGAGTTTATAGCAGACGCTTTAAACAAGTTTAATCGTGCAGTAGTTACAAATAATAGTAAAGAATTAGAGTACCTTTATAACAGGGGATACACACATCAAGACCTAGAAAGTTTTAAAAATTTATTGGGGTTAGATAAAGATAATAACATAGTATTTGTATGCAGTTATTATAGTTATATTTTAAGACTTCTTAAGCCTTGGCACGATAAACATAATAAAGAAATGAGATATAAAAATTCAGAAAAATTGAAAAAAACAGAGCATTATTGCTTTCTGTATGAGCAAGTAAGAGAAAATAAAATCATAGAAAGTAACTATAATTTGTTTATATTCGAGGGAGTTTTTGACGCTCTAACATTTAAGCTAGTAACAAAAAATAAGTTCCTTGCGTTCAGCACAGGGGGAGCAGATAGCAACCATAAATTAATAGCAGATAAGATTAACGATATAGCAAGTAGATTAAATCATAAAGTCAATATATTTATTCTATTCGATAATGATGAAACAGGAGAATATAATGCAAATCTACTTGCAGACCTATTCAATAAAAATTATATAAATGTATATAGTAATATGTCAAAATTCTTATTCAAAAATTCAAAAGACATTTCAGATGAATTTAAAAATAACAGAGAAAAATTACAAGAAAGAATAAATTGTCTTATCAATAAAATAAGTTAAAAAAAAGGGGTAGCTACTATATGGCTACCCCTTTTCAAACGATTTTAAACGCTATCTGAGAGCGTCATTTTTTTTAGATTTTTTATTTTTTTTCTTCTTTAGGTTTTAAACTTTCAAAACTCTTTTTTTCAAAGTTATTTTTTATATCTTCTTCAATTTTTTGCAGAAAAAATTTTGTATCTTCTACACCAAGTTCTTTTGCATATTTTTTTATTGTTTTCACAATTTCTTCAAGTTTCAAATCATTTTCGGCAATCTTTGTAAATTTTAGGACTTGTGCAGGAGTTAAGCCAAAATCTTTATAAGTTCTCTTTTTTTTGTTACCATTTTCTACTGTTGTATTCTCCACGGACTTTTTCTTTTCTTCTTTAATTTGTTCCTTAACTTCTTCCTTGTTATAATTTTCTTGATTAGGTATAGGTATTTTTTCAACTTCATTTTGTTTTATTTCTTCCTTAACTTCTTCTTGATTATTTATGTTTTCTTCAAAATCATTATTGTACATATTTTATCATCTCCAATTTTTTTTAATATAATACTATTGTATTATATTCAAGCAAAATTGTCAATTCAAAATATGCTATTCCCCCCTTTATTTTCAATAAAAAACTCTATTCATTATATAATGAATGTGATATAATATATATAATATAAATAGTAACTATTTATTAAAAGGGGGGAATAGGCAAGATACTCGCTATACCGTAAACGGTATGCTCTATCTTGCAAAGGGTTGCACCCTTTTGAAACCTGCATTGCACTCTTACTTCATAAAAGCAGTGCTTTTAATTGTATCGTGCAAATGGGGAAGTTTTAGCACTCCCCACGCCCCTTGCCATTGCAAAACAATTTTAAATATTTCAGGGGACAACCTGAACTATTCAAAATTATTTCGCTAGAAAAAATCATACATCTATATAAAGTTTTCATATATGTATTTTGAAGAAAAGGAGATAAAAAATGATTGAAGAAATAATTGAAGAAAAGATTGAAGATGAAAAAATAGAAGTTATAAAAAAGAAAAGAGTTGAATTTCAGTGTGATGAAGACTTATTAAAATTATTAGATATAAGAGCAGAAATAAAAGAGATAAGCAGGAGCGAATACATAAGAAATTTAATCCTGAAAGATGTAGGAAATATTAATAATAGTATAGACATAGATACATTAAAGAAGATAAAAAGATTAATGGTAGAGTTTAGAAAAATGCGAATAGCATTTACTAGATTAGGGGTAGTTTTCAACCAAGGTATTAAACTTTTTATCAAGGGAAAGAAAAGAGAATTAGAAACATTAGAAGATGAATTAATGAAGTTGTTAGATGAAGAAAAAGAGAAACTAGAAGACTATAAAAAGTATCTTTTATAAGGGGGATATATGCCAATTTTAAAAGCCATAGGAAAGAACAAAGATAAAAAAAAGGGAAGTACAAAACAAACATTATCAGGAATGAAAGCAGTTTTAAACTATATAGCAAGAGCAGGGAGGGAAGAACAGATATATAAAAGTTTCGGAATGGGTTTAAGCGATAATGTAGATAAGGCTAATAATACAATAGTTTTCAATAAGAAGACGCACGATAAAGTGGATAATAACTTATATAAACATTTTGCTTTATCGTTCCCCCCGGGGTTCGATAACTTAGAAATAATAGAGAAAATTACAAGAGAATTTGTACAGAAAGAATTTGTTGATAAAGGCTTTCTTGCTTTCGTAGGAATACATATAGACAAAGACCATTACCATAGTCATATACTTGTGGACACTGTAAATTTTAATACAGGGTACAAGCTACATCAACTAAATAATGCAGACCTGAAGAAAGCAAGATACAAAGATAAAATTCTTCCTGAACAAGAAATTTCATTGCAACATTTAAAGGATAGTATGGAAGAAATATCACTAAAATATGGAGTAGAAAGTCCAAAAAAAGATAAGGAAAATAAGAAGAATAAAAGTATAAATATAGGGAAAATGGCTAAGTATAAAGGGGTAACGAAAGAGAATTCGTGGCGAACTAAAATATCAAAAGTATTTGAAGAAGTTGTCTTAAATGTAACAACCACAGTAGAAAATTTACAGGATAGATTAAAAGAAAAAGGTATCTTCTTTAATAGGTTCAATAAGGAAAAAAAGTCATTAACATTAGGAACAATGTATGAAGATAAGGGAGAAAGTAAAAAAGGATTAGTAAAACTTAACACACTAGAAAAAGAAGAAGATTATAGATTTCAAGTAACTAAAAATATCTATAATTGGGATAACTTGTGGGAAGAATTAGACAAGCACAAGGTTAAATTACTGGAGCAGGAGCAGGAGAAAGAAAAAAATAACGATTTTAATTTAGATTTAGATGTTTTTGATGAAATAGAAAAAGAAATTAAATTAGAATTAGAAAAAGATAAGGAATTATCTAAGTCTAAGACAAAAACAAAGACCTATACTTTGGAAGAAGAAAAGCAAATTGAAGAAAACACAAGAAAATATATTGAAAACTTTAATAAAAAACAAGCATTACTTGAAAAATCTAAAGAAAATAAGTCCGTGGAGAAGAAAGACGAGCCTAGAATTGAGAAAAATGCGATAGAAGACGCTATAAAAAATCAAAGATTGGCAGAAGAACAAAGGTTAAAAGACTTAGCAAATGAAGAAAGTAACAAGAAAAAGAAAAAAATTTCATATTCGGAAGATAAAGAAAAAGAAAAAGATACTGAAAAAGAGTTATAAAAAGGGGGAAAAATGGACGATAACAAACAAAACTTCTTAAAAAACTTAGATATAATCGCAACTGTTCCAAACTTACTAAGAGAAAACAAGGAAGAAATAGCGAATACAAGTAAAACTTTATTGGAAAATAACAAGAAACTTGAAAATATAAAAGCAGAGTTTTCTCAAATGCAGACGACAAGCAAAGAATTATTAAATGCTCTAAATACATTAGATACTCAACAGATTATCAAACTTATAGATGATTTTAAGAATATAGCAGAGCCAATCAGGAAAGACTTAAAGTCTATCCTATTAAAAGAACTAATTGAAGAAATAAAGCCACAATTAAAAGAACTTGTATTTGAAGAACTAAAAGAGATAATTACTGAAGAACTAAGAAACGCAACGAAAGGAATAATAACCAATTATCAATATAAATTAGAAAAAACATTTTCTAGTGAAAGCGAACATCTAGTAAAAACGATAGAGAGTACAGAAAAGGAAGTAAAATCACTTAATACAGGGAAAGAAAAGTTAAAAGAAGATATAGAAGAATTAATCAAGGGATTAGATACTGATAGAAATAAAAGAAAGCAAATGATTGAAGAAGATAGAAAACATAGAGAACTAGAAACAAGAAAAATCGAAGTAACAGCAAATAGCATAGAAAAAAAATTAGATGAATATAGCTATATTAACAGTGCCGAATACCATATCTATAACACCCTTGCACAAGGATTATTCTCATTTTTTTTAGCAGTTGCAGGTTTTATAGCAAAATGGAATATCTTAGTTATAATAGCCTTAGCATTATTCGGAGTTTTCAAAGGCTTTACTCTTTTCAAAATACTAAAACATCAGAAAGAAGAATATTAAAAATATAGCAAAGTAAGGCACAATCTAAAGTTGTGTCTTTTTTTTATAAACTTTTTTGTGTTCTCAGCGAACCACCGTTACACTTTTCAAAGTGCCATAAATAGCACTTTAACGCGAAAAGTGTAACCTTTCTTTTTTTCTTTTATTTTTTATAAAATAAGTCCGTGGAGAAAGATTTCATCTATCTTTTTAAGTTATAATGTAGTATATTTTATATTCTTTTTAATTTATTTTGATTATCCAATATTTAACTTTACTAATAAATACTATATTAGTACACATTTTAATACTTATTACTATTATTTTACCAGCTGTATAACATCTTTTTTATATTGGTATTAAAAGATATTTTAGATTATATATTTAATCTATTATATTTTATTTTGGTATTAATATAGATAAAAAATGTATTTTAAAATAAAATTTTGAAATTAAAATAAATAAAATATCAAATTTTAGCATTTTTTACATTTTTTCTTTTAAAATCAATGATTAGACATTTTAAAACAGATACGGAAATACATTAATAAATCAAAGTAATTTTTCTTTTAATTTCAATACTTTTTATATGTAAGCAATCAAGCAGAAAGATTACAAGCAATTCTATTTGCAATATATTAAAATAAGAGTATAATATATATATTATGGTATCAAGTGATTATGTAAGCAATCAAGCAGGTTGATTACAAGCAACTAACTATATGAAAGGGGAGTTTTTATGGTAGTAGTAGGACTTAGTAAGGCTTTATCTTTATTTATCAATGAGCAAACTTCATCTTTTGATGAAGAAAAACAAGTTTATAATATTGAATTTATTGACGGAACACGACTTCAAATGGAGAGAAAAGGGATTAAAAAGAATATAGAAAAGTATGTAAATGAGCATAAAGAAGAACTTGAAAATGCTTTACATCAAGCAGAAAGATTACAAGCAGAAACACAAGTTGCAGTATTCAATAATATACCTGTTTCTAGATTACAAGCATTTTTCACACTTGAAAATATTGAAATATTAGAAAAATTAATTCAATTAGATAAAACAGGTGCAATAGTAGAAAGCCACGAAATACCTAAGCATTATCAAAAGCTAAGTAATAATAAATCTGTAAGTATTCGTATGAATGAAGAAATATACAACAAAATGAAGTTGTACAGTGCTAAAACAGGGGAAACAATAGCAACTATAACTAATTATTTGTATGATATGTTTTTAAATGAAATAAATAAAAAAAT
>ERZ773067.1946-NODE-1946-length-10673-cov-3.752967_pt1 | contig 10673 bp, 15 predicted proteins | sample MGYA00580622_ERZ773067 | MGnify/ENA primary metagenome ERZ773067 (study PRJEB29015, sample SAMEA2737998) | human oral metagenome | biome: human oral; feature: human-associated habitat; material: dental | place: China | collected 2113 ...
CGTAGCTGATACCGCAACTAAGAAGTACGCAGTTGACTTGTTGTTCATGGTTGGATCTACTATACATCCGGCTATCACAGCACAAGTAATTCGAACTGGTCTTGCCACTACTGTACCAGCAACTGGTACTGTCGGTGTTTACAACTGGGATAATAGCGTTTCTATTAAGGATATAGTGGAAAATGTTAATGATTCTAGTCTTAACCACACTGTTACGATAATGGATAAGGCTCCCGAAACTGCAACAGCCGCAAACGTTGTAACTGCTGCTCTGACATCGCTTTATGCAAACTACGCTTCTGCAACTCGTACTAACATAACCGAAGCCGCTACTAACAATAACAGCTTTGGAATGACACGTAAGGAACACGAACAAGGTCCTAAACATAAGTTGAATGTCATCACTATGGACAAACAACTTGAAATGATAGGTCTTGAACTTGAAGCCGATACTTCTAATATCCAAATCAAGGATATGGCTGCTATGGGTGTGAACGTAATATCTTATCTGTACACGGGTGTTCAGAATGCTCTTGTTCAGTCTTTGGATGAAGTTATACTTGACCACTTGTACAAACTTGGTGTAACTCACGCAGTTAATACTAAGATGTCGCAAGGAATTGACTATAACCTCTACATCGACAACCCGGCCAACACTACTCTTAACTTCGCAACTCAGGTTAAGGTACCTTTCCTTGATATTCTTGGAACAGACCGTAAGGCTGATATGGGTACTGTGCCTAATGCAATTGTTTCTTCGGCTTACGAAAATCAGATAACTCACATTGACCGATTGTATTCTAGAATACTTGCTATCACTGAGTTTGTTCAACAACAATGTCGTATTCCTGGAGAAGGTGGATACTTCTGTGTACTGGGTGGGGCTCGTGCTGCTGCTCTTAAGAAACACAGTGGATTCATCATCAGTCCGAACAGCAATACTCTTACTCAATCTCCTGAGTTGGTTTATTCTGGTAGCATATTTGGAATATCGGTGTACAAGAATCCTCGTATCGGATTTGAAGATCCCCGTATTCTTATTGGACGTCGTGGTGATGATAAAGATCCTGGAGCTAAGTTCTTGGCATACGACCTTGCTTCTAGCCGTCAGGTGGTTGCTGAACAAACAATGGCTGAGAAAATCCGTGTTTGGTCTCGCTTCAACATCGCAGACGTTGGTTTCTATCCCGAACTTAACTACTTCACCTTTATCGCAGTTAACAAATATCAATTTGTATAATACACGATATCGTACAGAAAAAATCCTCCGAATGTATTCGGGGGATTTTTTGTATTAAATAATCATATATAAACCATGAAGTTAACTACAGGACTACAAATATTAAGTTCAAAGAACTTAGAGAAGACGATATCAAAAAAGATATTACTTGCGAATACATCAGATAGAGTCATTGATAAGAAGGCTCAGGAAGCTGCTGTTGGTGTATCCAGCGACCCAGCATATTTACCAGGAGATTCTATCAATATGGTATTTAATCCTGATATTAGATACCGTAATTATTTCACATTCTCACCTCTGACGAATATCGACTATCGCAATAATTTATTGATATTTGCCGAGAATAAAGAGATCCGTAAAGCCGTCCGTATCATAGCAAATGAGACAGTTGTAACTCAGACAGAATTATTCAAATATCCAGTATATCCTGATATAGCAATGACACAGGTGCCTGAAGATAAACAGAAAATATGTGAAGGAATCATGGATTATTTGAATAAGTATTTCTATCCCAAGTTATATCAAATGTATAACTTCAAGAAGGATGGATTAAATGAAACTGTCAAGGAATATTTGAAGACAGGCAAATTAGCCTACGAAATAATATATGATAATTTACAGAATCCTAAAGATATCATAGGTATTCAACCTATTGATCCAGGTTGCTTACAGAAGTTCAAATATAATGATATCACCTACTATGTTCAGAGAGGAGCATTAGACACATCAGAGAGGGTATTAGCTGATAATCAGGTTGTTCTAGTTGAATATAATGAATATGATTATGGTTATGTTTCATTTGTAGACTCTCTTCGTATGAGTTTCAATATCATGAGGTCAATGAGTACATCAAAGGCTTTATGGTTTGCGGCTAAGTCTCAGGTTAGAATGCACATTAACCTAGAACTTGGAGAATTATCATATAAAGAAGCTAAACAGAGACTCTCTGAAGCCAGAAATGATTATACCAATACTTTCTCGATGACTGATTTAGGCGTGATTAATTTCAATAACCAACCTAATAACACAGGATTTAGAGAATTCTTTACTGCAAGTTCTGCTAATGGAGCTCCATCAATAGAAGAAATAAATGCCAATGGTCCCGACTTATCTGAAGTTGATTCATTGGACTATTGGTCAAAGCTATTCTGGCAAGATACAGAAATACCTATGTCTCGTATTGACCCCTCGGCTAATGAGACTTGGGGATTTACTGATGTTGAAGCTCTTAACCGTATAGAAATCACATTCTCCAAGTTCATTCAGGAGATACGTGATAAGATGGAGGTTCTATTCCTTAAACCAATTATCATTCAGCTTACTCTAAAAGAAGTTGAAATAGGTATTGACCTAGCCTTATTAGATTATATCAAGATTAAGTGGTTATCGTTCAATCAATATGAGAAGATGGCTGAACTTGAGATATTGAATAAGAGAGTTGAAATAGCTAAGAATGTATCTGATTTTGGATCAGTGACTGATGTATATGGAAATGAAAGACAGCTATTCCCGATTGATTGGTTATCGAAGAATTTCCTTGAATTCACTGAGGAACAGCTTAAAGATATTGATGCTGAAAGGGTTCGTCAGAATATTAAACTTGGTTTTACAGCTGATGGACGTAATCCTCAGGAAGTAGCTGAGGAAGAAGAACAAAAACGACAAGAAGAGGAAGAACGACGTCAGCAAGAGGAAGAAGAAACAAGCCAGGAAGATGAAGAAGTAGAGGAAGTAGCTGATGAAGAACCAAACCAGGAAGATACGGATGAATCAGCAAACCAAGAAGACGAAGGAGAAGAACAATGATAACACATCTAAGATATTATATACCAGGAACTTGGGGTAATATTCAGAACCTTAATGAAGCTGCTAAATCAAAAGCACAGAGGAGGCTATTTGGTATGGCTCTAGCTTATAAGAGAGGAGACTTGGATTCTAAGTATGTAAATGATGATATCAAGAAACTATCCAAGTTAAGTGTTCAGAAACTTCAAGACTTTGCCAAGACGAATGAGAAGAAACGTAAGAAAGATGGAACAGTAGGTAAAAGAAATAACTTACCTAACTACACAAGAGACGGTAAAAATTATAAAACAAAAGATGAAATCGAAAGATGAAATCAAATAATAATCAACCATCATCTGATTACAATAATCAATATATTATATTATGGATATAATTAATCAAATAAAAGAAAAAATCAGATTTAACAGACCGACGTTAATATCTGGAACAGTATTGATAGCTTTTCTGATACTAAACCTTATGACGTGTCAGAGTAATATCAATTTACGTAATCAACTCCGTATATCAGAACATAACACACAGGCTGCTCTTGATACAATACATATATTGAAAGATAAGAATGGTAAATTGTATTCTGAAAAGAAATCATATATTGCAACTGTCAAAGACTTGAAAGAATTGAATAGTGGGCTATATGAAAGAATAGAGCAGTTGAATCGTCAGGTAAGAAGACTTATCATAGCTGGGTCTAATATTGATGTAAAAGTATCTGATACTGTTGTGATAGATAGATATATACCATATCATCTTGACTCAATGGTTAATCTTACATATAAAGATGAATCTGTTAATGCCACCACAGCTATCACTATAAGAGATAAGGATATAAAACTTAATTCATTCACATACGGAATAAATATACCATTAGAGATATATTTTACATCTGATTATAATGTAATTGCCCGTAGTAGCAATGATAAAGTTAAATTCTCTAAGATAGACTCATTTATAGATCCTAAAATAACAAAGCTACAAAACCCACCCAAATATGGTTTTGGTTTACAGATAGGATTAGGTGGAATGTACGGATATGATTTTATCAATCAACGTCAGATTCCGTCAGTTGGTGTATATGTTGGATTAGGATTTAGTAGAAACCTCATAAAATTTTAATACAAAATAAATTATGACACAAGAAGAAAGAGACAGAAATGAAAAAATGGAAGAACTTCGCAGAATGGAGGAAGAATCAGGTATGAATAAGGAAAAATATGATTACGCTGATGAGGAATACAATGCTCCAGAATATGAAGAAGCCATAGAAGAAGCAGAAGAATATAAAGAAACTATAGAAGACGAAAACAAAGAAAAATATGATTATGCTGATGAAGAATACAATGCTCCAAGATATGTAGAAACTGAACATAATCATAATGTCAAAAATATCAAAAAAGATAGACATGAGCCAAAACAACCATCTCAATCACATCAATCAGAGCCAAATATTGTTGATGGATATAAGAAGATAGATCTTGATGAGTTACCTAATGGTGGAGTATTCTATCCCCATAGCTGGAGGTTCGCATATCGTTGTCCAACAACTCTTGAAGTAGCTAATTTCTCTACCATACAAGAAAACGATACACCTGCTATTGTTGCTGCGGTTGAAGACTTAATCCGTAAATGTGTGAAGATATGGGATGTTAATACACAAAGAGAGGTATCTTCTGCAGAAATCAATGACGGTGATAAGCTATTCTTTATGTTGAAGATAAGAAGCTTCTATATACCAGGTCAAGATGTGAAGTTGGAAGAGACTTGTGATATATGCCACGAAGTATTTGAAGCCAAGTTAACTACGGAATCAATACAGTACAAAAAACCAACTGATAAATTGGTAAATGCTTTTGATGGTAGGTTATTTACTCTTAATATGGGACTTGAAGAACCTATCGTGTTTCGCATACCAACAATAGGTACCTCAGCAAGATTATTTAAGTATGTGGTTAAGGTTATGCGACAAACACCAGATACAAAGAAAGATCCTATCAACAATACAGTTCATGATAAAACATTCCTTTTGATAGCTCCTTGGTTGTTTGTAACAGGACAGGAAACTATTAAGGAGATAATGTCTCGGTTCAAACAAATACAGAAAGACTCTAAACTATTGAATGCGTATCTTTCTATTGTAAATAACATTGAACTAGATAATTTAGAAAATATCGAGGCTATTTGCACTCATTGCGGCTCGGAGGTGTCGTCGGAAATCCGATTTCCCGGAGGATGGAAACATTTCTTTGAGTCTGAAAACACTAACGAATATTGGTAATGAAGTCCAATACGAAGATGATAAATTTATATCGGTAGGAGCTGAGGATCTAAAACTATCATTGTTTTGGAAAAATCCTCAGTTCATACTACTGAGATTAATTTATTATCAATCAATAGTTGATTTAAACAATCACTATGAGAATTGTGCGATGTTAACTTACAAAACACACAACTCGCAACAAGATCTCAATAATTTAGAATATTATGTATTTACTAATTTAATATCATATATACAGAAAATACTCAAAGAAGAAGCTGATGCTCAAAACTCAGCAGAAGCTAATGAGTCTGCGATGGATAATTATAGTAAAATGCAATCTAGTTCTCGCAGTATGTTTAATAATATGAAATCAGGTTTTAAAATACCAAAAGTATAATATACACACAATGTGGTATGCAAGTTACGTTATCAGAATATAGTACCAGAAAGAGCAGTAAGTTTCTTAATTTTCTACACTTACATTCAGAATCCGATAATGGATTAGGTATGATAATATTTAATGGGGTTAGTCCTGATGGAGTGTTCTTACCTGTTTATAAGAATGTCAAAGACTTTTTCAAAGATGTAATGGAATTTGTTGATATAATGTATGATGACATAATTCTGTTCTATCTTACAGAACCTAAAAACACACTATTGTGCTTGACATTTGATTTGTTTGATGAATTAGATAATCCAGATGGCGAGCTGACAATAGATATAGCTCCTTATATTAAGATATTTGATAATGGAATTATGAAATCATACATTTCACTGTGTTTCAGTGCAGATGGAAGAATAATAACCAAGAAAATAACCAAAAACCTATGATAACCGCACGTATAGATCGAGATCTAACCAAAGCAGACCGAACAGCAAGTATATTGATTGATGTACTTGAAGAATTTAACAAAGGCATGAAACGTCCTCGTCATGGTATGGATGTTATGGTTAATAACCGCCATACAAGAGGTATAACATCATTCGACTATAGAACAGTAGATGAAATCGTAAATGACACGATAGATTATTTTGAAGACAATTCTGTTGCTGTTGGGTACGCCTCTGAAAAAGCTAAAGAATCTCATCTGAATATGTATATTAATTACAGACAAGAGGATGAAGATCCAAGCATGGATAAAACTATATTATTTAGTTTAGAAGTCAGAAATAAGCGTAATAGTTATGGCACAACCAACTATGATCTATATATCACAGCATACGATGATGAAAAATATATGTTAGGTAAAAAGAGAGTACCTGTGTCGTATCAGGATATTTGAAAATAACTGTCTCATGGTGTAATGGTTTAGCACAATAGATTTTGGTTCTGTTTGTGGAGGTTCGAATCCTTCTGAGACAACTAGAATGAAATTTTATCATTTAAGAAATAAAAATAATAAATCATATTTAATTAAAAAAAAAATGACGCTTAACATATCATCGGAACTTAGTAGAGTTTTCATCAATTTCATATCTGAAAGAATATTAGCAAGACGAAAAGAACTATTCGCAAATGATTTTGCAGAGCTGTTGCTTGCTGCTTCTAAAGAAGAATATTATGAAGCTGAATATGGTAATTTAGAATCTCTGCTAAAAGACGTAACTAAATTTGTTGATGTTATGTTCACTGAGATATTGTTGTTTGGTGAATTATTCTCAGACGAAATTATAGAAATAAATCTATATAACGAAGAAGACGATATATTAGTCAATATTATACCAGACATCACCAAGAAATCTAATGGATCTACAACTAGGAAAATAGATATCGCGATACATTCAGAAATATACGGTGATAAATTAAAAACACTGAGAAAATAAATCACATAAAAATGAAAACTATACAATTTGAATTACTAGACAATGATACTATCACAGTCGAAGGCATAAAATGTTACAGAATAGTATATGATGATGGTAAATTAGGATGATATATTTCTTCTAAAGATATCATCACAGGCAATAATACATTTTTAGATAAAGACTCTGTTGTTGCTGGCGATATAACATTGAATGGCATTAGGTTGTATGACTCACAGATAATATCTAAAAGCAAACAAAATATAAAATTATCAGGCAAAGAAACATATATCACAGAATGTAACATATTCATTGATAAGGAAAGTGTTTTGGAAATAAATACACGTAATTCATCAATAGAAAACTGTAACCTATTCATTGGTAAAGATTCTTGTTTGGAGATAGATGGTGATGTAGATGTATCTGATTTAGATTTAACAATGAAAAATGATTATATCTATATTAATGATACAGAAATATCTAAATCGTCATTAGAAGGTTCTGTGATTCTTGATGGAAGCGAGATAGAATCAACTAATATAAAATGTCTATCTAACAATTACAAGGGCAACAAAAATATACATGATATAATAAACATCAGAGAATCAAAAATCAAAGGCACGCCTAAATGTGATATATCAGGAAATGATATACTCATAGATAGATGTAATATAAATGGTGATAACTATTTAGAAGGAAATATTTATTTTGTTGATTGTGATATGAAGTACATTAATAATATTCAATCAGATATGTCATCAAATAAATCATTTAAATCGTGTAAATTTCAACATACATTTATCGATGTTAGAGACGATAAACTCGTAGAGAACAAAGATCTAACTCGGGTGGGATATGGAATATGATAATTAGTTCAAAATCATAGCTTAAAACATCAACAAAATAAACATGAACAAAATACAACTAAATAGACAAATAGAAATTAGTGTGTTATGTGATAACAAACGATTAGATCCAAAAGGTGAATATAAGAAATTCGCCATATTTATCACAAACGAAATAAACGAGAATAAGAATGTATTTTTTAGATTATTGACTGATTACGCATATCCAAACACAAATAAATATCCAAAGGTCAATTGCACCATATAAGAATTGGTTGATGGATGTAAGTCGTTATGGCACGACACAATGTCAATGATTCCAATGTATCATGAATATATGATGTCTTCAGATTATTGTTTAGAATTATATATTTACGACCATACATACGGAGATGATTTCATACTTTCAGTCAAACCAGAACTCACAGTGCAAAACGACGGTCGATTAAAACATAGAATGCAAATATTCGGAACATTAGTTGATGAAGACGATAAAATTCCAGAAAAGAAATTGTCTGGTAGGATAATTACACACTAAAAATAACATGAATTTCACATTATTAGATAACGACACCATAAAACAAGAAAGATACACTTGTAAACGAATATTGTACGACAACGGTCGCACAGGAGGTTACATATCTGAGGGTGTATTAATCAGTGGTGATGTATTCATTGACAAAGACACTGTGATAGCTGGTGATGATATTGTAATTGATGGCACGCATATATTCAAAAGAACATCTATTTTGATTGACCGTGGTAGTATAATGAAACTATTTGGTTCATCTGAAATAACGGACACCAAAATAGCCGTATATAATCATGGTACTGTTGAAATCAATTCTTATAAGAATGATATCAAAATAGATAACTTGTCTGTGTATTTCAAAAACAAATTGACTCAATTGTACATATACGAAAATGTTGATATCGACCACGCCACTATAAGAATGACGAAAGGAAGTAATAGCCATATCATAATTAGCAACGCCAAATTATCAGGTGATGTTAAGATAGACGGTCATGTTAATATATCAGGAAAAGGTAAATCTGGTATCGTTGATATATCCGGAGATGTAACTATTGGTGATTTTTCAGAAATAAAAGGAAAAACCGTTATATCAGGAAATGATATCGAACTTGACTCTGCTCGTGTTGTAAATTCTACAATAAAGGTAAGTCAGGCTTATTTAGAATGTTCATTGGTAAATTGTAAGGTTCTGGGTAGTGCAGTGATGAAAGGCATCACAACAGCAACAGATTCTACCATAATTGATTCTGACATCGACGCTGGTCAAAATAGTATAGCAATATATAAATGTAAAATCAATAACTCAGTTATACATCCAAAAGAATCTTTGGCTTTGTATGATAAAGATATAAAGGATAGTTTTTAAATGGAATATTTTTTGAAAATATAAAAGTAACTGGTTCTTTCTTGAATGATAAAATTTCATTTGATGTAGTACCATAAAATATAAAATCATATCAAAAAAAAATGAAAATAAAAATAATCAATGGGTTTAGTGAAAACAATCGTCCTGAGCCTTTTATGCAGTATCTTGTTGATTCTGGACTGAATAACATCATTGTGAATGATAATGACAAACTACAGAAGAATGATGTTTTTCAATTGATTTGTGAATCAGTAGAAAAATCATCAAGAAGGTTTGAAGGTGTTAATTTTTCATCAGAGGTAGAACTTATAAACAGTGTGGTAGAATACGCTGGCATCGTAAAAAATGATATATTGATTTACGATGTATTGGTACACACTCCAATATTTTTAATGTTTAAAACTGATGACAATAAAACTTATACTGTGTACATTACATCAGATTATAAGTTTACGAATAACAACACATATCTTGTAAACAAGATACATCTTGAGTTTGATCTTAATGGTAGATCATTTAATAAGATTGTTTAGAATTATTATATATTTCAATCATATCAAAAAAAAAAAAATGAAAATAAGATTAAACAGAGCATACGCATCAGACAACTTGGTAACTGATAGCTTTATTAAAACATTAAGCTCTGAGATGGAAGATAGGACAAGTCCTAAATGGGGTAAATTTGCTGCAATATTCACATTAAAAGGAAAAGCAGATGTTGAGTTTAAGGATATGCTAACATTTGTAACTCAGGTTCACGCATTCACAAAAGATATGGTAGACGTACTATGTGCATACGCTGAATCCACAAAAACAGATGAGCTAGATATAATGTTCAAATTCACAACTGAGATAGGAACATTCAACATATCTTTGGAATATTCGTTTGATTCTAACTACCAAGGTGGTGTGGTTTCTATCGTAAATCTTGATGATACCATATCTAAGAGACCCATTTTCATGAGAGACTTTGATCTCTAATAAATCAAAAATCAGGATACTGTTGATTGGGTTCAACTGTATCCACAAATGAATAACTATAAAATTGATAAATTCAGAATCATATATAACTATATGGTTCTGAATTTTTATCGTATCAAAAATATAGAAATAAACATGGAATACACAATAGATAGATCAAAATCCAAGAAATATCGTGGTGTTACTGTATATAAAATTACAGATACACGTGGTTATATCAATCAAAAAGGTCAGTTTGAAGTAGTGGATATTACTCAGTTTTTATCGTTTAACTCGGATTATACACAATTTACACTAGACCTGGGAAATATTGGTACAGAACAATATTTTTTGACTTATTCGAC
>ERZ773067.1947-NODE-1947-length-10672-cov-4.411321_pt1 | contig 10672 bp, 9 predicted proteins | sample MGYA00580622_ERZ773067 | MGnify/ENA primary metagenome ERZ773067 (study PRJEB29015, sample SAMEA2737998) | human oral metagenome | biome: human oral; feature: human-associated habitat; material: dental | place: China | collected 2113 ...
GGTATAGCCAAATAAAAGCCCGCCAATATGGCGGGCTTTTTGCGGGCGTCGTTATGCGCTCAATAGCGACTGCGCGCCATACCGAGGGCGATGAGCGAGATGCCGTTGGAGAGCAGTTCGATGGCGAGGAACAGGCCGAGGATGACGTTCGCCGATTGCGGGAAATCCGCAAAAATCAGCACGGCGAGGACGAACGAGAGCAAACCGGAAACCAGCAGCGTGCCGCGAAAATAGCCGTAGAGGCGCAGCGCGGCGCTGATGCGGAGGATGCCCGCGACCAGCAGCAGGCTGCCGACGGCGGCGGTGAGCGAGACCACGCCCCGCAGCGGGTCAAAGACAAGATGCACGCCAAGCGCCAGCACCAGCAGGCCGAGGAGGAACACGGCGAGATGGAAGCTAAGCGGGTGGTTGGCGGCGATGAGCATCAGCGTGCCGACGGCGATAAAGCTCCAACCGGCGAGTACGGTCGCGGTCAGGCTGGCGGCGAAGGGGTTGGCAAGCGCGAGGATGCCGCCGAGAAGCGACAATCCGCCAGCGAGGTAACAAAAGGTGGTGTTTTTCATGGTTATCTCCTGTGATTGAAGGGACGGGCATTATGGCACGGCGGGGTAGCGCTCCGCACAGCGAAAAACCCCGCCGCAGCGGGGTGGTTTGCCTGATTACAGCGTCGGATGTTTCGCCCGTTGCTGGCGGATGTATTCCAGTTCGTTGCGGGCGCGGTCGTCATGCGGGTTCTCTTGCAGCAGTTTCTGATAGATCGCCTCCGCGTCCTGCCAACGGCCGCGTTCTATCAGGGTAAAGCCCAAACCGCGCTGCGCCGCGCCGTACATTTTCTGCCGCGTCGCCGGGTCTTCAATCCATTGGCTGAATTCTGTCGCCTGCTCGAAATCAGCGGCCGCCGCCTGCCAGTTTTTTTCGCGCTGGTAGTAGAAGCCGCGCTCGTTCAGCGCTTGCGCGTTTGCGGGCTGCAAGGCAAGCAGCGCGTCCAGATCCGCCTTGCCCGCCGCCAGTTCGCCCAGTTCGTTGTGTGCATAGGCGCGCAGGTAGTAAAGCTCCGCCCAGCGCGGGTCGATGATGTAGGCTTCTTTGCCCTCGTTCGCCGCTTTGGTCAGGTAAAACAGCGTCTCGACGTTGCCGGAGGCGGCATAGCGCTGGCGCGGGTCGGCGGCAAATTGTTTTTCGTAGCGGGCGATGGCTTTGTCCAAAAGCGGTATCGCCGCGCGTGTCTGGCCGGAAAAGAGCGCGGCGACCGCCTGTTCGTGCAACTGCGCGACTTCTGGCGTCAGCGCTACACCCGCCCCGCCCAGCACGACTTTTTTGTCGCCGTCGGTGTGCGGCGCGTTGAAGGTCTCGGTGTGGGCAAGCGCAGCAGCAAGCGCCAAGGTAAGTAAGAGCGTTTTTTTCATTTGTGATTCCTTGTGTTAAAGCGTTCAGCGCAGCGTGACCAGCTCTTCGCTGCTGGTCGGGTGGATGGCGACGGTGTCGTCAAAATCCGCCTTTCGCGCGCCCATTTTCAGCGCAACCGCAAAGCCTTGCAGCATTTCATCGACGCCGTCGCCAATCATCTGGATGCCGACGATTTTTTCTTCCGCGCCAACGCAAACCAGTTTCATCAGGGTTTTCGCCGGATGGGCGGCAAAGGCGCGCGCCATCGGCGAGAATCCGGCGCGATAGACTTTGACCGCTTCATCGCCAAATGTGCGGCGTGCGGCGGCTTCGTCAAGGCCGACGACGCCAATCGGCGGGTGGGTGAACATCACCGTCGGGATGTTTTCGTAGTCAAGGTGCGCCTCCGGCTGGTGGTTAAAGAGGCGCGCGGCAAGACGGCGGCCGGCGGCAATGGCGACCGGCGTCAGCTCTGCCGCACCGGTGATGTCGCCGATGGCGTAAATGCCGGGGACGTTGGTGTTTTGCCAGGCATCGACCGGAATTTCGCCGTTGTCGCGCGCGGCGATGCCTGCGGCGGCGAGGTTGAGGTTGGCGGTGTTGGCGCGCCGTCCCAGCGCCCAGAGGAGGAAATCGGCGGCGAGGGTTTCGCCGTTATCGAGTGTTACCGCGAGCGCTGCGCCATTTTCGGCAACGCGGGCAACCTGTGCGCCACGGTGGATGCGGATGCCCTGCGCCCCCATCGCCTCGGCCAGCGTTTCGGCGATGTCCGCATCATGCGCGCGCAGCAGGCGTTCGCCGCGGATGACGATGTCGCAGGCGGTGCCGAGCGCTTGCAGGACGCCGGCAATTTCGCAGGCGATGTAACCGCCGCCAACGATAACCGCGCGCTGCGGCTGGCGTTCGAGGGCGAAGAAATCGTCCGAGGTTTTACCGAGCGACGCGCCTTCGATATGGTCAGGAACGGTCGGCTGGCCGCCGGTGGCGATGACGATATGCGGCGCGCGGTACAAATCGTCGCCAACGCGCACGGTATCGGCGCGCTCAAAGCGGGCGAAACCACGGATGAGCGTCACCCCGCTTTTGTCGAGGTTCGCGGCGTAGATGCCGTTCAAGCGGGCGATGTAGGCGTCGCGCGCTTCCTTGAAGGCATCCCAGCGGAAAGGCAGGTTTTCCGGCACGTCCGCGAAGAAACGCGGCGCATCACGCAAGGCTTCGGCGGTGTTCGCCGCATACCAGAACAGTTTTTTCGGCACGCAACCGACGTTCACGCACGTCCCGCCGAGGCGGCCGCTTTCGATGACGGCGACTTTGGCGCCATATTCGGCGGCGCGGCGCGCGGTGGCGATGCCGCCGGAACCGCCGCCAATACAAATGAGGTCAAAGGTTTGCATGTTCTCTCCTGCTGTAAAAAGGGGCAATTATAGCGGCACATACCGCGTCGGCGCGCGCTGACAAAAGCGTATGGCGACAACGCGCGCGGCTGTGTTAGCATTTGCCCGTCGAAATGACGACACTCCATTCAACCCTTAGAACAAGGATATCTATATGAAAAAAGTGCTGATTGCTTCTCTGCTCGCCTCTGCCTTCCCGGCTGTCGCCCTTGCCAATTCTTGTGACGACTATTACAAGAAAATGGAAGAAGACATGAAAAAAGAAGGCGTTTATAGCGATCAGGCGATGAAAATCGTCAAGGATCAAGTCGCCGCCGTTCCTGCCGACCAGCAGGACTCATTCTGCAAAGCCGCGATCGAAAGCATAAACAACAGCGCCAATGACAACGGCGGCAGCGACGAAAAAGAAGAAGGCGAAGAAGCCAAAGGCTAAGCCGTCTTCACGACGAAACCGAACCTGCGGGTTCGGTTTTTTTATTGATGAAAGAACCCTATGACCGCCCTGCCCTGCCCCATCACCCTGCATAAGCTCTGCGTGCGCTACGGCGCCGACACCATCATCGCGCCGCTGACCCACACCTTCGCCGCCGCGCGCTGGCACGTCATCCTCGGCAAAAGCGGCGTCGGCAAATCGACGCTGTTGCGTGCCATCGCCGGACTCATTCCCTATGAAGGCACGATTACCCGCGACCCGCCTGGCCTGATGGCGCAGCATGACGACCTCCTGCCGTGGCGCAGCGCGCGCGACAACGTCACCCTCGGCGCCAGCCTGCGCGGCGAAAAAGCCGACAACAGCCGCGCCGCCCAACTGCTCGCCGACGTCGGCCTCGCGGAATACGCGCACAAATACCCGCAACACCTCTCCGGCGGCCAGCGCCAGCGCGTCGCCCTCGCCCGCACCCTCTACGAAAACCGCAACCTGCTACTGATGGACGAGCCCTTCTCCGCCGTCGATGCCGTCACCCGTTACCAGTTACAAAACCTCGCCGCCCGCCTGCTGCGCGGCAAAACCGTCTTGATGATTACCCACGACCCCGCCGAAGCGCTGCGCCTTGCCGACCACCTCTACATCCTCGACCACGGCCTGCGTGAACTGCCCGCAAACAGCGATCCGGCGCAACTGCTGGAGGCACTCGGCGCATGAAAACCGCACTCCGCCACCTCGCCATCGCTGCCGTCCTCCTCGCGCTCTGGCAAGCGCTCATCCTCGCCACCGGCACCCCCAAATACATCCTGCCGCCGCCGCTCGCCGTCCTGCAAAAAATCGTGAGCGCCCGCAGCCAACTGGCCGAACACGCACTCGTCACCCTCGCCGAAGTCGGGCTGGGACTCATCACCGGCACCACACTTGGCATCCTGAGCGCGCTCGCCCTGCAATACAGCCGCCTGCTGCGCGCCCTGCTCTCGCCGCTGCTCGTCTCCTCGCAGGCCATCCCGGTCTATGCGCTCGCGCCGGTGCTGACCCTGTGGTTCGGCTTCGGCATGCTGCCGAAAATCCTCATGACCGTGCTCATCATCTACTTCCCCATCACTACCGCCGCCTACGACGGCCTGCGCCGCACCCCGCAAGGCTACCTCGACCTCGCGCGCAGCATGAACAGCCTGCCGCGCAACACCCTGCTGCGTCTGCGCCTGCCCGCCGCCCTGCCCGCCTTCGCTTCAGGACTGCGCGTCGCGGTCGCCATCGCCCCGATTGGCGCGGTCATCGGCGAATGGGTCGGCGGCAGCAGCGGCCTGGGCTACCTCATGACCTACGCCAACGCGCGCACCCAGACCGACCTGCTTTTTGCCGCCCTCGCCGTGCTGGTCCTCATCACCCTCACGCTTTACAGCGCTACCGACCGCCTTTTGCACCGCCTCATCCGCTGGAAGGCGGCGGGGTGAAAGCGGCGGACACACTTCTGTAGTAACATAAACACATGACATCAAACTGCATCCAAGAGGTGAAAAAATGACTACAGGAACAACAGAATATACAGAACGTCAGGCACGTGTCATTGGCGAAGATGGCGAGATCTTCGACAGCATCGAGGAATACACCGCATGGGTCAATGATGTGAAAGCGCAGCTTGCTCGCAGTGAAGCAGACCGCAAAGCCGGGAGGGTGCTAACCGCCAGCGAGGCGAAGGCTTTTTTCCTTTCGCTAGTAGAGGACAGCTGATGTACAGCGCTATCTGGAGCGAAGCAGCGGCGTCCCATGTTCGAGAAATAGTGGAATATATGCGGACAGAAAATCCGCTGGTCGCCCGCAAACTGGCTCATGCATTTGCGCTGTTTACAGACTTGGTTGAGCATATGCCGGAGATTGCCCCGGTATGGAAGGAAAATTCGCGATACTGCATCTGGTCCGGCATATATCCGTACAAAATTTTCTATGTCATTGATGAGCAGGAAGAACAAATATTCATATCGGCCGTTCGACACGGAAAGCGGCAAAATCCGTATTTGCCTTGAGAATGCGGTATAGCGATAAGGCTGTCTCTTTCCCCGCTTCATAAAAAAACCGCCCCGGAGGGCGGTTTTTGTTTGGTTCACGCGATGGTTATTGCACGACGATTTGTTGTGCGGCTTGGCGCGCGTGTTCTTCCGGGTGGTACATGTTTTCGATGGATGCGCCCGGTGCGTGCCAAGTGCCCGCGCGGGTGGTGCGTCCATGGATGGTGTAGCTGAACGCCTTGGGCGTGCCGTTCAGGGTGAAGGCAGCGATGTGGCGGTCATCGCGGTTTTCCCGGTATTGGTAGTTCACGCGGTCTTCGTCGTCGTCGCCCAGCTCTATCGCGCTGTTGTTGTCGTCGCGCAGGGCGTTCAGGGTGATGCCGGCCGGCAGCGGGTAGGTGTATACCAGGTCGCTTTGTACGGCTTCGCGTTCGAGTTTCGGCGTGAAGGTCGCGGTGATGCGCAGGTCGGTGTTGTTCGGCAGTTTGGCCGGGTCGAGGACGGTGCCGTCCGCGCTTTCGTAGCGCAGCGCGATTTCCCAGCCTTCGCTGCTCGCTGCGCTTGCTGCCGGGGCGTGCAGGTCGCGCGCTTCCAGCCACAGCGGGGTTTTGCCGGGGTTGGTGATGCGCACTTTGCCGTTACGCGGTGCTTTTTCGAGGTCGGCCAGCGTCGCCGCTTTGCCGTCGATTTCGATGGCGGTGTCGGCGGCAAGTTTGGGCGCGACGGTCGCCAGGCGCACCAGCCAGGCGAGTTCCTGGGTGCTCAGGTAGCGGTCGTGCGAGAGGGCTTGTGCCAGGGCTTCGCGCTGTTCGTCGTAGAGTTTGGTCAGGGTGTCTCCGGTGTTCTGCGGGTCGTTTTTGACGTTTTGCCACAGGGTTTCCAGTTGTTTGAGGCGGACGAGGTTGTGTGCAGCGAGGCTGGTCGTGCTGCTGTACGGGTAGCTGTTGCTGTTTTCGACGGCAGCGACGGTGGCGAGGCGTTCGCTCGCGGCCTGGTATTCGCCGAGCAGCGCGAGGGCGGCGGCGATGTCGAGGCTGTCGTTGCGGTCGAGTTTGTCGCCGGCTTCGCGGTGGTAGCGCAGGAGGTTGCCCCGCACGGGTTCGCCCGCATAGGCCAGGGTGTAGTAGGTGTAGCTGTCGCTGTGCGCGCGTTCGGCGTTGTAGCTGCCGTCGGTGTTTTCGCGCAGGTTTTTCAGCAGGCGGCTGAGTTGTGAGGGGTTGAGCAGCTGGTCGTGTTTTTGCAGTTCGATCAGTGCTTCGCCGACGTAGGCGGTCAGCCATGTGTCGGCGTTGCCGTAGCCCCAGAGGCTGTAGCTGCCGTCGTAGGCGGCGAGGTTGGCCAGGCGGTTTTCGGCCTGGCGGATGCTGTCACGGTCTGGCGTGGCTGCGCCGATGAGTCCCCACAGTTTGCCGGTGGTTTGTTCGCTGCAGCCCAGGGGGTAATCGGCGAGTTGTTTTTGGTAGGGTTCGGCGTTGTAGGGGATGCCGCTGTTCAGGGTCAGGCGGGCGTCGGCGAGGTCGGTGTATTCGTGTGTCGCTCCGGCGTCCAGGCGCTGGTACTGGTTGCGTACTTGCGGCAGGGTCGGCGCGCGTACCGGGATGCGGCGCTCCAGGGTTTCGTTGTAGTCGCCGCTGATGGCGATTTTGATGTGTGCGTCGCCCGCTTTGTTGCTGCGGTAGGGGTAGCGCAGGGTGGCGACTTGGTCCGGTGCCAGAGTGCTTTCCGGGATGGGTTCGCCAGCGAGTTCGAGGCCTTCGGTCTCGAGTTTGATGTTGAGGTTCTGCGCTTTGTCGGTGGTGTTGTGCAGGCGCAGGGTGAAGACGCCGCTGTCGCCCTGGCTCAGGTAGCGCGGGCTTTGCAGTTCGGCAACGACGGGCGCTTTGACGATGGCGGTTTGTTCACCACTACCGGTTTTGTCAGCGTTCCAGGCGGCGGTCATGATGCGCAGGCGGCCGTTGTAGTGCGGCAGCGGCACGGTGTATTGGAGGTTGCCGTCGGCGTCGAGTTTGAGCGGGCCGCTCCAGTTGGCAACAAGAATGAGGTCAAGGTCGGGCAATGCCGCCAGCGCAGCGCGTTCGCTCGCACTTTCGTCGCCACCGGCGCCGCTGCGCAATGCGGCGAGGCGGGCGTTGGTTTGGCGGATAATGTTGCCGAAGGTGTCGTAGAGGCTGATGTTCAGTTGTTTTTTGCCGTAGAAGGCTTCCAGCGGGTCGTGGAAGCTTTCGGCGGCGAGTTGGTAGAGGCCGTCATCTACGACGGCGACGTTCACCCAGGTGTTTTCGCCCGCTTCGGGGACGTGGATGCCCACGGTGAGCGGTTGTTCGGGCTGGGCGTTGTCAGGGACGGTGATTTGCGGGGTGAGGCGGCGGTGCGCAAGGTCGGCGCCAACCCATTGCAGGCCGACGGCACGGCGGTTGTGGTCGTCGTTTTTGTCGTTCCAAGCGTTGGCGAGCAGCCACACGCCTTGTTCCCAGTCGTCCTGCCACGGGATTTGCAGTTGGGCTTTGCCGTTTTTGAGGGTGAGGTCGTGGCTGGCGATGATGGCGTCGCGGCTGGCGATTTTGACGCTGGCGGCGCCGTCAAACGGGGCTTCGAGGTTGAGGGTTAGGGTGTCGCCGTGTTTGTAGGTCGGGTGGTCGGTGGCGAGGGTGATGGTGGACGGGCTGTTGTTGCTCGGGTCGCCGTACCAGCCGCGCGCGATTTCGAGGCTGGCGGCGCTGGCGGGGTCATCGCCCTGGACTTCGAGTACGTAGAGGCCGTTGTCGAGCGGCAGTTCGAGGGTCGCCGGGGTTTTGCCGTCGGTCGCGATGCTGCCGGTTTTTTCGGGTTGGCGGCTGTCGTTTTTTTCGTAGCGCCAGTCGCCGTCGCTGTAGTACCAGTACCAGTCGCGCTCTACGCGGTACAGGGTCCATTTGAGGTTGTTGCTTTGTTGTTCGCCTTTGTCGTTGATGAGGGCGATTTGGGCGTTGTTGTCGCCTGCTTTCAAGGCGATGTAGGGCGCGCTGCGCGGCAGCAGGGTTTCGTTTTCGGCGGCGATGGGGCTGCCATCCGGCGCGGTGAGGGTGGTCATCGCCCACAGTGCCTGCGGCCGGGTGTCAAACGGGCGTTCCAGGGTGAGTTCGATGTGGCGTTTGCCGTCTTTGTCGGTGTTGGCGGTGGCGATGCGTTGTTGGTCGTAGGCGGCGACGGTTTCGTCGTGGCGGCCGATTTGCCAGCCCGTCCACGCCGGGTAGGTTTTGGCGAGGTCGCCTTTGGTGATGCGCCAGACGCCGTCGTTTTGCAGGTCGGCTGCGGGCGCGCCGTAGAGCCAGTCGGCTTTGAGGTCAAGGCTTGCCTTGTTGTCGCCTTCGGTCTTGATGGTGAGTTTGCTCTCGATTTGGCGCGGTACGATGCTGTCCACGCGGTAGGTTTCGTCAACGAGGCGCGCGCCGTCTTTGCCGAGGCTCAGGCGGATTTGCCAGTTGCCAAGGCGGGCGTTGGCGGGGATGTCAGCGCTGTAGCGGTAGGCGCCGCTGTCGTCGGCTTTCAGCAGTTCGCTGTGGACGAGTGCGCCGTCCGGGCGGCGGATTTCCAGCCAGAGCGGGCTGTCGCTATAGGCTTTGCCTTCCGGTGTTTTGAACAGCCACAGGGCGTTGATGGTGTCTTTCGGGCGGTAAACGCCGCGGTCGTGCCAGCTCCAGTGGGTGAGGGTGCGGTTGGTCTCGGCTTCGCCGGAGAGGCCTTTGTCGGAGAGGTCGATTTCTTGTCCGGCCACGCGCAGGTAGGCAAGGTGGCCGTCGTGCTGGCTGATGAGGTGGCCGGGGGCGTCGGCGTCTTCACCGCCGGTTTGTGCGGCGCTGAAGCGGGCGATGCCTTGGGCGTCGGTTTTGGCTTCGCCGAGGATGCGGTTGTTTTTGGCGTAGAGGGTGACGTTTTGTCCGGCGATGGGCTGGTTGTTGCGCAGGTCGCGCAGTTCGGCGAGCAGGCCGTCCGGGGTTTGGTAGGCGGTCAGCCCCTGGTCGGTAACGGTGAAGCCCAGCAGCGCGTTTTCGTATTGATCTTTGGCGCGCACGGTGAGGACGTACACGCCGCTGCGCACGTCTTTGCCCGCCATGTCGGCGAAGGCGACGCGGCTTTGTACGACGCTGTTGCGCGCGCTTTTTTCGGGTTCAAAGCTGCCTGTCCAGATTTTGCTGGCGTTGTTGTCAAGGTCGTAGGCGTTGAAGTATTCGGGGTTGTCGATGGCGTCATGCGCATCGCCGGCGAGGTTGTTGTCCGGGATTTGCCACAGTTCGAGTTCGACGCTGTCCACGTTGCTGCTTTCGACGGTCAGCGCCGCATCGGGGTCAAGTACGAGGGTTTTGCCACGGGTGGCGAAGCGCACCATCGGTTCGCGGTCGCCGGTGCTGATGGTGCGCTCTTCGGCGCGCCCCAGTTCGAGGTGGTTTTTCGCCGCCAGTTTCGGGTCAATGGCTATTTTGTATTCGCGCTGCCAGACGCCGGTGTAGCAGATTTTGTCGCCGCTGTAGCGCGCTTCGCCTTCGGCGGCAGGGGTGATGGTGATGCGTTTGCGCCAGTCTTGCAGCGGCTCGGCGAGGACGATATCGCTGAATTCGGCGCAGATTTGCGGTTTGTCCTGGTTATTGTCCACGCTGACGTTGTCAAGGTTAAAGCCAAAGCGCTGGCGCAGGTTGCGGTAGGTTTGTTGCTGTTGTTCGTCCAGGTCGGGCTGGATTTTGGCGAGAGCTGCCAGGGCAAAGGCGGCGTTGTTGCGGTCATCTTCCATGATGGCTTCGTACAGCGCGAGGTTGTCGTTCAGATAGGCGCCCATCGAGTTGCGCACGCTCGGCGCAGAGGCCAGCAAGGCAAGGAAGCGGATTTTTTCTTCATAGGGTGCGCTGGCGGCGATTTTTGCCAGCAATTCGCCGCCGTTTTGCAGGTGGGCGAAGTTGCGGGGCTCGCCTTTTTTGCCTTTGCCGTATTGGGCGTGCTCGCGCCAGGTGCGGATGTCGGCATTGGCAAAACGGGCGATGGGGCCGCTGCCGTCGCGCAAATATTGGTTAATTTCCGCTTCTGCCTGTTGGCGGGCGGTGGCGAGGGTTTCTGCGTTCCAATCGGCGGCGTGTGCGAGGGAAATGGCGCCAATCATGGCGGCAAGTAGCGATTTTCTGAACATTTTGGGGTTCTCTTGTGGATTGAAAAATGACGCGAAATTTTAACAAAAGATGCGGATTTGTTTTGCCTGATGTGGATTTAATTTTTTGCGTTTTCCGCCCCGCATGATGATTGATTTCTATCATCGGCGGCGGGCGCGGGCGGTGCTATGCTGTTGGCTCAATGTGAGTGCGGCTTGCCGTTTACATACAGCTGAGCGCTCGATGTGTATGTAAATCCGCAGCCAGACGATATATAGCGATACTCCGAAAGCCTCAGACAAGGCGCGTCGCTGAAGACAGTACGCGGTTGTACGGCGCGGG
>ERZ773067.1950-NODE-1950-length-10665-cov-10.762394_pt1 | contig 10665 bp, 10 predicted proteins | sample MGYA00580622_ERZ773067 | MGnify/ENA primary metagenome ERZ773067 (study PRJEB29015, sample SAMEA2737998) | human oral metagenome | biome: human oral; feature: human-associated habitat; material: dental | place: China | collected 2113 ...
CCAGCGCAGGAACTGGTAGCGCTCGGCGTTGCGCTCGTACTCGCGCTCCTTGTTGATCTCCAGGGAGGAGGCCAGGCCGAAGGAGTCGATCTGCACGGAGTGGTCGATGACCATCTCGGCGGGGGCCAGTGGGTTGATGACCTTCGGGTCGCCGCCCAGGTCCGCCACCGCCTCGCGCATGGTGGCCAGGTCCACGATGCAGGGCACGCCCGTGAAGTCCTGCATGATGACGCGGGCGGGGGTGAACTGGATCTCGGTGTCCGGCTCGGCGTCGGGGTCCCAGGCGGCCAGGGCGCGCACGTGGTCGGCGGTGACATTGGCGCCGTCCTCGGTGCGCAGCAGGTTCTCGGCCAGGACCTTGAGGCAGTAGGGCAGGCGCTCCAGCCCGGGGACAGCGTCGAGACGGTAGATCTCATAGGGGCGTCCGTCCACATCGAGAGTGGCGCGCGAGGAGAAGGTGTCGATACTGGCCAAAGCGTCACTCCTGTTCTGCGACTTCCGTCGTCCTGCGCTCCTGCTTGGAGGGGCGCGCGACGGGTTCGGCGGATACCGTATCCGGTGGCGTGTTATCTCGCGTCAACACAACGATGTGGGTCTTCCCTTTACGCAAGGGAGCACGCATGCATTGCGCGGTGGCGGTCCGCGGGCAACGGCGCGGGCGCCGGCTCCGGCTCCGTCGTCACGCTCAGATCCTGGGCCTGAAGCTCGAGCGGCTCACGCAGTCAGCTACGCCGGCACCCGCCGGGGCGCATGTGCCGTCGAGACCGTCACGTCGATATTCAGCCCGGGAGATCTGGTGATCCCGCTAAAAGAGCAGGATTTCCTGGCGGCAGTCGAATCGAACTCCGAGGCCGTATTACTGATGTCACACGCTTCAACAGCGGCGGCCTTGCGAACCATTGCCTTGCGTCTCGGTGAAGAAACAATCTGATTACAGAAAGGAAACGACGCCGCGAGGCGTCAAAACGGCATCCTACGATCGCACAGGATGACTGCCCTGGTATTCAGGCAGCATCATGTTTTCACCCCATCCCTAGATGGAGATGACGGATGCAGTTCCAGCACCTCCCGGTGCATCGCAAGCATGTAGCGGCTCTGCTCGCAGGCGTGCTTCTGATAACACTGAGTAGTTTCGCTGCGCTCATAACGACCAATGCGCAAGCGGCCCAGAACACTGGAGTCAAGGTCTCTTTCGAGCCTCTCGTTCTCGCCGATAAGGACGGCACGGAATTCCCCGGGAAGCCTGCACGTCTCGAGGACCCGGTTCGCATGAAATTCGCCTGGGACGCCTCCTCGGCGAACCCGCAGCCCGACGAGTCCTTCACTATTACACTTCCCGCGGAGTACCGGTACCGCGAGATCGGCCGGCACGACGACCTGGTCCTGGGCGACGGCACCAAGGTAGGCGATTGCGTCACCACGACCGAAACCCTCACCTGCACCTTCAATGCCGCTATCAGCGCTGCGACTGAGCTCAAGGGATCTGGTAACCAGATGATCGTGGCCCAGAAGGTGACTCAGGAGAACAGCACTACGTTCAATGCCAACGGCACTGATACACAGGTGTTCCACCCCAACAATGAGCGGATCTATCCCATCGCATGGGTCGAGAAGGACCTCGGGAAGTACGCCAATACGCTTCAGCGCGAGTCCAAGGCCTTGACCTGGCACATCCAGTTCAGCGGCAGAACGATCGCAAACCACCTGCAGGTGGACAGCGGCACCGTCAACACGGTGACCTTCAACGACGTCTCGGGCGGCGGACAGACGCTCAACCCCAATCTCGGCACCTGGTACGTGCGGGTCAACCCCGAGCAGTACGGAGGCGGAGCTGACGGATACTTCGACGTCGCCAAGGCCGATGGTACGGCAATGAATACCGACCACGGCGCCTTCACCTTGACGCCGACCATCGGGGCCGACGGAACCACCGCCTCCATCACCCTCACCCGCACTGACGGCAACTTCGCCGCAGACACGAACTACGAGATCGTCTACCAGTCCCTCGCGGAGGGCGGTAAAATCGTTCCGGGTCGCATCTACACCAATAACGCGACGCTGGACGGCGGAAAGAATACTTCTGTATCGGCACAGATGGCTTACAAGGATCCGATCTCCTATGACGTCCAGCTCACTCAGGGTTTCGGTTCTTTCGGCGTGAAGAAGTATGTCACCGGCGCTAGCCAGAATGAGGTCACGTCTGACACAAAGGTTCGCGTGAACGTGTCCTATGAGTTGCCGAACGGCACAACCGAGGCCGACTACCCGAACTGGGCCAATAAGCCGGCATCGAATCCCTACACGGTTGAGGTCGGGGTCGGCGAGCAGCAGGCCGCCGACACCCTTCGCGAATTCCCGAAGGGAACCACTATCACCCTGACGGAGGACACCTCTGCAGCCGCTCTTCCATCAACCCTCGATTGGGGAGACAAGACCTTCTCCGTGAAAGGCAACGAGACTCCGGATACGGCGACTTTCACCATCGGCACGTCTGTGGATGCTGTGAGCCTGTACAACAAAGTCACGCAGAAAACCGGATCCTTCACCATCGCCAAGAAGGTCGAGGGAAGCAACAAGGAGGCCTTCTCCAAGGATCTCTTCCGAGTTGACTACACCTGCGAGAACTATCCGGAAGGCAGTCTCGATGTGAAGGGCGATGGCACTCCCATTGCCGGTCCGCTGGTGCCCGTAGGCACCAAGTGCGTCATCACCGAGAAGGAGAAGCTGACTGACGGCGGCGCTGAGCGCGAGGGGTACACCGTTGACACCCAGGTGGACAACGGAACCTTCACCATCACGGAGGGCCCTGCCGACGCCACACTCGTCACGGTGACGAACACGTACACCGAGATTCCTGCGCCCACTCCGACGCCGACTCCCTCCCCCAGCGAGGAGCCCACGCCGGCACCGTCCCCCAGCGAGGACCCCACGCCGGCACCGTCGGATCCCATGCCGGTGGACAGCGCTACGACTGAGCCGCCGTCAGGCGATGACACCCCGCTCGCCAAGACCGGGCCCGATAGCCTGATGTTCATGGGCACGTCTGCCGGCATCCTTCTGGCGGGAGCTGTCCTTCTGACTGCTCGCCGTCGTAGCGAATGACCGAGTGATACTGCTCCATCCGGGAGTATGAGAGTGGGCCCCCAGCCTTTTAAAGCTGGGGGCCCACTTCATGTACTCCTCAGCGCTTACCGAGCACGGCGATCGTCTCGAAGTGATGAGTGTGCGGGAACATGTCCAAAGCGCTCAGCGCGGCCAACCGATAACCAGTTCCCATGAAGATCTTCAGGTCCCGGGCAAGGGCCGCAGGATCGCAGGACGCCATGACAATACGATCCGGACCGAGGGCCGCGATGGCCTCTACGATCTGACGGCCTGCTCCCTGACGCGGAGGATCGAGGACAACGACATCGGCGCCCTGCCCACCATCGGGTGTGAAGCATCCCAACTCCGCCACAGAGTCAGGGGTGACCCCACCAGCGAAAAGGCGAGCTCCTTGTTGGGAATGAAGGCTCCGACGGGCATCGCGCACCGCCTGCTCCTTGCCCTCCAGCGAACGCACCGTTCCAGTCAGCATCGCCAGTGGCAACGTGAACAGACCCGCACCGGCGTACAACTCGACCACGCGCACGCCCGCCGAAGCAGCTGAATCCAAAGGAGCATCGCCCGCCTTTGTGCCAGCTGCCGTCGGCGCGCTGGACAAGGCTGCGCGCACGATCCGATCTACCAGAACAGCCGGAGCATCGCGGTGAATCTGCCAGAAGCCCTCGGCGTGGACGCTGTAACGCAACTCCCCCAAGCCCAAACCGGAGGCTCCCACAACCTCCTCGACGCGTCGGCGCCCAGTAACGCGCCCTGTTGGGGTCAGAAGCTGCTCCCATCGCCCAGACGACAGACGCACCACCGGATCACCGCTACTCGGCGCAACGGCGTGAACACGCATGCCAGGCCGGTAATGGGCACGCCACAGAGCACGCTCGGTCAGGCCCAGGGCGCGGATCGTCGACACGGCCAGCGGCAAGGAAGTCACCGGGAGAACCGCTCCTGAGCGGAAGCCGTGCATCCCCGCCAGACCGTCATCCGTGATAGTCAGGGCGATCCTGGTCCGAGTGCCGGTACCGGCCAATCGACGCGCACACGGATCATCACCGGCCTCCGCAGCCGCCTCGCTCGGCATGGCCTCGACCGGAACCGCCCCCGTGCCGGCTGCCTCGGGCAGTGCGGCCACGGCCGCCGCGACCTCCTCCCCGCCGATGCGCCGCAGGCAATCGGCCAGCACCCAACGTTTCCAGGTTCGTTGGGCCGACAGGGCAACATGGCCGAGTTCCCCACCGCCGACTCCCCCGGGGCCGGCCTCATGCCACACCGAGCGAACGCGATCCGGCGAGGCCGACAGCACCTCGACAGCATCAGCGCGCCAGATCTTGGCGCTCTTCTCAGTCAGTACAGCCCGCACCACCTCACCGGGCAGAGCATGTCGCACGAAGACCACGCGTCCCGCAGGATCGTCATCAAGGCGGGCCACACAATGCCCACCATGAGCGGGCGAACCCACCCGCAGAATGATCTCCTCGGCTTCACCTGAGGTCTGCAGCCGCTCAGAGCCGCTGCGCGAACTATGACTGTGCGAACCAGAACGGCTCATTGCGTCTCTCCTGAGCTGGGCGAGGCAGGCAGACGACGGTGACGATCCTCCCGGCGAACGGCCGCATCGGCATCGGCGATCCCCTGAGCGGTGCGAGCGCGCAGGCCGTGGTGAATGTGGATCTCACCGGGCAGGCCGAGCTGCCAGGGCACCGATGCCATCACGACTCCGGGAGTGAACAGCAGGGCCGTCTTGAGCCGCAGCGCAGTCTGATTGTGAAGGATCTGTTCCCACCAGTGGCGCACGAGGTACTCGGGCAGGAAGACGACAACCAGGTCCCGTGGAGACTCACGACGCACAGAGCGCACATAGTTGACGATGGGCCGGGTGATGTCGCGGAAAGGCGAGTCCAGAATGGTCAGGGGCACGGGCAATTCCGCCTCCTCCCACGCGTCCAGGAGCCTGTCCGCGCTGCCGTCGCCGTTGTCCACGGTAACGGCCTCAATGGAAGTCGGGTACGTGGACTGGGCGTAGGTCAGAGCTCGCAGGGTGGGCTTGTGAAGACGTGAGGCCAGCACGATGGCATGGACATGGGCGGGCAGCACGCGCGCATCATGGAGATCGGAGATTGCCAGCTCATCGCTCACACGCTGGTAATGGCGGCGAATTCGGCTCATCACCAAGCAGAGGATCGCCATGATGGTCAAGGTGATCCAGGCGCCGCGGGTGAACTTGGTCGCCAGAACGATGAGCAGCACCAGGCCGGTGCCCCCCACGCCGATGGCGTTGATAATGCGGGAGCGCTGCATACGGCCGCGCGCCTTGGGGTCGGTGGCGGTGGTCAACTCGCGCGTCCAGTGGCGGACCATGCCGACCTGCGAGAGCGTGAAGGAGATGAATACGCCGACGATATAGAGCTGGATGAGCCGGTTGGTGTCGGCATCGAAACCGACGATGAAAGCGACCGCTCCCAGCCACAGAACGATGATGCCGTTGGAGTAGGCCAGGCGATCACCGCGCTGGGAGAGCTGACGAGGTACGAATTCGTCACGGCCGAGCACACTGGCCAGCACCGGAAAGCCGCTGAAGGCAGTATTGGCGGCCAGGAACAGGATAAGTCCGGTCACAGCGGTGATGAGGTAGAACATCGGCTTGAAGTCGGCGAAGACGGCCGCTGCGACCTGCCCGATGACCGGATCCTGGTGGTATCCCCGGCCGAGCGGCCGGCCGTTGCTGAGCAATTCGGTGGCCGGGTTCTCGACCATATGGACGCCGGCCGCCCCAGCCAGATGAATGATGCTCATGAGCATCAAAGCGGCAATAGTGCCCAGCATGAGCAACGTAGTGGCTGCATTGCGGGACTTGGGGCGCTGGAAGCTGGGCACGCCGTTGGAAATCGCCTCGACTCCGGTCAGGGCCGCACACCCCGAGGAAAAGGCGCGCAGAATGAGGAAGGCGCCGGCCAGGCCGGTCAGCCCCTGCTCCCATCCGCTCTGCGCGACGACCTCGTACGCAGAGCTCTCCGCTCGTCCGAGCGTGCCGGTGACCTCCTGTACCAGGCCGACCACTGCCAGAACGCCGATGGCGGCCATGTACAGATAGGTCGGGATGGCGAAGGCACCTCCCGACTCCCGACTCCCGCGAAGATTGAGCAGTGCCAGGACAGTGGCGATGCCGACGGCGATCTCGACCTTGTGGCCTTCCGCCCAGGGCACGGCCGCAGCCAGATAGGAGGTTCCCGAGGACACGGATACGGCCACAGTCAGGACGTAGTCGCTCAGCAGTGCAGAAGCCACGAGCAGGCCGGCATGCGGCCCCAGGTTGGTCGAGACGACCTCGTAGTCGCCCCCACCGGAGGGGTAGGCGTGAACAGTCTGCCGGTAGGAGGCAACCACCACCACGAGCACGCCGATGACCGCCAGCGCCACCCACGGGGAGATCACCGTGGCCGCGCTTCCCGCTACGGCCAGGGTGATGAGCACCTCGTCAGGTGCGTACCCCACTGACGAAAGGGCGTCGGAGGCGAAGACCGGCAGAGCGATTCTTTTGGGCAGAAGAGTCTCCCCAAGCGCTCTGCTGGGCACCGGACGCCCGACGAGAAGCCGCTTGACACGGTCGGCGAAATCACGCACGACATCGAATCGTACGTCCGCGTTCCGCAGTGTCCAAGGTCAGGAGTACGGTTTTACCGTGCACTTCGTCATTATGGGCTGCGGCCGCGTGGGAGCCTCCATGGCCACTCAGCTCGACCGCATGGGTCATTCCGTGGCCATCATCGACCAATTGTCCGATGCGTTCCGCCGTCTTCCCACCGAGTTCAACGGCCGTAAGGTTAAAGGAGTGGGTTTCGACCGAGACGCTCTGGAGCAGGCGGGTATCGATGAGGCCTACGCCTTCGCCGCGGTCTCCAATGGTGATAACTCCAACATCGTGGCCGCCCGGGTGGCCCGGGAGCTGTACGGCATCGAACATGTCGTCGCTCGCATCTACGACGCTCGGCGCGCCGATGTCTACGAGCGGCTGGGCATTCCCACGGTGGCAACAGTGAGGCAGACGGCCGAGCAGATGATGCGACGGATCCTGCCCGGCGGAACAGCGCGGGAGATCGTCGACGTCTCCGGAGCCGTGGGTCTGGTCCAGCCCGACGTCTCCAGTGCCTGGGTCGGTATGACCATCGGCATGATCGAAGATCGCCTGAACGTCCGAGTCGCGTGGATCTCACGCGGCTCGACGGCGCTCGTGCCCCGATCTGCGACAGTGCTTCAAGAGCATGACCGGCTCCATCTCGCAGTTGCGGCTGACAGGCTCGTGACTGTGCAACGGGCGCTGTCCCGCCCGCCTGCGAAGGAGGCCTGAGCAGTGAAGATCGTCATCACCGGCGCCGGCTCTGTGGGCCGCTCCATCGCCCGTGAACTCATCAGCCACGGTCATGAGGTCACGCTCATGGACCGCTCACCAGACGCCATGCGCATCGCCTCAGTGCCCGAGGCCGACTGGCAACTCGCCGACGCCTGCGATGTCGATGCCCTGGCTGAGGCCGGAGCCGGCGAGTGCGATGTCGTCGTCGCCGCGACCGGTGACGATAAGTCCAACCTCGTGACCTCGTTGCTGTCCAAAACCGAGTACGGCGTGCCCCGAACCGTGGCACGCGTCAATAACCCGAAGAACGAGTGGCTGTTCGACGAGACCTGGGGCGTGGACGTGGCCGTATCGACGCCTCGGATCATGACGGCGCTCGTCGAGGAGGCCGTCAGCGTCGGCTCGCTGGTATCGGTATTCACCTTCCACCAGTCCGGCGCCTTCATGCACGAGCTGACCCTGCCCGACGACTCCCCGGTCATCGGCGAACTCGTCAGCGACGTGGAGCTGCCGCCGCATACGGTCCTGGCAGCCATCCTGCGCGACTACCGCCCGATCAACCCAGATGGAGACGAGCGCTTCGAGCGCGGCGACGAGTTACTGTTCCTCACTGCCCGAGAGGGAGAGACCTCGTTGTACGAGCTTCCCGAACTGTTCACCTCCACCGCCCCCGGGCCCGAGCTCACGCCCAGAAGCGACTCCTCACCTCTGTCAAGCTGAGCCCCGCTCTGCAGGTCTGCAGGTCGAGAGCGTGCCCGACCACTCGGCGATCAGCGATTCGCGCGCTGGGAACTAGGCCGCACGATGAGCCAGGCGAACCAGATGCCCAAGCCGTATAGCGGTAGGCCGAGTACGACTCGGGACACGCCGAGTGCCCCCAACGCAGCCTCACCCGCCAGGTAGAGAGGGACTTCCACTAGTAGACGAAGAACGAAGACAGCCGCGAGCACACCGGTGGCGATGGCGTAACGCCGTCGGATTCCCGCCCGGGCCGGGTCGGTGCGCCAGGAACTGCCACTCGCAGGGCTCTCAGGACCCTCAGGGCTCTCAGCGTCTCCCCCACTCGTTGGATGCCACAGTTCCATGAGCACGCCGATCAGCGGCCGGCGCAGCAGCAAAGAGCCCAGGAAGGCGAGCAAGCACACGGCGTTGATCACCAGTCCGGTGGCGTAGAAATTGGACGCCTGCCCACTGCGCCAGGCCCATACGGCGCTCAGCACCGTTACCAGGGCACCACCCGCCACCTGTTTCAGATCCCGCCGCCGACCGCGCTGGGCGAGTCGCGCGAGAAGGGCCACGCCGCTCACGGTCAGGGAGGCGACAAGTGCTGTGGTCAACGCGGTCGGCGCCACCGCCAGAATGACGACGAAAACGAGGATGGGGACCGCGGACTCCAGCACCCCGCGCCAGCCCCCGACCGCGGATACGGCATCAAAGCGCTCGGCGCCCAGGGCCCCGAGGCCCGAGGCGGACTGGTCGGCGCCAGTTCTCACAGAATCATTCTCCCGGTGCGAGGATCTCATACGTCGGGTTGTAGATCGTGGGACGGGGCCGACCGGCGACAACCATGCCCTCAACCCTCAGATGCACGCCAGGACGTATCCCGGCGATCGATCGGCGTCCGATCCACACCAGATCCACCGACCCAGTGCCGTCGAAGAGCTGGCCGACCAGGACGGGCTTGTCGGTGGACGGTCTGAAGGTGATGGCCCGCAGCACGCCGGAGACCTCAGACCGCCGGCGGGCCCGAAGCTCGCCCACGGGCATGGTCCCCCGACGACGGGCCGTGATCGCCTCATCGAGAGCGTCGATATCCTCACGGCTGGAGCGCAGCCTCGAGAATGGCCCCCCAACAAGCGCGGAGCCCACGATTCAGCGGACCTCGGCGATGGTCGGCCCGGGCTCAAGAGGCTCAAGACCGGGAAGATCCTCGGCGGCGGGAGCAGTGCTGATCCCGGGGGCGTGAAGCGGAAGAATCTCCCGCGGCGGCCTGGCGGCGCCATCGCGCACAACCACGATGTCGGCGAAAACCCCGCGCAGAACCCGTGAAGCCGCCTCATCAGTGGCGGCAGGGCCTTGGAGCACGCCGCGCAGGAACCAACGCGGGCCATCGACACCGATGAAGCGGGCCGCTACCGTCCCGTCCCGACCATCGGGGGTGCGCACAGGAACATGAGCGAGAATCTCAGGGCCGTGCGGGCCGTCCTCCACGTCGAAACGGGCCCTGGCCCGGTCAAGTTCCGCGGTGATGTCCTCGCGCAGCTCATTCCAAATGCCTGCGGTGCGCGGCGCCGCGAAGGCACGGAGCTCGAGCGTGGAGCCGGCCAGGACCAGAACGGCGGCCGAAACCTCCTGACTCGATCCTCCAGGGCTCTCCAAGCGTATCTGCATCCCATCCACGGCGGGAATGCGCAGCGACCCCAAGTCGATCCGCCCCGCGGATCCGGGCCGCTCCGGCGCACGTGCAGCATCCCAAGGCCCGATGCCACTGTCGGATCCAGGCGCAGCGTCATCGGAATTGATGCTCGGTTCGCTCACGTCGCCTTCCTGGCGACGGGAGAACAGTCCCATGAGGATCTCCTTATCGGGGTTACGGTGCTCCGCACTCCACGGGGATGCAGAGGCGCGGGTCTGCGGTCAGCCCGCGCAATCGGTGCACACCGGCTGACCGGTGGCATCGTCGATATACGCCAACGAGCCGCGATGGTGAACCAGGAAGCACTCGGAGCACGTGAACTCGTCCTCCAACTGAGGAACGACATGAACGCTCAGCTCCTCGCGGGACAGGTCCGCGCCCGGAAGCTCGAAGCCCTCGGCGACCTCGTTCTCGTCCTCCTCGATAGCCTCCGAGGACTGATCCTTCTGCCGAGCGGTAAGCTCTTCGATGGAGTCGGACTCAGGCTCGTCGTCGTTCTTGCGCGGGGCGTCGTAATCGGTCGCCATGGCCTGTCACTCTCTCTCGTCGACGGCACTCGATCGGGCTCTCGGGCGGTTCGTGGCTCCGCCGGGACCGGCCATGACACCGAAAACCAGTGGCGGGCGACCCCTCCGAGCAGGGCACGCGCACCATAGCACCACGCACCGGCCGCGTGAACCAGGCCTGACGGCGATGCGGTAGGGCTCAGGGCGAACAGAGCCACATGCCGGCGTGCCACACCGGTCGACCTCCCGCAGCCCGCGCGGCGGGGATGGCACGCTGAGCCTGTACGACGGACACGAGG
>ERZ773067.1951-NODE-1951-length-10664-cov-11.715996_pt1 | contig 10664 bp, 6 predicted proteins | sample MGYA00580622_ERZ773067 | MGnify/ENA primary metagenome ERZ773067 (study PRJEB29015, sample SAMEA2737998) | human oral metagenome | biome: human oral; feature: human-associated habitat; material: dental | place: China | collected 2113 ...
AGATAACCACTGCCATTGGAATACTGTAATAGAACATGATTGCGATAATCGTGATAATCGTAACGATAGAAATTAATAACTGTGGGAAACTCTGTGAAATCATCTGCCGCATTGCATCGATATCATTCGTATAGTGAGACATGATATCACCATGCGGATGCGTATCAAAATAACGAATTGGCAATTTCTGCATATGTGTAAATACTTCTTTACGTATCTTATGTAGAACGCCTTGTGTGAAGAATGCCATTAACTGCGTATATGCAATACCGATAATTAATGCGACGAAATAAACCATCGCTAGAGTTCCAACTAGTTCAACTATATGTGGCTTTGTGACTTCCCAAGTCCAACCTTGTTCCCAAGCCTGCTGTAATACAGCGACAACATTCTGTTGGAAAATAGATGGCAAAGCGCCCAAAATTGCATTGGTAATAATTAATACTACAATCAGTGGAAATAGAACTGGATAGTAGGATAGTACCATCTTCATAATTCTCCTGAAGGATTTTTTACGATTCGTTTGTTTCTGATTCATATTAACGAACACCTCCTTCTTCCACGATTTCCTCAGTACCTTGTTTATTCTGAGATAGATATACTTCACGGTAAATTTGGTTTGTCTTTAGTAATTCTTCACTTGTGCCAATCGCATCGATCTTACCGCTATCCAATACGATGATTCGGTCCGCATCTTCTACGGATGAAGTTCTTTGGGCAATGATAATCTTTGTTGTTTCTGGGATATATTCTTTCATCGCCTTACGGATGATTGCGTCTGTCTTTGTATCTACGGCAGATGTCGAGTCATCCATAATCAAAATCTTTGGTTGTTTCAAGAGTGCTCTAGCGATACAGAGTCTTTGTTTCTGACCGCCAGAAACGTTTGTTCCGCCCTGTTCAATCCAAGTATCATAACCATCTGGCATCTGCTCTATAAACTCATCTGCGCAAGCCAAATGACATACATGCTTCACTTCTTCTAATGTTGCATCCTTATTACCCCACCGGATATTATCCGCAATTGTACCGGAGAATAACACATTCTTCTGCAATACCATCGCAACGGAATCACGTAATGTCACAAGATCATAGTCTCTAACATCTTCTTTGCCAACACGTACTGTACCTTCGGTAACATCGTAGAGACGAGGAATCAACTGTACAAAAGAAGACTTTGCTGAACCCGTTCCACCAATGATACCGATGGTTTCACCAGACTTAATATGTACATCAATATCTTCTAGAACTGGTCTTTCTGCAGCTCGAGAATATTTGAAACGAACATGATCAAAATCAATCGAGCCATCCTTCACTTCTGTAATCGCATTTTCTTTCGAAGTAATCGAACTCTTTTCATTTAACACTTCAACGATACGCTTGCATGATTCTTCAGAGAAAGTAATCATCACAAACACCATCGATAACATCATCAAGGAAACCATAATTTGGAATCCATAAGTCATCAAAGTAGATAGCTGTCCTACGTCTAAACTTGTCCCATTTGTCTTGATAATCATTTCAGAGCCAAACATCAATACAAATAACATAACCGCATAAATACTTATCTGCATTAACGGATTATTCAAAGCGATAATCTGCTCTGCACGTGTAAACATTTTACGAATATCATTTGATGTTTCGTCAAATTTATTGATTTCATAATCTTCACGTACAAAGGATTTCACAACACGAATACCCTTTACGTTTTCTTCTACAATACGTGTAATCTTATCAAAGAGAGGGAATCCCTTCTTAAATACTGGCATAACTGTTCTAACGATCAAATATAGCCCAATTCCTAAGAATGGAATAATGATTAAGAAGATTACTGCCATTGATCCACCCATAATATATGCCATTGTAAAGGAGAATATTAAGTTTAATGGGGCACGTACAGCGGTACGAATAATCATCATGAATGCCATTTGCACATTTTGAATATCTGTTGTTAATCGAGTAACTAATGAGGCAGATGAGAATTTATCAATATTTGAAAAGGAAAATTTCTGGATATTAGTAAAAATATCATAACGTAAGTTGCGTGCAAATCCTGTACTAGCCTCTGCACAATAGATACCTGCTAAATATCCACATAATAGTGAAAGTAGTGATAAAACAACTAACTTCCATGCATATCCTAAAATTACTGATAAATCACAACCAGCTTTAATATCATTGATTAATAATGAAATTAAAAATGGAATCAACGCTTCAATGATGACTTCACCAACCACAAACGTTGGTGTCAGTATTGTCGCTAATTTAAACTCACGAATACTTTTCATTAATTGTTTAACCATCGCTACCTCCTGAAATGTACTTGACTATTTTACACTAAATTTTAAAAAAACATTAAGGAAAGATTTTCCATCTTTCCTTAATCATTCACTTTATAATACTCTTCTAATGTTAAGCCTGAATCATAAACTTTCTTTGCTTCTTCGGCACCAATATATCTAAAACTCCAAGGATTATATGCGATACTCGTTATCGATTCTTTTCCACGTGGGAATCGAAGTATATATCCTGCTAATTTAACTATTGTTAATGTAAATTCAAATGAGTCATCAATATCATGATCACGATTGTCATCAGATAAGTCAACCGCTAATCCAAGTTGATGTTCACAAGCACCCGGAATCGCATCATATGTGTCTGCTAAAGCTTTCCCGTCTGTACTTACATATGTATTATAGAGATCTAATTGTTGTGCATAAGAACGATATCCACTAACTAAATATAAGTTAACTCCATCCTTAAGTGCTGCTGTAAACATCTTTGCTAATTCAGACGCCGCTTCACTTCTAAGATACTGTGTCCCATTTGAACTTACATTAACTGCTGTTAAATCAGATGGCACATATGTAGAATCAATCGGATGACTCTTATTTGTTATCTTCTGAATTGAAGTAATTGTCGTTGTATCAATAGTTGGTACGGCTGTAGGCTCAGGAGTCGAAGAAGGAGTTGGTGTAGGACTAGGACTTGGCGTAGTTTCTACAGAACTATTCTGATTCGTCTGTATAGCGGATAAACAATCTTGGCAATCTTTTTCCGATAATGTGCGTGGTGTAAAAAACATTAACTTGATTAATAAAATAAATAAAACACCAAATAAAATCGAAAAAACACCAATCAGTATGCGGATTCGTGATTGATATTTATCTGTACTTTTCATGGATAATATTATAACATCTAAACCCATAAAAAGTATAAAAAAAGGGAGAGCGATGGAAAACCATGCTCTCGATGACCCGGCAACGTGCTAGATTTGCTTGCGCTATTTTCGCCGCTACAGTGCTTAACTTCTGTGTTCGGGATGGGTACAGGTGTGGCCACTGCGCCATCATCACCGGATCTTTCTTCTTTCAGGTCTTCTGTTCCCTGAAAACTAAATAACAGTTTCTGACTTCGTCTTTTTCAAACAGTCGTGTGTGCGTTCTCTCGTGAATAAATCTTCGACCTATTAGTATCAGTCAACTGAATGTATCGCTACACTTACATCTCTGACCTATCAACCTCGTCGTCTTCAAGGGGTCTTATTCATTTGAAATGATGGGAAATCTAATCTTGGAGTCGGTTTCACGCTTAGATGCCTTCAGCGTTTATCCGGTCCGTTCTCAGCTATCCAGCTATGCCACTGGCGTGACAACTGGTGCACCGTAGGAACGTCCACCCTGGTCCTCTCGTACTAGGGGCAGCTCTCCTCAAATTTCCAACGCCCACAACAGATAGGGACCGAACTGTCTCACGACGTTCTGAACCCAGCTCGCGTACCGCTTTAATGGGCGGACAGCCCAACCCTTGGAAGCGAATTCACCTCCAGGATGCGATGAGCCGACATCGAGGTGCCAAACCTCGCCGTCGATGTGAACTCTTGGGCGAGATCAGCCTGTTATCCCCAGGGTAGCTTTTATCCGTTAAGCGACGGCCATTCCATTCTGCACCGCCGGATCACTAACACCGACTTTCGTCCCTGCTCGACTTGTTTGTCTCGCAGTCAAGCACTCTTCTGCGTTTGCGCTCGTTGAATGATTTCCAACCATTCTGAGAGTACCTTTGTGCGCCTCCGTTACTCTTTGGGAGGCGACCGCCCCAGTCAAACTGCCCATCTGCCACGGTCCTCTAGCCGGATCACGGCTTAGAGTTAGAATTTCAATTAAGTAAGAGTGGTATCCCAACAGTGACTCCTCTGATCCCGAAAGACCAGTCTCATCGTCTCCCACCTATCCTGTGCATACTTAACCGAAACTCAATAGCAGACTACAGTAAAGCTCCATGGGGTCTTTCCGTCTAGTTGCGGGTAACCTGCATCTTCACAGGTACTAAGATTTCACCGAGTCTGCTGCCGAGACAGTGCCCAAATCATTACACCTTTCGTGCGGGTCAGAACTTACCTGACAAGGAATTTCGCTACCTTAGGACCGTTATAGTTACGGCCGCCGTTCACTGGGGCTTCGGTTCAATGCTTTGACTTGCGTCTGACAAATCCCCTTGACCTTCCAGCACCGGGCAGGTGTCACCCCCTATACTTCGTCTTGCGACTTCGCAGAGAGCTATGTTTTAGTTAAACAGTTGCTAGGGCCTATTCACTGCGGCTCTTTCGAGCACCCCTTATTGCTAACGTACGGGGTCAATTTGCCGAGTTCCTTGGCAACAGTTCTCTCGCTCACCTTAGGCTACTCGCCTCAACCACCTGTGTCGGTTTTGGTACGGGCCGCTAGTAAATTATCGCTAGAAGCTTTTCTTGAGACCTGGTATCACCCTCTTCACTACTTGCTCGCGCGTTCGCTTGAGTCAAGCCTTTGAGTATCCGACGCGGATTTGCCTACGCCACTCTCCTGCTTGCCTTGCCCAATCCATTTAGGACTCTGGTTAACCCTATCTGTCACTCCATCACTTTACTCGCGGGTGCAGGAATATCAACCTGCTATCCATCGACTACGCCTTTCGGCCTGGCCTTAGGTCCCGACTTACCCAGGGCGGACGAACCTTCCCCTGGAAACCTTGGTTTTTCGGTGTGTGGGATTCTCACCCACATCTCGCTACTCACACCGGCATTCTCACTTCCATACGCTCCAGCACTCCTTACGGTATACCTTCAATGCTGTATGGAACGCTCCCCTACCACTTATACCTAAGTATAAATCCATAGATTCGGTATTACGCTTAGCCCCGGTTAATTTTCGGCGCAGAGATACTCGACTAGTGAGCTGTTACGCACTCTTTGAAGGATGGCTGCTTCTGAGCCAACCTCCTAGCTGTTTGCGCGTCTCCACATCCTTTTCCACTTAGCGTAAATTTTGGGACCTTATCTGATGATCTGGGCTGTTTCCCTTTTGACCATGGACCTTATCACCCACAGTCTGACTGCTGAATATTCTTGCCCGGCATTCGGAGTTTGATATCATTTGGTACGGCGAGATGCCGCCCGCATGATTTCAGTGCTCTACCTCCGGGTAGATTCGTTCAACGCTAGCCCTAAAGCTATTTCGGGGAGAACCAGCTATCGCCGTGTTCGATTGGAATTTCTCCGCTAATCACAAGTCATCCGCCAACTTTTCAACGGGGGTCGGTTCGGTCCTCCAGCTGGATTCACCCAGCCTTCAACCTGCTCATGACTAGATCACTACGGCTTCGGGTCTATCTCTACATACTTGCCACCCTATTAAGATTCGCTTTCGCTACGGCTCCGCATTGTCTGCTTAACCTCGCATGTAAAGATAACTCGCCGGTTCATTCTACAAAAGGCACGCCATCACACCTTAATGTGCTCTGACTTTTTGTAAGCATACGGTTTCAGGATCTATTTCACTCCGCTCCCGCGGTTCTTTTCATCTTTCCCTCATGGTACTGGTTCACTATCGGTCATATAGGAGTATTTAGCCTTACCGGATGGTCCCGGTCGATTCCGTCAGAGTTTCACGTGCTCCGACGTACTCAGGATCCCACTCGCGTGAATCGAGATTTCGCCTACAGGGCTTGCACCTTCTGTGGCTGGCCTTTCAATGCCATTCGACTATCTCTTTTCAATCACTTGTCGTGGTCCTACTACCCCAGCTCTTTGCTGGTTTGGGCTGCTCCGATTTCGCTCGCCACTACTCTCGGAATCATTCTTATTTTCTTCTCCTCCAGGTACTAAGATGTTTCAATTCCCTGGGTTGCCTTCTCTTAAGTTATGTATTGGCTTAAGGATGATAAAGCTTTTCAACTTTATCGGGTTTCCCCATTCGGATACCCCCGGATCGTTGCCTGTGTACGACTCCCCGAGGCGTTTCGCCGTTATCTGCGTCCTTCTTCTGCTCTATATGCCAAGACATCCACCGTACGCTCTTACTAATTTAATCACTTATATACGTTTATGCTTTACGAGAACTGTTAACTATTTCGTTTTAGACTTTCTTAGTTAATCTTGTTATCACAACTTTTCGAAAAAGACCTATCTATTGTCTTCTTCTGTTATTCAGTTTTCAAAGAACAGTTGCTTCCTTCTGAGTTACCTCTTTCGAGATCCCTCAAAACTAAACAGGGAATAAAACTTCTTAAACAACTTTTTACTTCACATCTTTCTCCTTAGAAAGGAGGTGATCCATCCCCACGTTCTCGTAGGGATACCTTGTTACGACTTGACCCCAATCACTAGTCCTACCTTCGACGGCTCCTTCCTTGCGGTTAGGCCACCGGCTTCGGGTATTACCAGCTCTCATGGTATGACGGGCGGTGTGTACAAGGCCCGAGAACGTATTCACCGCGGCATTCTGATCCGCGATTACTAGCGATTCCAGCTTCATGAAGTCGAGTTGCAGACTTCAATCCGAACTGAGACTGTCTTTTAGTGATTCGCTTCCTATCGCTAGGTCGCTGCACGTTGTAACAGCCATTGTAGTACGTGTGTAGCCCAGGCCATAAGGGGCATGATGATTTGACGTCATCCCCACCTTCCTCCGGTTTATCACCGGCAGTCCCTCCAGAGTCCCCAACTGAATGCTGGTAACTGAAGGCAAGGGTTGCGCTCGTTGCGGGACTTAACCCAACATCTCACGACACGAGCTGACGACAACCATGCACCACCTGTCTCCTTGATAACCTCTACTGTATCTCTACAGCTTTGCAAGGGATGTCAAGGCCTGGTAAGGTTCTTCGCGTTGCGTCGAATTAAACCACATACTCCACCGCTTGTGCGGGCCCCCGTCAATTCCTTTATGTTTCACACTTGCGTGCATACTCCACAGGCGGAATACTTATTGCGTTAGCTGCAGCACTGAGTTTCCCCAATACTTAGTATTCATCGTTTACGGCGTGGACTACTAGGGTATCTAATCCTATTTGCTCCCCACGCTTTCGTGCATGAGCGTCAGTCTTTGGCTAGCAAGCCGCCTTCGCCACTGGTGTTCCTCCATATATCTACGCATTTTACCGCTACACATGGAATTCCACTTGCCTCTCCAATACTCTAGCCTGCCAGTTTAAGTGGCTGGATTGGGTTGAGCCCAACAATTTAACCACTTACTTAACAGGCCGCCTACGCACCCTTTACGCCCAATAATTCCGGATAACGCTCGCCACCTACGTATTACCGCGGCTGCTGGCACGTAGTTAGCCGTGGCTTTCTGGTAAGGTACCGTCACTTAGATATTCTCTATCTACCGTTCTTCCCTTACAACAGAGCTTTACAACCCGAAGGCCGTCTTCACTCACGCGGCGTTGCTCGGTCAGGGTTGCCCCCATTGCCGAAGATTCCCTACTGCTGCCTCCCGTAGGAGTCTGGGCCGTGTCTCAGTCCCAATGTGGCCGTTCACCCTCTCAGGCCGGCTACGCATCATCGTCTTGGTGGGCCGTTACCTCACCAACTAACTAATGCGCCATAAGCCCATCCACCAGTGTTTTTAACCTTTAATAACCAGAAGATGCCTTCCGATTACCTATCCGGTATTAGTCCCCGTTTCCAGAGATTATCCCAGTCTTCGTGGGTAGGTTGCTTATGTATTACTCACCCGTTCGCCACTCCTTCGATCTAGCAAGCTAGATCTCCAGCGTTCGACTTGCATGTATTAGGCACGCCGCCAGCGTTCATCCTGAGCCAGGATCAAACTCTTCATTTGATTGACTCTTTTATTTTACGAAGTCTTTTCCTTCGTATCCTTTTGCTTGACGTTGTTTTTGTGTCTTATTCCTGTTCAGTTTTCAAAGATCTCTGCTTCTCTCCTTCCGAAGAGTGCTGTATTAATATACCAAGTATCTATCCCTGTGTCAATTACTTTTATGACTTTTTTTGAGAAAAATTTGGAAAGTTTGCCAAACCTAATTCAAACCTTATTCTTTCTCAATATTCTGATGTGAACTCATCTTTAAATAAAGCTGATAGTACTTGTCAATACACTCTTTATTAAACGGTTCTTTCTCCTCTTCCATATCTGTAATTAACTTATCCAATTGTGCTTCAACGATATCCATAACATCCTCTGAATAATTCATTTTTTTCGCATGTTCAAAATATTCGTTTTCATCAAGAACTTGATAAGTGCGATCTGGATAGAGCTTTACATCTAAATCATAATCATCCAAGATACCTACATGGAAATCTACAACTCTACCATTCTTAACCGCCATAACATCAGGAATGTATAAAGATTTTCCTCCCTGTTGGTTTTCGAGATATGTTACATCAATAAACTCTTCAACCTTTTCGCGATACCGTGTAAATTCTTCTTCTGTCTTGTAGAACTTTCTACTTACGTCTACATAGTAAACTGTAACCCCCGCATCCTTAGCAGCTTGATTTAATACCGCAAATGCTTTTTGACTATAGCGTGAGTCAGGTTTTGCAAATACCATTACACCTGAATATTTATTTTCAAAGAATGTAATAGCGGATGGTAATGAAATCTCCTTAATGGATGGTTCCTTGTCTGTAATCTCAGTAAATTGTGAGATACTGCCATCTGTTACATAGTCTAATTTATATTGTTCCTTCGGTGTGCAGCCAAGCATAAATACACATAGAACAATCATCATTAACTTCTTCATCATTGAATTCCTCCTTCAACACCATCATTTTATCAAAAAGTCGGTATAATACCGACTCAAACAAATATTAAGACCGAAGGTAGATATAGTTCCCTCTTCTGTCGAGGTGGGTGTCCTTGGTAAAACTTCTGGATCCTCGCTCGTAACGAGTTTTCACTCCATCTTACGCAATCAGAACTCCCTTATATCATATTGTAGGAAAAATATGTTTCCTCCGGCACATGTATTATAGCACTAGAGGGAAATAAGAATAGTCTTGACACTTTTATTTTTCTTATTTTTCTTGCTTAGAGATTTCGATACCTAAAATATCTAATTGTTTCTTATCAACAACATTAGGTGCCTCACTCATAAGGTCAAAGGAACTATTTGTTGTTGGAAATGCCACAACATCACGGATGTTATCTGTACCAGCTAATACCATAATCAAACGTTCTAGACCAATACCAACACCACCATGTGGAGGTGTTCCATAACGGAAGGAATCTAAGAAGAAACCAAAACGTGCCTTCGCATCTTCTAGTGAAAGTCCAATCGCTTCAAATACCTTAGCCTGTAACTCTTGGCTATGAATTCTAATCGAACCAGATAAGAGTTCATATCCATTTAATACTAAGTCATAGGCACGTGAAGATACATGGCCTGGATCAGTGAATAATTTATCTACATCTTCTTCCTTTGGTGCTGTAAATGGATGGTGTGCTGCTACCCAGCGCTCATCTTCTTCACTGTACTCAAACATTGGAAAGTCAGTAACCCAAAGGAACTTATAAGTTGTTTCAGTAGGAATTAAGTTTAGCTCATGGCCTAAACGTACACGTAATGCACCTAAGGATGCCTGTACGATTCTTGCATTATCTGCAATCACTAATACCAAGTCGTTATTTGTAAGACCTAATTGTTCAACTAACTTCGCCTTTTCTTCCTCACTTAATACCTTAGCGATAGAACCAGTTAATACATCGTTTTCCATCTTGAGGTATGCAAGTGCCTTTGCCTTAAAGCCATGTTTTACAAAGTCTTGTAATTGATCTAGACCCTTACGACTATACTTATCAGCCGCATTCTCAAACTTCACGCAGTTTACAATTCCACCGTTTTCAATTGTATTCTTGAATACTTGGAATTCTGTATTTTCAAATACAGACGTAATATCTTGAATTTCATTGCCAAAACGCATATCTGGCTTATCACTACCAAAGCGTCTCATACATTCTGCCCATGGTATACGTACAAAATGGTCTTCTAGTGTATAGTTCTTTGTTTCCTTGAAGATATTTTGCATAAGGTCTTCAACGACAGCGAAGATTGTATCTTCATCACCAAAGCTCATTTCAATATCGATCTGTGTAAATTCAGGTTGGCGGTCAGCACGTAAGTCTTCATCACGGAAACATCTTGCAATCTGGAAGTATTTCTCCATTCCACCAATCATCAATAACTGCTTATAAATCTGTGGTGATTGTGGAAGCGCCCAGAACTTACCATTATAGATACGAGATGGCACGAGATAGTCACGCGCACCTTCTGGTGTACTTCTCGCTAGGATTGGTGTTTCAACTTCTACAAAGCCTTGTTTATCCAATACATTTCTAGCAACCATGCATACCTTATGACGCAAGATTAAATTCTGC
>ERZ773067.1956-NODE-1956-length-10650-cov-6.620198_pt1 | contig 10650 bp, 11 predicted proteins | sample MGYA00580622_ERZ773067 | MGnify/ENA primary metagenome ERZ773067 (study PRJEB29015, sample SAMEA2737998) | human oral metagenome | biome: human oral; feature: human-associated habitat; material: dental | place: China | collected 2113 ...
CAACTAAAAAAGCTGGTGGTTCAACTCGTAACGGTCGTGATTCTGAAGCTAAACGCCTTGGTGTTAAACGTTTCGGTGGCGAATCTGTATTAGCAGGTAGCATCATTGTACGTCAACGTGGTACTAAATTCCACGCAGGTAACAACGTAGGTATGGGTCGTGACCACACCTTATTTGCTACCGCTGACGGTAAAGTAAAATTTGAAGTCAAAGGCGAGAAAAGCCGTAAATACGTAAGTATTGTAACTGAATAATTTTACATCTGATTTGATAAACGCCCCGCATTATCTGTGGGGCGTTTTCTTTGTTTTCTTACCTTTGATTTACAATCATTAATCAAATCTGTTATCTTGGCACTGTCATTCATTCTTTTCAATATTTCTTAGAATGAAATTTACCTGAATTCCTAACTGTGCTTTAGCCAAATAAAGGAAGACATCATGAAACAACAACCTCTTTTAGGATTTCTATTTGCTTTAATTACAGCGATGGCATGGGGATCTTTACCTATTGCGTTAAAACAGGTTTTATCCGTGATGACGCCACAAACGATCGTGTGGTATCGCTTTATTGTGGCATTTCTAGCACTCTTTATTTTGCTTGCCTATAAGAAAAAATTGCCACAATTTTTGAAAGGTGGTCGTTTCATTTGGCTTGTACTCATAGGTGTAGCAGGATTAGCGGGTAATTTCTTTTTATTCAATAGCTCACTTAATTTTATCGATCCTTCTTCAGCTCAAATTTTTATTCATTTTTCTTCTTTTGGTATGTTAATTTGCGGTATTTTTGTCTTTAAAGAAAAGCTCGGATTACATCAAAAGATTGGTTTAGGTCTGTTATTGGCTGGGTTGGTGCTTTTCTTCAATGACAAGCTTGATGTGTTTAAAGGAGAGAGTGGTTATTTAACAGGTGTCTTACTCAGCCTGACTGCTTCATTAGTTTGGGTGGCTTATGGTATGGCACAAAAGCTTATGCTCCGTCGTTTTAGTTCGCAACAAATTTTATTAATGATGTATTTCGGCTGTCTTTTAGTCTTTACACCTGTAGCTGAATTCTCACAAGTGAGTAACCTCACCCCGTTTGCATTCGGTTGTTTTGTTTATTGCTGCTTAAATACCTTATTTGGTTATGGGGCTTATGCTGAGGCGCTTAATCGTTGGGAGGTTTCTAAAGTAAGTGTAGTGATAACCTTAGTACCACTCTTTACCATTTTCTTTGCCCATCTTGCCCATTATGTGAGCCCTGAGAATTTTGCCGCACCAGAATTAAATATGATTAGCTATATTGGGGCGTTTGTTGTAGTATGCGGAGCAATTTTGTCGGCAATCGGACATAAGTTATTACCGCAATCAAAATAAAGTGCGGTTAAATATTGGAGAGTTTTTATGAAATTTATTGATGAAGCCTTGATTCGTGTGGAAGCAGGGGATGGTGGAAACGGTTGTGTAAGTTTCCGCCGTGAAAAATTTATCCCTAAAGGCGGCCCAGATGGTGGCGATGGTGGCGATGGCGGTGATGTTTATTTGGTTGCAGACGAAAACTTAAATACTTTGATCGATTATCGCTTTACAAAACGTTTTGCCGCAGAGCGTGGTGAGAACGGACATAGCTCAGATTGTACCGGTCGCCGAGGTAAAGATATTACATTACGTGTACCAGTGGGAACGCGTGCAATTGATAATGACACCAAAGAAGTGCTTGGCGATTTAACAAAGCATGGTGCCAAAATGTTAGTGGCGAAAGGTGGTTATCATGGTTTAGGTAATACGCGTTTTAAATCTTCAGTAAACCGTGCTCCTCGCCAAAAAACCATGGGGACACCAGGGGAAAAACGCGATTTATTATTAGAATTAATGCTTCTTGCGGATGTCGGGATGCTTGGTTTGCCGAATGCAGGTAAATCCACCTTTATCCGTGCGGTTTCAGCTGCAAAACCAAAAGTTGCAGATTATCCATTTACTACTTTAGTGCCAAGTTTAGGCGTAGTGAAAGTGGATGAGAGCCATAGCTTTGTGGTGGCAGATATTCCTGGATTGATTGAAGGTGCATCGGATGGTGCGGGTTTAGGGATTCGTTTCTTAAAACACTTAGAACGTTGTCGTGTGTTAATTCATTTAGTAGATATTAACCCAATTGATGAATCCGATCCTGCAGATAATATTGCGATCATCGAGTCAGAATTATTCCAATATAGCGAAAAATTGGCAGATAAGCCGCGTTGGTTAGTCTTCAATAAAATTGATACGATGACAGAAGAAGAGGCGCATGAACGTGCTCAAGAGATTACCAAACGTCTTGGTTGGGAAGAAGGGTATCACCTTATTTCTGCCGCAACGGGTAAAAATGTACCGCCACTTTGTCGTGATATTATGGATTTCATTGAAGCGAATCCGCGTGATGCTGAAGTGGAAGAAAATAAACCAGAAGAAGTGAAATTCAAATGGGAAGACTACCATCAAGAACAGCTTGCTGAACATCAATTTGATGATGAAGATGACGACTGGGATGATTGGGACGAAGAAGATGAAGAAGGCGTTGAGTTTATTTATAAACCTTAATGCCTAAATGAAAAAAGAGCGGAAATTTGACCGCTCTTTTTTATTGCCTTTAACCTTTCTTTTTACCACCTTGACGAGCTTTAAAGCGAGGGTTGGTTTTCGAAATGACATAAACGACACCGTGGCGGCGAACAATTTTGCAGCCAGGACGGTTTTTAGCACTTTTTAGCGAAGATAATACTTTCATTGAATATTCCTATTTTGATTTAAATGCACCAAATTTACCATAGCGGTTTGCAAATTCACTTGCACGACCTTCATTCCCAATTTGGCGGGTTTTACCGGTATAAAACGGGTGAGATGCAGATGAGGTATCACACATAAATACAGGGTATTCGTTACCATCTTCCCATTTCATGGTGTTGTTAGTTTTAGCGCAAGAACGGATAAGAAAGCCTTGTTTTGCGTTGGAATCGTAAAATAAAACGGTACGATAATTTTCAGGATGAATACCTTTTTTCATTAGAACTCCTTATATGACGGAAATAATTGGGCGAAGATACTAATTTAAAAGAGAATGATTATCAATGTATTTTTATTCATAACAATGAGAATTTTTTTCATATTGAGAAAAAGAAAAATGCCTTTCGGTTGAAAGGCATTTTGTCTGTTTGGAGGGAGAGTTATCCACGATGCGCGTTTTTCATAATACGCTCTTTCGCCACTTTCCATTCACGTTCTTTAATATCATCACGTTTATCATGTTGTTTTTTACCTTTCGCGAGACCGATTTTGATCTTCGCCCAAGGGCCTTTCCAATAAAGAGAAAGGGCAACAATGGTAAAACCATCACGGCTTGATTTACCGAAAAGATTATCCAGTTCACGTTTATTCAATAAAAGTTTACGTGTACGCGTCGGATCGCAAACTACGTGAGTTGAGGCTAAGCTTAATGGTTGAATGGTTGCACCAAATAAATAGGCTTCACCGTTTTTAAAAATGATATAGCTGTCGCTGATATTGGCTTTACCCGCGCGCATTGATTTGACTTCCCAACCTTGTAATTCAAGGCCGGCCTCAATCTCATCTTCAATAAAATATTCATGTCTAGCTCGTTTGTTTAACGCAATGGTATTGGAGCCGACTTTGACTTTCTTCTTGGTCATTGTTATCCGTTGTTCATTAATCGTAAATTGGCGTTGATTTTACCGAATCTCGCCGTGGATAGCAAAAAACAAAAGGCTGATTTGACTCAGCCTTTTATTACTTAATGATAGATTACTCTTCTAATTCACCACAGAAACGATAACCTTCACCATGCACGGTAGCAATGATTTCTGGTGTATTAGGATGATCTTCAAAATGCTTACGAATACGACGAATTGTTACATCTACAGTACGATCTTGTGGTTTTAATTCACGCCCTGTCATTTTTTGCAATAATTCTTCACGTGTTTGCAATTTGCCTGGGTTTTCACAGAAATGCAACATGGCACGAAATTCACTACGAGGCAATTTAAATTCAACGCCTTCTGGTGTAATTAAATTATGGCTATTTAAATCCAGCGTCCAACCATTAAAACGATAGTTCTCACGTTGTAAATGGGCTTCTTTACCATTTAATGTCATCGTGCGATGTAATAAATTTCGTGCACGAATAGTAAGTTCTCTAGGGTTAAATGGCTTTGTAAGATAATCATCGGCTCCGATTTCTAAACCTAAAATTTTATCGACCTCATTATCTCGCCCAGTGAGGAAAATCAAAGGGATAGGTGTTTTTTCACGTAATTCACGACCTAGTAATAAACCATTCTTACCAGGTAAGTTGATATCTAATACAATGAGATTAACCGTTTCTGAATTTAGCTGACGATACATTTCTGCACCATCTTGTGCTTGTAATACGTCATAGCCTTCAGCTTCGAAAATTCCTTTTAATGTATTACGGGTTACCGCTTCATCTTCCACGATGAGGATTTTTGGGGTAGCCATTCATTGCTCCTTGTTATACTTTATTATGAGTATATTCTATAATTGTAACATTGCTGTAACAACAGAAAAGTATGGTCATTTTTTTAAATTACATTTAATTTTATGATCTAAGTCATAAATTCTTAACATTCTGTTCATCTATGCTAGAATTTTAAAAGGAACAACAAATGGAACTTTATGATGAAGCGAATTCTTCTTTTTTTATTTTTTATTTTTACCGCACTTTCCACTCAAGCCGGTCTTTTTGATAAAAAATCGGCTTTCTTACCTGTGGATGACGCTTTTCAATTTTCAGCTGCGAAAAGCGATAATCAAGAAAATGTGATCGTCAAGTGGTCAATTGCAGAAGGGTATTATCTCTATCAAGAGAAAATTTCCGTGAAACTTAACCAAGCGGAAACCCCATCCTTTGATGTGCCGACATTTTCTATTTCACCTGAAGATTATAACGATCCTTATTTTGGCTTAATGAAGATTTTCAAAAAGCCGGTACAAGCTATTTTTAAAGCAAGCCAGCCGCCCTTAAAAGCGGAAGATGTGATTGAAATTGCTTACCAAGGTTGTACTGAGGGCTTTTGTTATCCCCCTGAAGTGAAAGAAATTAAAGTGGCGGATTTGCCTATTGTCCAGGTTACCGATACTGAAAAAACATCGGAAAAATCGACCGCACTTTCAGCACAACCTAAAGCAGAGCAAGACCGTTTAGCGGAAAGTTTATTTAATAGCAAATATGCCGTATTTGGTTTCTTTTTATTGGGCTTAGGTTTGGCTTTTACCCCCTGTGTGTTGCCAATGCTACCATTGCTTTCAGCGATAGTAATTGGTCAAAATCAACGCCCTAATATGTGGCGCGCTTTCGCATTAAGTTTTGTATATGTGCAGGGGATGGCGCTGACTTATACCTTACTAGGCTTGATTGTAGCTGCAATTGGTTTGCCATTCCAAGTGGCGTTGCAACATCCTTATGTGATGATTGGGTTATCAATCATCTTTGTTTTGTTAGCTTTGTCGATGTTCGGGGTATTTACCTTACAGCTTCCAAGCTCATTACAAACAAAACTATCTTTACTTAGCCAACAGCAAAAAGCCGGTGCCTTTGGTGGTGTGTTCTTAATGGGGATGATTGCGGGACTTGTCGCTTCACCTTGTACATCAGCACCACTTTCAGGAGCCTTACTTTATGTGGCGCAGAGTGGCGATTTATTCACTGGTGCGATTACGCTTTATTTGCTCGCGTTAGGGATGGGCGTACCACTTATTTTAATCACTTTATTCGGTAATAAAATCCTGCCTAAATCAGGTATGTGGATGGAAACGGTCAAAAAGCTCTTTGGCTTTGTGATGCTCGCATTACCGGTATTCTTGATTTCTCGTATTTTACCAGATGAATGGACGCCAAGATTATGGGCAATGCTCGGCACTGCATTTTTCATTTGGTTTGCTTTCCAAATGCCGAAGAATGGTACAGGTTGGCTATTCCGAATTCTGTTTTTAGTTGCAGCGATGATTAGTGTGAAACCGCTTCAAGCATGGGTTTGGGGTGAAAGCTCTGCACAAAGTGCGATCGAAAATAAATTGGTTTCTCATGTTGAATTTAAACAAGTGAAAAGTGAAGCTGAATTGCAACAAGCTCTGGCGGAAAATAACAAATCACTGGTGATGCTCGATCTTTATGCGGATTGGTGTGTGGCTTGTAAAGAGTTTGAAAAAGAAACATTTAGCGATCCTCGTGTACAAAAGAACTTTGGCGATATGTTGCTCCTTCAAGTTGATATGACAAAAAACTCTGAAGAAAACCGTGCTTTAATGACAAAATATAAAGTGCTAGGTTTACCGACTATTTTGTTCTTTAATCAAGATGGAAAAGAAATCGAGGGGAGTCGTGTTAACGGATTTATGCCGCCTGTTGAGTTTCTACAATGGATTGAGAAAATCAGTAAACCATAAAATTATTTCTTAATCGTAAAAAGTCCTTTTCGATTTAAGGTATTGTTTAGTGTTAAGTTAATCATTAATATAAACCCGTTCTCAAATCACTTTTTATGAGGTAAACTTTATGAAAAACTTAGAAAAATATTCTCCGTATGTTTTAGCTTTATTACGTATCATCGCTGCCTATATGTTTATCTTGCACGGTACAGCGAAATTCTGGGAATTCCCAGTGTCAATGACTGGTGGTAATGGTGCGGTGGGCGATCCACTAATGATCGTTGGTGGGATAATTGAGATTGTCGGTTCAATCTTATTAATTTTAGGTTTATTTGTTCGCCCAGCGGCATTTATCCTTTCAGGTCAAATGGCTTATGCATATTTCTTCATGCATGTAGCAGGTAAAGGGAATTTGTTCTTCCCAATCGCGAACGGTGGTGAACTTGCTTTATTTTATTCTTTAGTGTTCTTCTATTTTGTGTTTGCTGGTGCCGGCGCATTTTCTCTAGACAACCGCAAACGTTAATCAATTATTTCATTAATTTATTGCCCGCATTTTGCGGGCTTTTTTTTAATCAATTAAATAAATCACACACTTTTAAGTGTGGCTTACCAGTAAAATTTTTTCTATATAAACGCAAACGTTTGCGCTATAATTTATCCCGCTTATTTTAACCATTTAATGAAAGGAAAATGTAATGACAGATCGCCCAATTCGTCAGGCTTTACTGAGTGTTTCTGATAAAGCCGGTATCGTAGAATTTGCTCAAGGCTTAGTACAGCGTGGTGTAAAACTACTTTCCACAGGAGGTACTGCAAAATTGTTGGAGCAACATGGTTTGCCGGTGACTGAAGTGTCTGATTATACGGGATTCCCTGAAATGATGGACGGTCGTGTAAAAACCTTACATCCAAAAGTGCATGGCGGGATTCTTGGGCGTCGTGGTACAGATGATGCGATCATGCAGCAACATGGCATTGAAGGCATTGATATGGTCGTCGTGAATTTATATCCATTTGCAGCCACCGTGGCTAAACCAGATTGCACATTGGCTGATGCGGTAGAAAATATAGATATCGGTGGGCCAACCATGGTACGTTCTGCAGCGAAAAACCATAAAGATGTGGCGATTGTAGTGAATAATCATGATTTTAATGCCATTCTTGCTGAAATGGATAAACACCACAACAGCTTAACTCTTGAAACCCGTTTTGATCTTGCCATCAAAGCATTTGAACATACCGCTCAATATGATTCTATGATTGCTAACTACTTTGGACAAATGGTGAAACCGTATCATGTGGCAGAGGAAGAAGATGCCAATGCGAAGTGCGGTCAATTCCCACGTACTTTAAACCTTAACTTCGTGCGTAAACAAACCATGCGTTATGGGGAGAACGCTCATCAAAATGCTGCTTTCTATGTTGATTTAAATGTGAAAGAAGCAAGCGTAGCTACCGCTCATCAATTACAAGGTAAAGCCTTGTCTTACAATAATATTGCAGACACCGATGCGGCACTTGAATGTGTGAAAGAATTTGATGAACCGGCTTGTGTGATCGTTAAACATGCAAATCCATGCGGCGTGGCTTTAGGCAAAGACATTTTAGACGCCTACAACCGAGCCTATCAAACAGACCCAACCTCAGCCTTTGGCGGCATTATTGCCTTCAACCGTGAATTAGATGAAAAAACCGCGACTGAAATTGTGGAACGTCAATTTGTTGAAGTGATTATTGCACCGAGAGTATCAACTGAAGCGCAAGAAGTCGTGAAACGTAAGAAAAATGTTCGTTTACTTGAATGTGGTGAATGGACTTCACGTTCTGAACGTCTAGATTTTAAACGTGTAAACGGCGGTTTATTAGTACAAGATGCGGATTTAGGCATGGTTGGTGTGGATGATTTAAAAGTGGTAAGTAAACGTCAGCCAACTGAACAAGAACTAAAAGACTTACTGTTCTGCTGGAAAGTAGCAAAATTTGTGAAATCGAATGCCATTGTTTATGCTAAAGATAATCAAACTATTGGCATCGGTGCTGGCCAAATGAGTCGCGTATATTCTGCGAAGATTGCAGGGATTAAGGCACAGGATGAAGGTTTAACCGTAGCCGGTTGTGTGATGGCATCTGATGCATTCTTCCCATTCCGTGACGGTATTGATGCAGCGGCGAAAGTAGGGATTCAATGTGTTATCCATCCAGGTGGTTCAATGCGCGATCAAGAAGTCATTGACGCAGCGGACGAACATAATATGGTGATGGTATTAACTGGAATGAGACATTTTAGACATTAATTTATGTCGTAACTTCGCTCAATGAGCGACTTTTTTACTTATTCCTCCCCCTCTTTGCTAAAGAGGGGATTAAATTCAAAAAGATACAAGGAGCATTATGAACATCCTCATCATCGGAAATGGCGGTCGTGAACACGCCTTGGCTTGGAAAGCAGTACAATCTCCACTAACAGATAAAGTTTTTGTTGCCCCAGGCAATGCAGGTACCGCATTGGAACATAAAGTAGAAAACGTGAATATTTCTGCAACAGATATTCCTGCATTGGTGAAATTTGCTCAAGATAAGCAAATCGGGCTCACAATTGTGGGGCCGGAAGCCCCGTTAGTGATTGGTGTGGTTGATGCATTTCGTGAGGCTGGACTGAAAATTTTTGGCCCAACGCAAGCGGCTGCGCAATTGGAAGGTTCAAAGGCATTCACCAAAGATTTCCTCGCGCGTCATAAAATCCCAACGGCAGAATATCAAAACTTCACCGAAGTTGAGCCTGCATTAGCGTACTTGCGTGAGAAAGGCGCGCCAATTGTCGTTAAAGCGGATGGTTTAGCGGCGGGGAAAGGCGTAATCGTTGCAATGACATTGCAAGAAGCGGAAGACGCTGTACGTGATATGCTTTCGGGCAATGCCTTTGGCAAAGCGGGTAGCCGAGTGGTGATTGAAGAGTTTCTAGATGGTGAGGAAGCCAGTTTTATTGTCATGGTGGACGGTAAAAACGTTGAACCTATGGCTACCAGCCAAGATCATAAACGCGTGGGCGAAAATGATACAGGTTTGAATACCGGCGGTATGGGGGCTTATTCTCCTGCGCCAGTGGTGACACCTGAAATTCATGATCGGGTGATGCGTGAGGTGATCTATCCAACGGTCAACGGCATGGCTGCAGAAGGCAATGTTTATACCGGTTTCTTGTATGCCGGTTTGATGATCATGCCAAATGGCCAGCCGAAAGTAATCGAGTTTAACTGTCGTTTCGGTGATCCGGAAACGCAACCGATTATGTTGCGTTTGGAGTCGGATTTGGTAGAACTTTGTCTTAAAGCCTGTGATGGCAAATTGGACGAAGTGAAATCCCAATGGAAGCCGAAGGCCTCTTTAGGTATCGTATTGGCTGCAGAAGGCTATCCGGGGGATTATCGCAAAGGCGATGAAATCAGCAGCTTACCTCAAAGTGCGGTCGAAAATGAGAAAGTTTTTTTGGCAGGCGTAGAAGCGAAAGCGGGCAAGTTAGTCACCAACGGCGGTCGCGTGCTTTGTGTTACCGCATTAGGCGAAAGCGTATTTGAAGCTCAACAAAAAGCCTTAAAACTCGCTGAACAAATTCAATGGTCTGGACGTTTTTATCGTCGAGACATTGGCTATCGTGCTGTTGAACGTGAGCAGCAAAAATAATTACATTTTATGTTAAGGAATCGCATGGATTATAAAAATAAAGAATTATGTCGTCTTCGCACAATCAGTTTTTTTCTAACATTACATAAAGATAAAACGCAATGGGAAAGCGCCCTCTATTCGGTGAAACGTGATGTGGATTTGTTATTACCTGCTGTGCAGAAAGCAGGTTATACCTTGCAATCGATTCGAGTGATTACCAATCCCTTTGGTGAATATTTGGATTTAACCAATTTGCAGACAGCAAAAGCAGATTTGCAGTATTTAACGGAATTACTGAATAAATTTAATGAAAGTGGAATTCGTCTTCGATTTGCAATAGGCGCAGCGAGAAATAAAGAGGAAATTGCGTTATTGCCAGAGTTAATCGCGGCTTATGGTGACTTGTGTAATGCTTGTGTAAATGTACCATTAGATGAAAATGGTGTGTTAGATAATGAACTTATTGAGCAATCTGTTTATGCTGTACAACGAATTGCAAATATCACACCACGTGGCGAAGGTAATTTTAACTTTACGGTGAATTTTAACTGCAAGCCATTTATTC
>ERZ773067.1957-NODE-1957-length-10647-cov-3.337802_pt1 | contig 10647 bp, 10 predicted proteins | sample MGYA00580622_ERZ773067 | MGnify/ENA primary metagenome ERZ773067 (study PRJEB29015, sample SAMEA2737998) | human oral metagenome | biome: human oral; feature: human-associated habitat; material: dental | place: China | collected 2113 ...
AATATATCATATATGATATATTGGGACTTTTCTTTGTGGGGAAAAGGAGAGGGCTGGCATCATGCCAGCCCTCTTTTAATCTTCTTATTTCCCTTGGTACAAGTCATTGACGCGTTGTTGCACGTCTTTGTTTTCCAAGTATTCTTCATAGGTGGTGTCAATCCGGTCGAAGGCCCCGTTAGGCGTCAACTCGATGACCCGGTTACAGGTGGTGTTGAGGACCTCGTAGTCGTGGGAAGCCATGAGGATGGCGCCCTTGAACTTAATTAAGCCGTCGTTAAGTGCGGTGATAGATTCCAAGTCTAAGTGGTTGGTTGGTTGATCCAATACCAAGACGTTTGCCTTAGATAGCATCATCTTAGACAGCATGCAGCGAACCTTTTCGCCCCCGGATAGGACATTGACTTCCTTCATCACGTCTTCACCAGAGAAGAGCATACGACCCAAGAAGCTACGCAAGAAGGTGTTATCGCTCTCTTCCTTGCTAGCGTATTGACGGAGCCAGTCCACGATGCTTAAGTGTACGCCGTCAAATTCGTCGCCAGAGTTCTTAGGCAGGTAGGTTTGGCTAGTGGTTACACCCCACTCGAAGCTACCGCTGTCGGCTTCCATCTTGCCCATGATAATGTCGAAGAATGCAGAGAGGGCGATGTCGTTACGGCTGAGGAAGGCCACCTTGTCATCACGACGGAGAGTGAAGGTAATGTTGTCTAAGACCTTCTCGCCATCGATGGTTTTGCTGAGGCCTTCTACCCGTAGTAAGTCATTGCCGATTTCGCGTTCTGGCGTGAAGCCTACGAATGGGTAACGACGAGAGGATGGTTGAATGTCATCCAGGGTAATCTTATCCAGCATCTTCTTACGGGAAGTTGCTTGTTTGGATTTAGAAGCGTTAGCTGAGAAGCGGGCGATGAAGGCTTGGAGTTCCTTAATCTTCTCTTCCTTCTTAGCGTTTTGGTCAGCGGCCATCTTAGCAGCCAATTGGCTGGATTGGAGCCAGAAGTCGTAGTTACCAACATAGAGCTTGATTTTCCCGAAGTCCACATCGGCCATGTGGGTGCAGACCGTGTTCAAGAAGTGACGGTCGTGGGAAACCACGATGACTGTGTTAGGGAAGTTCAAGATAAAGTCGCTCAGCCATTCGATAGCGGCTGCGTCCAGACCGTTGGTCGGCTCGTCTAAGAGCAAGTTGTCTGGCTTGCCAAAGAGAGCCTGGGCCAAGAGCACCTTAATCTTGTCGGCTTCAATCAGCTCACGCATGTAGCTGTAGTGAAGGTCCTTGCCGAGACCTAAGCCTTGCAGCATGTTGCTAGCTTCGGCTTCGGCTTCCCAACCGCCCATTTCAGCAAAGGCAGCTTCGAGTTCGCCGGCGCGGACACCGTCTTCATCGCTGAAGTCTTCCTTAGCATAGATGGCGTCTTTTTCTTTCATAATGTCATAGAGTTCCTTGTGGCCCATCATCACGGTCTCGATAACAGTGAAGTCTTCGAAACCATAGTGGTTCTGGCTGAGGACCGCCAGGCGCTCATGGGGATCCATGGAGACATTCCCGGTAGTTGGTGCGATATCGCCGGCCAAGATTTTCAGGAAGGTAGATTTACCTGCCCCGTTGGCCCCAATAACCCCGTAGCAGTTGCCAGGGGTGAAGGTAATGTTGACATCGTCGAATAATTTACGATCTGAAAAGAGTAAGCTCACGTTTGAAACGTTGATCATTTAAATGTTTCCTCCTTGGTTCATGTTGGGTCAAGTCAGCTTGACGCATACCCTACTATCATACCATATTTTAGCGGGCTTGGCTCATTTATTTGGCAACTTGAGCCAGTTGACGTTGGACGGCGGCCGGTAGGTCAGCAGAAGCCGTCACAATCTCGCCTCTTAGCTTAATGAGGCCAGTCGTGTAGAGGTTGACATAGCTAAATTGAGACTCGGCCACGTCTTGCAAGGCCTTGAGTTTTTCAGGGTGACTGCCCCCTTGTTGGCGGACATCGGTATAGAGGCCAACAATCGGGATGCCAGCCTGATAGGCAATGCCGATTTCAGAGGCCACGCCTGGGTCGATAATCTGCCCATCTAGGACGGCCACTAGGACGTCGCTCTTGAGGACGGCTTCCGTATCGTAGCGGGCAATCATTTGGGAATCGGCGTAGGCATTTTTATCGTTAATAGCTTCTTGCTCTTGGGGCAGGAAGACGGTTAGGTCAGGAACTTGTGCACGTAGGTTAGCAACCACTTGGGCATTGAAGGCCCGCTCCATTTCGGTGAAGAGGGGGCTGGCAAAATATAGATGGGGCATAATGACTCCTCCTTGGGCATTGATACCTACATTATAACGGAGATTGTGTCAATTAGCTATTGCAAAATCACCAGAAAATGGTAGACTAGATAGGGTCGCTGTCATGATGGGACAGCCCCCTGCGACACTTAGCATCCTTTGGTCGCAGTAAGTACTAGTCGGCCTGAGCCGGACTACAAAGGAGGAACTTATATGAATAACCATCTTAAACCTAGTTGGCTAAGTTGGCCCAACTGGAAGGACAGTCGTGAGCTGACCCGCGCAGGCTTAGTTGCCGGCCTCTATATCGTTTTGACTTTCCTGACCCTGCCATATTCTTTTGGCCCGGTTCAGTTCCGCTTGGCAGAGACACTTAACTTCACCAGTCTCTATAACAAGCGCTATGTCTACGCCGTGACCTTAGGGGTCTTCATCGTCAATGCCTATCAATATGGACCTGTTGACATGGTTGTAGGGACCTTGCAAACCTTACTCTTCCTCTGGCTAGCACGCTGGATTGGGGACTTGGCTGTCGCAGCCCTTGCCAAAGGGACATCCGCTAATACCCAAACTATTGTACGTTACGCTGTCTTGACTCTGGTCTTCTCCCTATCCATGTTTGTCATTGCCTTAGAGCTATTAGTTTTAGGAGCAGCAGAAGCTGGCTTCTGGGCAACCTATCTATCACTCTTCATCAGTGAATTTGTTATGTTGACACTAGGCTCTGTTATCATGTACTATGTCAGCCAACGTGTAGACCTTGAACGCTAATTAATTTTAAGACGAGGACTTGTCCTCGTCTTTTTTGTGTAAATAGTGCTCTTTTGGACACGTAATTTGGCAGCCCCGCCCCCTATTTATCTATGTAATAGATAAATAGGGGTGTGGTAACAAGGCTAAGAAGCTAGCGCCCAAAAGCTACTAAAACAGAGCCCAAGCCATGAGCCAGTGGCCCACTCTGCCGAGTGGACCACTAGCTAAGCCGGTAAGTGTCCGAAAACGACTAAAAGAGCGGAAAAGTCGCGAGCCAGTGGCCCACTCCGCCAAGTGGGCCACTAGCTGGCTTGGTAAGTGCCCAAAAACGACTAAAAGGGCGCAAAAGCCGTGAGCCAGTGGCCCACTCCGTCGAGTGGACCACTAGCTCCTCCGGCCTCCGCACCCCCTACCTAGCCACCCCACTTAATATCAGCCCCAAAATATGTTACAATATGGAAAACCCTACCAAACCCAGAGAAAGGATGTGCTAAGATGACCATGCAAACGACCATTGTTTACGCCCACCCCTATGAGGGCAGTCTCAACCATGCTATTTTGGAGCGCCTAGTTGCCACCCTAGAAGCCAAGGGCCACCCGGTGACCCTACTAGACCTCTATGCTGACCAGTTCAATCCGGTTCTGTCGGCCGCGGACTTAGCCGTCTATGGGGAAGGCAAGACGACCGATCCCCAGGTAGAGCGCTATGTCCAAATTTTGGACCAGACAGAGCAAATTATCTTCATCTATCCTATTTGGTGGTATGACATGCCCGCTATTATGCGGGGCTTCCTGGATAAGGTGTTGCTGCCTAAGTCGGCCTTCGAGACCGAAAACCAACGCCTCCTAGCCAGTCGCCAGGTGCGCAAGACCTACATTTTTACGACTTCAGCCGCTTCTACAGAAGACCTGGAGCAGGTATTTGGCGACCCTGTTCGGGGCACGACCATGGCTGGTACCTTCAAGGATGTAGGCTTCCTCAATCCTATTTGGTACAACCTGGGCGGTATCGGCCATATTAGTCAGGAGGAGATTGACGTCTATCTGGCGACCCTGTCCAGTCGCGTATAAGGAGGAGAGGCCTGGCCCTCTCTTTTTTTGCTGGAATATGCTAAAATAAGAAGGAAAATGATTGGAGGTGGCTCCGCGTGTTAGAAAATGTAAAAATCGGTGTCTTTGTCATGGGGGGCATCGCGGCCTATAAGGTACCAGAGCTGGTACGCCAGTTAATTAAAAAGGGGGCCCAAGTTCAGGTAGCCATGACTCAGTCGGCCCAGGAATTTGTGACACCGCTGACCTTGCAGGTCCTGACCAAACGCCAGGTCCTCACCCAGACTTTTGACGAGCGGGAGCCAAGCCAAGTCCAACATGTGGCCATGGCTGACTGGTGCGACCTAGCCCTGGTGGTGCCAGCCACAGCCAATGGCCTGGCCAAGATGGCGCACGGCTTGGCAGATGATGTGGTGACCACTACCCTCTTGGCCGTGACGGCCCCCCTTCTGGTGGTGCCGGCCATGAATGTCCACATGTACGAGAACCCCGCGACCCAGCGCAACTTGGCCCAACTGCGAGCAGATGGGCTGACCATTATGGAGCCTGACACAGGTTTCTTAGCGGAAGGCTATGAAGGCAAAGGCCGCCTGCCTGAACTCCATCGCATTGTGGCCCAAGTGGAGCGTCTCTATGCCCGGACCCATTTGCCTCAAAGCTTAGCCGGCAAGCAGGTCATTGTCTCGGCTGGCGGTACCCGCGAGCGTATTGACCCGGTCCGTTACATCAGCAATGATTCGTCTGGCAAAATGGGTTATGCCATGGCCCAGGCGGCTGACTGGTTGGGCGCGACTGTCACCTTGGTCTCCACCACCCAAAGCCTCCTGCCACCAGAAGGCATCCAAGTCCAACAAGTAGCGACAGCTCAAGAATTGGCTCAGGCCATGACCTCCCATTACGACCAAATGGACTATGTCGTCATGGCTGCAGCCGTCAGCGACTATCGGGTCAAGCATCCTTATGATCAGAAGATCAAGAAGGTGGCCGGTCAGACGGACTGGCAACTAGACCTAGTCGAAAACCCAGATATTTTGGCCCAATTAGGCCAGACCAAGCGCCAGCAAGTCCTCATCGGCTTTGCGGCGGAAACCCAGAATTTGCTAGAACATGCCCGAGCTAAGTTAAGCAAGAAAGGGGCCGACTGGCTCATCGCCAATGATGTGTCCAACCCGGCCATCGGCTTCAACTCCGACAAGAACCAGGTCTATGTACTGGGGGCTCAGGGTCAGGAAGTTCTCCTGCCCCAACAGTCCAAAACCAGCCTAGCCTTGGCGGCCTGGCAAGTGATTCTAGCTGAAGGAGAAGAGACACTATGACAATTCGTGTAGCTGGATTGGCCAGTGGTTACCGCCAGGTGCCGGTCATCCAAGACATTAACTTCCAGATTGAGTGGGGCCAAATTGTCGCCCTGATTGGGCTCAATGGGGCGGGCAAATCCACCTTGCTCAAGACCATCTTGGGTCTGCTCAAGCCCCAGGCTGGGACGGTCACCCTAGATGGCCTCAGCCTGCAGGAAAACCACCAGGCCTTTGCCAGCCAGCTAGCCTATGTGCCTGAGACGCCCATTCTCTATGAGGCGCTGACCTTGCGCGAGCATCTGGAACTGACGGCCCTGGGCTATGGCCTAGACCCGGTAGTTGTGATGGAGCGGGCTCAACCCCTACTCAAGCTCTTCCGTTTGGACAAGCAGTTGGATTGGTTCCCGACCCACTTTTCTAAGGGCATGAAGCAAAAGGTCATGATTGTCTGCGCCTTGGTCTCCGATGCCAAATTCCTGATTATTGACGAGCCTTTCTTGGGCTTAGACCCCTTGGCCATTCAACAATTCAAGGACATTCTCCAGGCCCGCGCCCAAGCCGGCTGCGCCATCCTCTTGACCACTCACGTCCTAGGCTTGGTGGAAAATCTAGCCGACTCCTACCTCATGATGCAGGCTGGCCGCCTCTACGCTCAGGGTAGCCTGGCGGACTTGCAAGAAGCCCTAGAAGCGCCTGGTGCTAGTCTGGATCAACTCTATATCCAAATGGCCAGTCGCGAGGTGACGGCATGAAGGATTTGAACAGTCTCTGGCAGGGCCGTTTACAGGACTTTGCCAAGACCATGAGTCGCTACAGCCGGCTCATTCTCAACGACCACATGGCCCTCATTCTCTTGGTGGCCTTTGGTTTCTTCAGTATCTATTACCAACAATTACTGGTCTCCCTGCAAAGCCAGCCACCCCAAGGCTTGGGACTGATAATGACAGCGGTCTGCTTGCTAGTCTGGTGGGCAGGCCTGGCTTGGGGCCGGCCCTTGCTCCTGACCTACGAGCCAGACAAGAGCTATCTCTTCGCCCGGGGTTATCAATGGCATACTGTCTGGAAATGGGGCGTCTGGTTGGGTGCTCTTGCTCCTAGTCTGGTCTTGGCTGTCTTTACCTTGTTGCTGGCGCCACTGATTAGTTTGGGCTTTGGTTGGTCCTTGGGTCAGGCCCTCTGTCTGATTGCCTATGTGGTGGCCGCCAAGTTCCTAGTGGCTTGGGCTGGCTATCTGGGCTTTTATAGTGACTTGCTGCCAAAAACTCTGTCTGGTTCTCTGCTAGCTCTGGCCTTGGCAGGACTGGGAGCGGGCAGCTTGTGGCTGCCGGCTAACCTGGCTTTGGGACTTTTGGCCTTGCTGCTGATTCTAGGCGCTGCCTACATCTGGTGGGCTTGCCGGAAAGTGCCTCAACATTGGATTGAGTTTGAAGCCTTAGTAGCCCAAGAGCAGGCCCGTCGAGCCAGCCTCTACCGTTGGTTGGCCCTCTTTGCAGAAGTGCCCCAACAGGTTCCACCCATTAAGCGGCGAGCTTATCTGGATGGTGTCCTCAAGAGCTTGTCTGGCCGACTGGGCAGCCGCTACGCCTACCTCTACTTGCGCCATCTAGTGCGCAATACTGCCTATTCAGGCATCTGGCTGCGGGTGCTGATTTTCTTCAGCCTCGTCATCGTCAGCAGTCAACAAGTCTGGCTCTGGGCGGCAGCCGGTGCACTGAGCACAGTCTTGACCCTAGTTCAGCTCATGCCCCTAGCCCTAGAGCCTCTGCGCCATCCGCTAGAGCGTCTCTATCCGGTTAGACAGCAGGCCCTAGTACCCGCCTTGCGCCCGGTACTGGCCATGATTCTAGTCCTGCAGTTGCTAGTCTACAGCCTCTTGCTTGCTCTTCTAGCTCAGGGTAACTGGTCTCACTTGGGCCTCTGCCTCTTGATTTGGCTAGCCGTCGCAGCACTAGGCCTCCTGGTTTACCTTCCATTTTGGATTGGCCGCCATAGCCGATTACATTAATGAAGTTTAAGTCCTCTTTCAACAGCCTATTGAAAGAGGGCTTTTTGTATAGCCAGAAAAATCCCTGCCTTTCCTTGGAGCTCGCCGAAAACGGGCCGAAATCCGGGAAAAGTATCGAGCCAGTGGTCCACTTTGGAGAGTGGACCACTAGCTCCCAGGAACCCGGCGAAAACGGGCCGAAATCAAGGAAAAGTGTTGAGCCAGTGGTCCACTTTGTCGAGTGGACCACTAGCTCCTAGGAACTCGCCGAAAACGGGCTGAAATCCGGGAAAAGTGTCGGGCCAGTGGTCCACTTTGTCGAGTGGACCACTAGCTCCCAGGAACTCGCCGAAAACGGGGCGAAATCCGGGAAAAGTGTCGAGCCAGTGGTCTACTTTGTCAAGTGGACCATTTAGCTCGGGCTAACCGTAGAAAACACGCTTCCTAGCACAAGGCAGGCCACGATTTCCCCTAATCCCAAAAATACTTTCAGCATTTTAAGTAAATTTTAACTAGGGCCTCTATACTGAAATCAAGTTAAGTGATAGAGGGGACGTCTGACTATCACTTAACCCATTATTAAAACAATCCAAGATTACTACACGCAAGACCAATAAGGGAGGTCCATATCATGAGAAAAAGTTTTACGATCGCCACCCTCGTCAGCCTGACCGCCAGTATGTCCCTGGCTTATCCAGTCTTAGCCCAGTCGGGCACGCAGGAAAGTCAGTCAGTGACCAGTTTCCAAGCCCAAATCAGCTATGATGAGAGCCGGGCTAGCCAAATAACTTTGACTGATCAAACGGCCACCGTTACAGGGCAAGGCGCCAGCTTCAGCGACCAAACGCTGACCATCACCCAAGCTGGCACCTATGTTCTAAGCGGTAGTGGCAAGAACATCAAGCTAGTGGTAGAGGCAGCTGAAACTGACCAGGTCCACTTGGTCTTTCAAAACCTGACCCTAGAAGGGGAGGGCACGCTGATGCAAATTAACAAGGCCCAAGAAGTCGTCATCAGTCTAGCGGATGGCAGTCAGAATGCTTTAACAGAAAGCCAGGCCAGCGACGATGAAGAGGTCAAAGCCACTATCCACAGTCAGGTGCCTCTGACCCTGAACGGGACAGGTAACTTGACCCTCACGGCTCTTACCAAGAATGCCTTAGAGGTGGAAGACGACCTCAAGGTTTTAGGCGGGACCTATACCGTTAAAGCCTCCAACCATGGCTTCAAGGCCGAGGGCGCCCTCGATATTGAGGCGGCTACTCTGACCATTGAAGCAGGCAAAGACGGTCTCCATGCTGAGCATGACGAGACGACCGAACGAGCTAACATTAGCCTCAATCCGACTCAATTAAGTATTGCTGCCACTGAAGATGGGGTGGATGCCGGCAATGAATTGACCATTAAAGGCGGGACGATTACCGTTAGCCAAAGTGAGGAAGGCCTGGAAGCGCGTGTCATCCGTCAACTAGGTGGCGATGTCACCATCAAGAGTAGCGATGACGGGGTCAACGCTTCGGCCGGTTCTTCTAGCAAGCCAAGTGACACCAGTGCTACAAGCAAGCCAAGTGACACCAGTGCTACAAGCAAGCCAAGTGACGCCAACGCTACAAGCAAGCCAAGCGACGCTAACGCCGCAAGCAATTCAGTTGATGCTAGCACTTCCGCAAGCCGGGCCACTTCGGATTCAGCCACCGCTAGCACTTCGGATAGTCAGGCCACTACCGACTCAGCAGCCGGCAGTCAGGCTGACCAAGCCAACAAGGACAAGAATGCAACCCCACCGTCTCCACCGGCTGGCCAAGCGCCGCCACAAGGCAGCCAGCCACCGCAAAATGGACAAGGGCCTGGCGGCATGCCACCAGGTGGCCAGGAAGAAAGTGACCCAAGCCTACAAATCATCCTTGAAGGTGGGACCCTCACCATTGATGCAGAAGGCGACGGCATTGATTCCAACGGGACGGTCACCATTAGTGGTGGTAGCCTCGTCGTCAATGGCTCAGTCCAAGGCGGTAATGGCCCCCTCGATGCAGCGGGCGACATCACCATCACAGTCGGCACGGTCTGGGCCTTAGGGACCTCCGACATGCTGCAAGGTTTCGCCCAAGGATCGACCCAGGCTTCCATTACTGCTAACATAGCAGGGACCGCAGGCCAAACGCTGATCATCCTCGATGCCAATGGCAAGGAAGTGGCCCGTCAGACGGCCAGCAAGGATTTCCAAGCGGTCATTATGTCGAGTGCTGACCTAGTAGACGGTCAAACCTACACCATCCAGGTGGAAGGGACGACCCAAACTGCCACGGCAGCCCTTGTCACCCCGGTGACCGGTGGCTTTCATCCCTAAGCATTAGGGACATTCTCTTCTACGAAGCTAAGTGCCGACGCTTAGCTTCGTATTTTTTTTAGATGAAATAAGGTCTAGGTGAAAAACTAAGAAGAGGCTTGTAAAAGCAAGATAAATGTGTCATAATAATAGTGTAAAGATAGCGGTTTCTGATGGAACTAGTTCCAAAATTGAAACTGCAATATCTTGAATACTCATCACGAGAAGGGGAGGATGTGACCGGTGTTAGTCATAATACCTGTCTATCCCAAGCACCATACCCCTGTGAGCTAGTGGATAACTTGCCCAGTCTGACCAACCAATGGCAGACAGTAACCCAGTCCAATGGGGTGGCGCCGGATAGATATGCTGATTAAGCTAGAGGGCCCGCTTAGGCCCAAAACGGCACAAGTTAAAGGGGTGAGGACCGCAATCTAGTAAGTGAAGAGTGTTGACGCAACTGATGAATCGTGAGAATTTGACGTTGGTCCCCAGGGACTTGCGTGTGGATGAAAGGACGCGTTTATAACGAACAAATCTGATCACCAGCCATAGAGCTAGTGGGCGGGTTTCTAAGTCATAAAACGAATTCAAACACGGTAAATAGGCGTCAAAAGTTTGTGGGCAGGGCATAATACACAATCTTTTGACATTTTTTTGTATTTTCCATTTAAATTTAATTGAATTTAATGTAAGATGATGTTGAATTATGTAAGTGAAGCAAGCGTAAGAGATTTTTAGTAAGATACAGTCCAGACGCCCTTGGGGCGGTCTAAGACGCACTTGTCATAAGCTCTATGCTACTCACTACCAGCGAAGGCTAGATAATCGCTAGGAGGGTAACAATGACAACGATTAATGATATTGCAAAATTAGCAGGTGTTGCCAAAAGTACGGTTTCTAGACATTTGAACGGGGGTTCCGTCAGCCGGAAAACAGCTGCTAAGATTGAGGCAGTGAT
>ERZ773067.1959-NODE-1959-length-10639-cov-3.247638_pt1 | contig 10639 bp, 9 predicted proteins | sample MGYA00580622_ERZ773067 | MGnify/ENA primary metagenome ERZ773067 (study PRJEB29015, sample SAMEA2737998) | human oral metagenome | biome: human oral; feature: human-associated habitat; material: dental | place: China | collected 2113 ...
TCGCATTCCAAATACCCATCATAGAGCTTCTCATTCTTCAAAGACTCTTTTAATGTTGTTCTATTAGGCTTTTCTTCATTTATTGAGATAAATGTATATGGATTTATGAATTTATTTTTACTCAACTCACCATTCACTCTTGTGGAATTGTTATTCACAGGCTTCAGTTTTTCTTCAACTTTTTTCTCTGCTATACTTGGTTTAAACCCATTTGAAGTAAGCATATCTATAATATTTCCACCCATACTTTTATAGCCTTCATTCTTCTTCTGTTGGTAATTTTTCTTCCCCATTAATCATCACCTTCTTCCTCTTTTGCAACTCCTGCCTCAAAACCACATAGCCTAAAGTCTACATTCCTCAAATCTCCCTCCGGAGTAAAGTAATTTCTAACCTTAACAAAGGCAATGTTTTTGCCTGCCTCAAGTTCAAAAGGCAGTTTTAAGCTTATTCCTCTTTCCTCTGTAAGAAGAGTTCTGTCAGATTTGCTTACCTTACCCCATAGCTTGTGGTATTCGTCAACGATTTCAAAGCTTTCTGCATCTGCTTTCTCTTCGTCAAAGTCTGTTATTATTCTTCCAGCAAAATGTCCCTCATCCTTGCTTACAAAATACTCTCCATCTTCGTTAAATGCCCTTATTCCCAAAAGCTTATCTAAAGGCAGATTTAACGGTGTTTTTCTCAAATCAACTATACTCACTCTATCTAAAAAGTAGATAACTGCATAGTCATATGTATTGATTTTCTTAATATTCTCTTCATCAATGTTTTCAAAACTTAGCTTTTCCCTTTGGGAATTAATTTTGTAAAATTCTCTGTCTTTATGAAAATTCATCCCTTTATTCCCCCTTGTACTCTTCAAATATACCTGCTCCTATACCTGTATTGCCTCCAAATGCTATGAGACCGTTAGCCAAGTCATCCAGACAGGTATTTATAAGGCTTTTTGCAAGTTTCATCTTCTCAAAATCATTCTTTATCTTAATGCTAATGGTTATTTTTTCAGGCTGTTTTTCATCATTTCTGCAGGCTATATTCCCTGTAAATAATGCCCCGGTTTGAAGAGCAGAGCCACTGAAGCGGTCAATCGCAGTCCTGGTTCTATTTAAGAATACTATGTCATCCTTTTCAAGTTCACATTCCTTAACCAAAACCTTAGACTTAATTTTTTTCTCATTTTCTCTTGACATCTTACCATCTTCATTTACCTCAGTCTCATAGCCAAAGAGTTCATTTATAAAGTCCTTTCTCTCTTTTTCGTTTCCATATCCTACCTTATCCAGTATTTTCCTGCAATGGCTTCTTATAACTCCGGCTATAGATGGTCCCGGTATAACAGGATTTCCCTTTGCATTAGTCAGAGTTTGTGCATCTACAAACTTGCTGTCATCACCTTCAACCTTCTTTGTGCTGCCATAATCTCTTATAAACAAAAAGCTCTTAAGGCTAAAATCTCTTTCTATAGTTTCATAAACACCATCATATTCAGCTTTTTCTAATTCTTCATCTGAAAATGCTTTATTTACTTCACTCCAGCTTCTATCAAGATTGATGTAGGTATCCATATCTTTCTCGTTGGCTAAATCCAGTTGAATATATTTAATATCCTGTATATCCACCACTCCAAAGCCTCTGGTAGTCTTGCTTCCTACGCGGATATCGCCATTTCTGAAGCCATTTATTATAAAAGAGCAAATTTTCATTTCTTCGTCATTAGTAGAATTTAACTCAACCCTAAAAACAAACTCAGCTCCTGCCTCTGCTATTTCATAGTCAAACTTGCTTCCGTCAAGTGAAATCTTGTCTACAAGCCTTACAGAGTCTCTCACACTTGTACTTACTTCATTTACTGCAAATGCATCAAAAAACTTTATCTTACTTTCGTAGTCTTTTTCAATATCAATTTTCCCAAAAATGTCGTTTGTATTTATACCTACAGTTTCAAGAAAATGTCTGCTGACTCCTGCAAGAGAGGTGCCCGGGATATATACCTTCCCATCTCTGTCACGCAGTACATCGCTATCACTGGATTCGTCTTCCCCACTTCCTATCATAAATGGTGTACAGGTTTTTAATATTCCTTTAATCAGTATCAAGATTACACCTCCCTATAATGCATTTTTGTAGCAAATATGTAGCTCTGAACATAGGTCTTAAATACTTCGTTTTTATTAGCTTCAATTACTTTAAGCACTCTATTGTTGCTTATAACTTCATTATTTCCGTCCACAATGTCCTCAAAATCTTCAAAAGAGTTCTGTACAAAATTCAGAATATCTATATTATTTGTTCCTGTAAAATTAACTGTTATATAACTCTTTAATTTATCGTAGAACTCTTTTTCGTTCTCAACAGCCTTATAAGACGATAAATATCTCATAGCACAAGAAGACGATAAGCCTTTTCCATGAGATTTGAGGTATGCTCCGGTACTTTCCTCTGCCACATTTTTACATCTTTCTTTTGCAACACTTAGCAATACTTTATCAACTATAGCTTTTGATATTGTAGGTTCTATAGCAGTAGTCTCGGTCTCTATGCTTTCTACTCCACATTCTACCAACTTAGAATTAGCATTTCTTATCCTGTATTCTCCATAACCTTCGCTTTGAAGTAAACCTATAAATCCGCTCACTTTGGAAGGGTTACTGTTCTTTAGCACAAGCTGAGTTCCTTTTGAAAATGCCCTGTACTTAATCTTAGGAAGTCCCCAGGTCGAATTATAGCCTCCAATTTCCAGAGTATCGGTATAAACATTAGCTATGTCAGAAAGCTCACAGCCGGCTACCTTAGCTACTTCGGCTCTTAGAAGCTCTAAGTCTGCAGAGTTAAAGCCGTATTCATCCCTTAGTATAACATCTGATAAAAATTCAAATATTTTTACATCCTGTCCACCTTCACCGGAAACTTCTACTTCCTTTTCCAGTTCATCTCTTGTAAGGCTGTCTGTTATTCTGATAGCACATTCAGAATATTCAGCGGATATGGAAGCTCCTATATTAATCCTATTTCCCGCTTCACTTATTACTTCAGCAAGTTTCTTTAATACAGACTCATCCTCAGAATATATCCTTCCGTAAAATGCCTGACCTCCCTCTATACTTTCGGTGGTATAGAGTAATTTATCAGCCTTCCTTAAGTGAGAATCTATTCTGTGATTAGTATTAATTAGCTTAAGCTTTCCTTTGTTTATGGCATAAAATCCGCTTACTCTTACATACTGAACACCTTTTTCTACTTCATAACCATCAGCACAGCTATAGCAGGTATTTTTTTCATTTTTCTTTGCTTTCATACCAAGAGATACAGGAAAATATCTTTCTTTAGTATCCTTACCAGTAGGGTAAGCCATGCCAAATCTAACCTTGTCAAAAAGCTCTGATACCGGCATTTTACCGCTTCGATTAAGCTGTCCTGCAAACCAGCCCTGAATAGCAGAGCCGGGAATATAATTATTTTTTAAAACTATGGCTGACTTATTCTCTATCACATAGTTAAGGGCAACCATATCCTTTTTATCCGAATAATTATTTTCGTTTATCTCGCTATCCTTCACAGGTTCAAGGCTACAACACACTTCGCCATAACCTCTGTTACGGTTCAATCCCATACTTCTAAGGAGCTTAACTGCCTTTTCAAATGTCTTATACTCTTCGCTGTCTTTCTCTACATCCAAAGAAACTCTTGAATAGAAAGCTTCCCCTTTAGGGATTGCACCAATGATTCTAAATGAGTGATCTTTGGCTACGCCATCCTGTTCTACAGCTGTAGAATATCTGTTTACTGTAAAAGCAGTTTCAACCGCCTGCGGAGTGACTAGATATGAGATATCGTCAGGTAGTGAGCTTAATTCGCTTTTAATCTCAGCTGCATTTTCAAGTACAGCATTGCTAAGCTTTAGTTTTCCTGCATTTTCACCTGTCCCAAATATCCTGTCAGTCATCCCTTTACCGGTGTGGTCCAAATCTTCCAGCCATTTCACCTTGTCTCTGAGAACCCCTTTAATTCTTCTTGCATATATGATAGGCAAGCCGTTCTCATCATAGGTGGAGCTTATATCCTGCCTTATGCCGTCACCTTCACCACTTCCGCAGCACAGATCGGACAGTAATTCTATTTTCAATATGGCTTCAGTCATATCCCTATTTCCTCCCATTTACACAAAATCCATTACATCCAGTACATCAAAGAACTCAGCTACATTGTCTTTGCTAAAAGCGGTTCTGTCATCACCTGCAACACCGCCTTTATCCCTGCTCTTTATAAGGGCATAGCAGTCATTGGCAGACTGGACTCCTTCTGAATAGGCATTCCTAAGCATTTTCAGCTTATTTCTAGCTAATCTCTTCTTCTCTCCACTTTCACCTACATAGGCAAAGAGTTCTTCAAATATAGCATAGGCATTCTTAGCATCGCCGTCTATAAAGAAATATGGCCTGGTCTCCAGATTGTAAACCTTTCCATCTTCTTTATTATCTCTAAATCTATATCTCTTTTCTCTAAACTCAGCTATATTATCTCCCATACCGCTTCTGATTACCTGGAAATCCAGGCAGGATGTACTCTCCGAAATCTTGCCTTCTCCGGATAGTTCTTTAAGTTTAGTCTTAGCAGATTTACAAAGCTGCTCAGCATAGTCATATGCCACATCAAATGGAAATTTATCATGTACAAAGGTAATTCCTGCTCCTGCAGATACCTGCATATTCCCACCTGTCATTATCGGATACTCTTCTTTATCCTCTATCTCTTTGGATAGCTTGTTCATATAAGTTTTGACAAACTCAAAGGCTTTCTTAGCTTCAATGATAAAGGTTATATCATCACCATCTCTGATAGCAGGTCTGACAGCGACTTCTTTATCCTGCTCTCCATAAATCTCTGCTACAGTTTCATTCAGAGCTTCTTTATATAGATTATCTATTTCCTGTGACAATAACTTCATCTGGCATAAGCTTTTTTCAACGGAGGAATCAGGCACTTTATCAAGATTTTTTATAAACTCCTGAATGTTCTTACCCATACTGTTACCGTCTATATGTGTTACTGCTACGAAACTCTTGCTATCAGCTTTTCTATGCTTTTCAAAATGCTTGGTAAAGTCAAAATTTTCCATTATAAGCAACTTACCATCATCAGCATTGTTTCTTTTACTTTTTAGACTTGCTGCTCTTACTTCACCGTCTTTACACCTAATTAGCGGCTCTCCTGTATTTACATCCAACGCATTAATGGCAAATCCCCCAGCACTGCCGACTGCAGAATGTGTCTGCTTAAATTCTGCCATATTAGTCATTAGGGTTTGATATACTTCTCCATACTTCTGTTTTTCATCAGTTACTTCTGCAGATGCGTAACAAAGCCTTATATTTCCTGCCGTGAGCTTATAGACTTCTTTCTGCATCTCTCTGGTAACTTTCACCATAGTAGCCTCGTCTTCAAAGGCAGCCATAGCATTACCACCACCTATGTAAACTACATTACCTTTTATTGTCTTTTTACCAAAATCAAAAGGTTTATAGTCAGCATTTCTCCATGCTTCGTCAACTACTCCTTCATCATTAAGTAAGCTAGGTAATGTTTCATACATAATCTTATGCACTATATTTGATCCACCTACCTGCTCCTTGAGTTTACCTGTAGCGAAGATAAACTTTTGTATTCCACTAATGTCGTAGATTGTTAAGAACATACTTATAACCTCCCATTTAATTGGCCTTAATCTTTTTTAGTGATTCAAAAAATTCATCATATCTTTCAGACACCCATTGTCTAGATACCTTTTGTCCCTTGAGTTCTATATCATTAGACATATACTCTTTTATTATTTCGTACCTCTTGTTTAAATCAACATTTTCTCTAAGCTTTCTCTTTATGACTATCTTCAAGTCTTTTAGCTCTTCAACTTCTACTTCTTTTAAATTGGATACAAAAAATAGCTTTAAGAATTTGTAAATATGATAATCCCTTTTCCTTAGATATTCAAATTTAACATCATATTTACAGCATATTTCATAATCTTCTTCAGTCATATTCCATGATGGTTCAGGAACCTTTTTGCCATTCTTTACCACCCTCTTGCCTGAAAATGACTTAAGTCGTTCTATATACCAGACTATAAAATAGGTGTATATTGATTCAAATGCAACTATCTCTTTTATATGGGATTTTCCTAATTCTTTTCGCTCTATAGGGAGATACTTCTCATAATCACTTATAAAATTGATAACTAAATCAATTACAATATTTACAGAATTCAAATCCGATATTTCCATTGTTTCCGAGTCAAAAAGTTCATCTCTCGTCGACATTATATTTATATTATGACTATCTGACTCTTCGTTCAATGCGTCTCTACTTACAAGTTTAAAGCTTCCTCCTTTTTTGTTGTTTTTTCTTAGTCCAGCCAAAGTATGTATGTAAGCAATATAATTATTACTTTCATCTATATCATAATGTCCTTGACTTGATGTATCCAGTGAACTATCAATAATATCTATAAAATCATTATACAAAACCTCAGACTTTCCCACATATACAACATCTTCCGTAAATTTATTATCTGAAACCCAGTGTCTGATTTTTTGATTTTCAGCAAACATTTTATAAACCTTGATCCAAATATTCTGCCGTATTGTAAGCATTTTGATTCTTATTTGTTCACTATCATCACCATTTCTTACTTGATGATCTAATTCAGACCATTCTATTGCTAATTTATTTATTTTTTCTTTCAGTACTTCATTATTCTTTCCCATCCACATCACCTCCCACCTTATTCTTCATCAAGTATGTTATAGAGAGCTTTCACTTTTCCTGCAGGATCCTCAACCCCTGCGTTAGCAAGGTTCATAAACATTTCATTTGTGTAAAATAGTGATGTGACATCATAAATATAGTCTACATTATCTTTTTTACCTCCCCAATATTTAGCTCCATAAACTATAGTTTCTATATCAGTGTTATTTCTTACTTTATAAGCATAATTAAGTGCCATAAATAAGATTATTGGTAGTGGCTTTGTTCCAAATGTAATGCAAGCATGTAAAATCTCATTATCACCTATCTTGTCAAGGAGCGCTTTTGCCACCTTTAAATTGGATACAATACCTTGACTAATTTCGGCCTCAACTTTAATTATTTTACTAACATCAAGACCTTTGAGATTTTTCTCTGCTTTGATTTCTTCAAGGGCAGGTATAAAATAGTTATTATAATATTCTTCAGTCTGAGGCAAGTCTTCATTCGTAATCACTATTATTTTTATTTCATCATCCTCTTTAGCATAAGCATTTATTGCCGTTAATATAGGGAATCTGATTTCTTTATCATAAAAAAGTCTCTCATCTTCAGCTGCTATATATTTTGTTTCTCTCAAGCTTCCCATCGGTTGCTCTGGCATAACTGTAATAAATGTTTTAATCATATTCTCTTCTCCTATTCAATAATTTCGTATTCATAATGTCCAAATCCATAAGTTGTTTTCTTGCCGATATGCAGATGTGAGCCTATGTCTATGTAAGGCAGATATCTTTTCAAGTCTCCTTCTATTATAAACTCCGGCTTATTATTCCTTAGCGAAATAATTTCAGTCTTTATATGAGGCTTTCTACACAAAAGTCCATATAAAATACAAAATCTGCTATCTTCATAAAGGTCAATTATACTGCCTAATCTGTAAAATACAGCGTCCATAAAATCTTCAAACTTCCATTCCTTAGTTACATCTTCTTTTAATAGCAAGGCTGATGTAAATTTAATCTTTATTTTCATATCATTGAAAGCATATCCATAAATTTCACTAGTTATATCATCCCTCCATAGTGCAGCATCAGGAACCCCTACAACCTTACCATTTTTCCAAATCACCTTCCTTTCCATTTCTGATATAACCTTAACTATTTCAAAAGAAGCATTAAAGATTTTGTCTCCTTTCATAAAACTGTAAACTACGGCCTGTAACATATCTTCCCAGCAAATAACCCTTTCTCCAAAGATAGTTACTCTGAAACAAAGACTCTCCCCCTTTTTTATCTCAGCTTTATCAAGCTCTGATATTTCTATTACAAAAGGAGATGGTGCTGTGGTAAATTCAAGGCTCTTATCTACAGGTTTAAATACTTTTCCATATACACAGATATCTTCACAATTATCACAATGAACCCTATCCTTATCACAGAACAGCTTATTCATTGCCGTACCGATAGCCCCCCTTAGCTTATTACCGGGATAACCTTGAAAACTAAAACTTTTAACAGCTACAGTCTCAAATTTCAGTTTTATAAACCGTAAATAATTCATTTAACCGACCTCAATTCAATATAGTCTAACACTGTTAATTTTATACAATTTTTTAATATTTTTCAACGCCTTTTTGCATTTTTTATCTAATTATCATCATCGTCATCAAAGGTTCTAAGAGCAGTATCTACCAGTTTATCTGTAATAATATCCACAATATTGTCTATTCTTTTGATTGTTGCTATTGTTTTTTCTCCAATCTTATCCACTACATTCCAAATTTTATCAATAATCATTTTAACTTTCTCCTTTTCTGACTTTTAAATTTCTTTAATTCATCAATGTTTATAGTAATATACTCTTTATCTAAAATGCCCCTGTCTGAATCTTAGCTTTTCATTTTTCCTTTCACTTATATAACCAGACTATTTATTGTGGCTAACACGATCCAACAACTCCAGCTTTTTACCACAAACAAATTTGTCCACTTCCGCTAAATATCCTGATACCCTGCGAAGTCTTCTTATATTCAGACTTTTACAAACAGGGCATTTTTGTGAAATCCTTCCTACATAATCACAATCACAACAATTATCTAAAGGGAAATTAATACCTATGTAATTGCAATCGTTGTTATACGCATATTCCACTATTTCTCTGACAGCTTCAATATTCCCGTCAGGCATTTCTTCTAGTTCAATGTAGGTGATTGAACCGCCATTACATAAATGGTGAAATTTCCCTTCAAAGCTTATCTTTTCAACATAATCAGCCTTTATGCTTACAGGTATATGGAATGAATTGGTATAATATCCCTTCTCTGCAACAGCCATACCTTTGCCTTTATTCATAAAATCATATTTTGCAAAATTACCTGTTACTCCTTCAGCAGCCGAGGCTAGCAAAGAAAAGTTTAATCCCGACTCTTTGATATAAGCATTGACCATTGTTCTCATTAGTCTAACTACATGAAACGCCTCTTCTAAATATTCTTCCATCTCTTCAATAGAGTTCCACTCTTTACTATGTACAACCGATAGCGCATCCCACAGACCAATGAAACCAATTGAGAGAGTACCATTCCTAAATATCAGGTTTGCATCTTTGCTTTCTACATCCTTATAAATGTTCAAGCGATACACTTCAGAAAAATCTGCATTTTTCAACAATACATTGTAACGATATGTCAAAGATTCCTTAGCGTCATTCATTACATTTCTTAATAAGTCCAAAAATAACTCCATATTACCTACAGACTGATATGCAATTTGAACCAGGTTGATTGTTACGCAGGCTACATTGCCGCGGTTTAGTCCGCTCGTTTCTCCATACAAGTTATCAACAACTCTTGTTCTACAGCCCATAATTCCAATTTTTATGGAGTCTGCCTGTTCATTACTTGAAGAATCACAATTAAAATATGTAGGAACCATTCTTCGTGATGTCGATGTAAGCGCTGCTAAATATAGATTGTGGTTTTCAGTTCCCTCCGCAACATTAATAGATTTTTTCATTTTAAAAACAAGGTTTGGAAATATAAAAGGCTTCCCATATTCATCCCCACTTTCATATGCCTTAAGCATGGCAAAACCAACTTTACGTGCTTCATCAGAATATCCCAGACCAAAATTGAAGGTTACATATGCTTTTTCACAGCCCTTCCTACAAAAAGTATTAAGATCTATGTACAGCTCTCTTAATTCTCTACATAATTCTTCTACCGACTCTTCTTTCACATAAATAGCCATATCATTATCAAAATCAAGAAATCCTATACCTCCCGCCTGAGCATTTGTTAACGAGATTATTTTCCTAGTAAGTCGGCGTATGGCCATGCCAAAGCTCATTTCTTCATCACCAATCAATTTTGCAACATTAACTCCTATGCAATTATATGTAGTATCATAAAATTCTAAATCATGCATATGAATAAGCTTACTTTCATGTGCAATTCTGTCTTTTTCAGGCACTACCGATGATAAAATTCTCTTTTTTTCATTGTCTTCTCCAGCCTTAACAACCACTCCTGATGCATTCATATTTGAATTTGCAAGATTTCTTAATAATTTTTCTTCCATAACCTTCTCCAATCTATGCTTATTTACAGTATTCTTCAGTATTTTATACAGGTAAAAGCAAGTCTATCTCACTCCAACAGCCCATATCATCTTTTTTATACATTTTTTGATTTGTCGAACCCACAAAATGTATATTGTGACTTACTTTTTCGTGCATAAAACTTCCACACTTTATATAGTCAGCTAATAGAAATACATCTTCCGGAATCTGTTCTTTATCCCATCCGGTATAAATACAGATATTAAACTTATTCTCTTTCAATATTTTAACCAGATTTTTAAGGCAGTTCCATTGCTCAAGCGGTTCTCCACCAGAAATA
>ERZ773067.1960-NODE-1960-length-10633-cov-3.352713_pt1 | contig 10633 bp, 5 predicted proteins | sample MGYA00580622_ERZ773067 | MGnify/ENA primary metagenome ERZ773067 (study PRJEB29015, sample SAMEA2737998) | human oral metagenome | biome: human oral; feature: human-associated habitat; material: dental | place: China | collected 2113 ...
AACAAACATCGCCAGCATACTATCTCCTGCCGCAACAGTCGATACTATCTTACCTTTAGCTACATTAACTTCGAATACTTCTTTATCTTCTGTTAGTAGTAAAGCTCCGTCTGCTCCACGTGAAACAAGGACGTTTTTCGCACCACGTTCTTGTAATTTTTCAGCGTATTGTAAGATCTCTTCTATACTATTTAAAGTTACACCGAACATTTCTCCAAGTTCAAATTCATTCGGTTTAACTACAAATGGTCTGTACTCTAGTGTGTCTAACACTAATTCTTTATTACTATCTACTACTAACGTAGCACCTGACTCCGATACTTTCTTCGCAATAGCTTTGAAGTCTTCTACACCCATTCCCGCGATAACATTACCAGATAAAAATACTACATCTTCTTCAGTTAATACTTCTAACTTCGCAAAGAAGTCACTCACGTTATCTAGGTTTACACTACTACTTTGACCGTTAATTTCAGTCTCAGTTTCTGTAGTTAACTTCATGTTGATTCTAGTAGCTCCACTTGTTTCTACAAAATCATGTTTTACACCTAGTTTATCTAGTTCTGATTTTATAAAATACCCTGTAAATCCAGCAACGAATCCCCAAGCTTTACTATCAACACCAACATTATTCAGTAATATTGAGACGTTAATTCCTTTTCCACCTACTACGTACTTCGCTTCTTGTGTTCTATTTAATTTTCCAAGTGCGAAATTGTTCGCCGTCGTCAGCATATCAACAGCTGGGTTTAAAGTAATTGTATAATACACTATTAGTCCTCCTTTAGATTTTTTACTTCTATTATGTTTTTATACCTCTTATACTCTTTTGGAACTTCATACGATACGATAGTTACATCATCTAACTCAGCAAATTTTTGGAATTTTCTATGTCCGAATTTCGACTTATCAGCAAGGATGTATTTTCTCTTACTATTTTTTATCGCCGTAGCTTTTATAAAAGCTTCATTTTCTTCAGCAGTCGTAACACCAAAAGTTTCATCTATTCCATTACAACCGACAAAACATATATCAAAGCTATATTTTTTCAGTTGCTCGATAGCGACCGAACCTATGACAGCTTGAGTAGAATGTTTTATCGTTCCACCTAGTATAATAGTATGGATTTTGTTATTAATAAGTTTCGGCAGATGATACGTTGAATTTGTAACGACCGTTATCCTCCTATCACGAAGATAATCAATCATTTCATATGTTGACGTCCCCGCATCGAGATAAATCGTCTGACCAGATTCTAAGATATTTTCACAAATATACTTTGCTACTTCTCTTTTTTCTTGTAGAAATTCTGCGCGCTTTACTTGAACACTTTCTTCACTACCACGAGCTGCAGAACGTTTCATCGCACCACCATGAGTTCTATATAATAAATTCTGTTCTTCTAAATTTGTAAGATCTCGTCTAATAGTTGCTTCCGATACACTACAGTGTTCCATAAGTTCTCTTATATTCGAAGATCCTTTTTTATCCAACAAATCTAAAATTTTATTCCATCTTTCATTTACCAATTTCTTCTCTCCTAACTCACAAGATTATTATATACAATATAATATAGCTATTCAATCAATTTCAAGCAAAAACACTCATAAATAATCAAAATAATCGATTAAAATGAGTGCTTGTATTTTTTTATTTGATTGTTTTTCTAAATGATGAGCGTTTTGTTTTTCAAAGTTGTTTCCAAAATTTTTTCATAATCACTGCTAATAAAAGATTTTCATCATCTCAATTCTTTATTTCAAAAAAATCAATAATGAACGTTTTAATAATATTATTCTACTTGATCGATAAATAGTTCTCAAAATTCTATTCATTTGAACTTTTACTACTCGTGAGTATTATACTCTAAAGTAGTAAAACTATAAAATGAAGACTTTTCTTCAGTTACAATTCAGGACATAGCTATATAATTAAAATCACCCCAAATACAAAAAGAGATTCAAGTATTTCTACCTAAACCTCTTAATTTCGATCTATTAGATCATTTCTTATCTTCTTTTTTTGAAGGCAACTTCTTCTTCAGCTCTATTCAACTTTTGAAGTCTTCTACTTCTTGCTCCACCAGCAACTGCTACAGTTTCTACTTGGTGAGTTTCTTCAACTTGAGGAGTTGGAGTTTCTACTACTGGCGCAGTTTCCACTTGTGGCGCTACCTCTACGTGTTGTTCTGGTGCAACATTCACTTCTTGAGAAGCTTGCACTTGTTGTTCTTCTTGAACTTCATTCACAACAGCTTGTTCTTGTACTCCTTGTTGTGCATTTGGATTGAACCCTTGTGGTTGTCCTCCGTGTTGCGCATTTGGATTGAACCCTTGTGGTTGTCCTCCATGTTGCGCATTTGGATTGAATCCTTGTGGTTGTCCTCCATGTTGCGCGTTTGGATTGAACCCTTGTGGTTGTCCTCCGTATTGCGCGTTTGGATTGAACCCTTGTGGTTGTCCTCCGTGTTGCGCGTTTGGATTGAATCCTTGTGGCGCTTGCCCTTGGAATCCTTGTTGTGGACGTCCTTGTGGTGCATTCGGATTAAATCCTTGTGGTACTTGTCCTTGGAAGCCTTGTTGTGGGTGTCCTTGTGGTGCATTTGGATTGAATCCTTGTGGTGTTTGTCCTTGGAAGCCTTGTTGCGGGCGTCCTTGTGGTGCGTTTGGATTGAATCCTTGTGGTGCTTGTCCTTGGAATCCTTGATTCATACCATTATTAAATTGTGGTTGATTCGGAATTGGATTACCGAATTGATCATATTGAACTGGTTGTCCAAATGGATTTGCAAATTGGCTATAGTATTGTTGAGCTTGCGGTGTTTGTCTTAAGAAAAATCTAGCAAACTCATTGTTTGAGTTAGTTTCTACCGCATTTGACGGTAGTGACATTAACACAAAGAAGAATACAATAGCATAAACCGGAGTTAATAAATACACTGAGAAATAACTTAAAATGTAATATAAAGCTATTAAAATAACAATTCCCCATGTTGCAAAACCTACATCACGTAGCCTTCTTGTAAAACTTGCAGTTAGAGGTAAAATTAAAATAAGTCCAGCTATAATAATAAATATTCCGAATGCTAATCCTGTTTGAAGAGTAGATACTCCATCACTTAACGCTCCTCCACTAAGTAGGTAATCTGAGCTGCGGCTTGATTTTCTACCAATACTAGTAAGTGAAGAAAACATACCTTGGAATACTATAACTGTTAGTAAGATAAGTCCTCCTAAAATACTCCCTACAGGAAACCAGTGTCCAGATACAGATGTATAACCTGTGAAGTCCACGAAACCTTTAAAGAAGTCTTTAAAAGAAGAACCATAAGTAACATGTTTACGTCTTTGGTCTATCATAAAACCCTCCTATTGTAATAAAGATAAATTATATAACTATAATATAATAAAGAGTAACTATAGTCAATTGAAATATGGTTATTCTCTGTAATTTTACAACCTTTAGGAATTCAAATAAATGTTAATTCTACACTATATTTTACATTACGCTTCCTTTTCAGCTACACTGCCTTTCACCAAAATAAACCTTAGATTTTTTATTACCTAAGGTTTAAGTTATATTCTATATTTCTGTTTTTCTCAAAACTTCTCTTGCTTCTTCTACAGTTTCTTCTATTATAGTTTTAACTGGTCGAAGTTCACTTACTAACCCTGCGATTTGCCCTGCCATGACAGAACCATTTTCGACATCTCCGTCATAAACCGCTCTTCTTAACGAACCTAATGTCAATTCTTCCAACTCCATAAGTGTTGAAGATTTTTCTTCTAATTCATGATATCTTTTTGTAAGTTCGTTTTTAATACCACGAACAGGTGCTCCAAACTTTTCTCCTGTTAGCGTAGTTGATGTGTCAACCGCTTCTAAGATCATGTTTTTATACTCTGTAGAGATTGGACACTCTTCAGAAGCTAAGAATAAAGTTCCCATCTGAACTCCACTCGCTCCTAGACAATATGCAGCAGCCATACCTCGACCATCCGCGATTCCTCCAGCAGCAATAACCGGAATATTTACAGCACTTGTCACCTGTGGCAACAGCGCCATTGTAGTACTAGTACCTACGTGGCCTCCTGCTTCCATACCTTCTACAACAACCGCGTCACAACCTAATTCTTCCATTTTTACCGCAGCTTTTACCGAAGGAATTACTGGAATTACTTTTATTCCCGCTTCTTTTAAGCGTGGCATATATTTTCTCGGAGTACCCGCTCCTGTTGTAACGATTTTTACACCTTCTTCGATAACAACATCTATTATTTCATCAATATTGTGCATCATTAGCATAAGGTTAACACCAAAAGGTTTATCCGTAAGGTTTTTACATTGTTGAATTTCTCTACGAAGTTCTTCTGGACTTACTCCTCCTGAAGCTAAAATACCTAACGCTCCCGCATTCGATACCGCCGAAACAAGTTCATGTCTAGCTATTTGAGCCATAGCTCCCTGAAATATTGGATACTTTATCCCTAATAATTTTGTAATCGTCATAATTATTCTCCTTTTTATATTTTTATTATCTCTTAAACCTTCTTCAATCTACTACTAAAAGATAAATCTAGCTACAAAGTAACAAACTACCATTAAAATAACAGATGATAAGAAACACGCTGTAAATACTCTCACACCTCGTTCCTTAATAACTTTGAAGTTAACACTCATTCCTAAAGCTGCCATTGCCATACCTAAGAATACATACGCTGCATCTACGAAAAATGGAGCTAACGGTTTTAAAAAAGTAACATAACTTCCTAAAATACTCATGAAAATGAAACCTAAAATAAAGTACGGCATTGGAACTTTTCCTTTTGTTTCATCTTGAGTTTTTTTGTTAACTACAATCAATACACCCGCTACAACAATAAGCATAAGAACACGTGATAGTTTAGTAAGAATTGCAGCATCAAGCGCCACTTGTCCACCTGCTCCTCCTGCTGCAACCGCGTGAGCTATTTCATGAAGACTTCCTCCTGTAAATACTCCGTAGTTATAAGCATCAAGTCCTAGATACGGTTGTAACGTTACTTCAATTAAGGTAAATACTGTACCTAGTATCGCAACAACTGCAACCGCAAGTACGCTATTATCTGTTTTCGCTCGAAGTTGTCCACTTACTCCCATAACCGCTGCAGCACCACAAATACCGCAACCACATGAAGAAAGCAATGAAAGTTCATGATCCACTTTAAAAGCTCGACACATAAAGTAAGTTAAAGTTACCATGAATAACACGATAAAGAACGCTACAATCAACGTCTTTTTACCTTCTGATAGAAGTCTATCTAACGCTAACTTGAATCCTAATAAAATTATTCCAAGCCGTAAAAATTTATTACTTATAAACGGAATATCTGCCTTAACCTGCTCTTTTAATCCTTTTGACGCTTGCAATGCCATACCGATAACAAGTGCTATTACCAAATGTCCAAACAATTTTAATGCAGGTACTTGAGCAAGATATTTTGCTACTAACGAAATAATCAACATTATACCTAAGGTATAATAAAAATTAACACTCTTGAATCTTTCCATAAGAGATTTCCCCTTTTGTATATTTATCTAAATAAAAACTATTTATAGTTTAATTATACTCTACTAAAAGAAGATGTTCAATAAATAATCAAATTCTCATAAACAATACTTTATAACCTCAGAATAAAGATAAAATATTAAGAAATTCACTTAAACATACACTTATTTTTTAAATAACAAATTAGCCAAGAAGATAAATTTTAAATCCACCTTCCTGGCTATTTTCTTTAATTTTTATAAATAGACTCTGTAAAGTCTTGTGATTGTTTTAAGTATGCTTTGTATATTTCTTTTTTAAGTTTTTGTACTGGAGTTTCTATATACGAAAGTTTCGCCGCTGTTGTGTTCCCTTCTTTTATTTGAGTTACTTCATCACGAACAGCCTGCTCCATAAGCTGTTTTAGTTTCGCTGGACTGTTTATTACTTCTTCTCTTCCGTTGTAATTTATCGTAATAGATCTCAACCTATCTAATTTTGCAACACGTTCATTAATTTGATCTTTTTTGAAGTCTGCATATGTTTTTCCTAAGATTTTTTCGAAAATATATTTATCAGATAAAGGTTTACCTTCTGCTTCAGCTTGTTTTTTATATTGATTCGATACATAAGGTACAAATCCTTCATAATAACCTAAGGCTCCCATAAGTTCAAAGGCTTGTTTTCTGAATGTAATATCCCCACTCATACCTTTATCATTTTCACTAACTCCGAAAATCGTATCAAACATATCTACAAAATAATATCCATTAGCTTTTACATCACCTTTGCCATTAAATCCATTTATAATATAACGATTCACAAGAATGTTATTATCAATTAGACTATTGATATCCGATAGCTTTCTTGCTTCATCTAAAGTGATTTCTGAGATTCTTTCACTATTATGCGTAGCTTGAACTGCTGGATTTGCATATGTTACAGGTGTTCTCACCCCTGTTGTTTTTATCGGCGTTATTTTTTTGAAGTATTTAGTTTTATCTTCTACTGAAAGCTTACTTGTCGCTTCCGCTTCTAGATAATCTAAACTATATAGTACATCAAAACTTCCATGCATATAAGATTTCAAATCTGCATCCGTCTTAAATCTATCTGGTTTTTTATTATAAAATCCATTCTTATTACTTTCATCATAAACGAAGTTTAAGTTGAAATATGTATCTTTTTCTGGTGTATACGAATTTTCGAAGATTCCTCGAGCATAAAATTCCGCAGCTGTACCATCTCGACGACCATGATTATTGAATAATACCGTTCTATCTAACAAATGCGTCATTTCATGAGAATAAGTCGCTGATCCCCTATCATCTAGAACTCTATCTATGAAGTAACGTACACCCACACCGTTTGCTTCTGCACCTACAATTTGTGATGGTGAGTACAGCCCTAGAGGCGTCATGAAATCTTTAACCCCTTTATCTGCTGTTGGTCCTGATTCTTTAGACCATGTTGTCGCTATTCCAGCAAACTCATTAGGCGTATATTTTTTCATTGTATCTACAATCACTCTATTGGTAATTAGTTTCGAGCGATTTTCTGCTTTTGTTATTCTATATAAAGTATCAACATAATTAGCTTGTCTTGTCGCTGTTAGTTCTATCAATTCTTTAACCTTATTAAGATCTTCGGTGTACTTAGCTTTATTTGTTTTCTCTAAAGAAGTATCCATATATGTTCCGATGTTTCCGTAGGTTACCGTCGCTATATTAGTTATAGCATACACGCTTGGTTCTTTAATGTTCACCAAACCTAACAATGTAGCAATATTTTGTTGTTTTCTATTATTTATTTGAAGTCCTTCAGCTCCGTACTTTTCAGGATCAGTAGTTAATTTAGTATATAACCCGACCTTTTCATCAGATTTTTGTTTCGAAGTTTTTTCAACTACAATAGCTCGACTAGCTTTCTTCAACCACGTGTCCCCATCCATATTAGTAAATGTAGTTCTATTGTAATCTAAGAATTCTAATAATGTTGGTTTGTCTGTGATTTTCTCGAAATATTTCTCAAATGTTTTTGGACTATTAGTAAGTTTCAGTTCATCATAGCTCATAGATCCAAGATGTTTTAACCATTCTAGAGAAGTAACATTTTTCTTACCAAACGAACTTGGGTTATACGCTAATATATCACGAATATTAGTATCACCAAAATCAATATTATAAAATCTATTTATATATGATAATCCTAATAGTATTTTCTCTTTATTATCTTCAATATCACGTTTTACTTTTTCTCTATTTTGTGGAGTGTCTCCAATAATGCTCAACGTGTGCGCCGCAACTTTTTTCAACCTAGCATCTAAATCTGTTTTAGTCTCTTCTAACGTTTCTTTAATTGATAATTTTTCTAGATACTCTTTTCGTAAAACTTCTTTTACTTCTGCATCAGTTATCGTTGGATTAGTTCGTTGTAGTTCTTTTCGTTTTAAGTATAAATCTCGATTTATTTCTGTATCTGATGGTGTTAGTTGTGATTTTAATTTTTCATCCGTTAATAAATTTATAGTTTTCATTCTAGAACTAGCTTCTGTTACATTCACTGCATTTTCTAATTCGCTATTAACTGGTAGTAAATGCGGTTTGTTTTCTTTAGTTCCAACTAAGATTACTTTTTGTCGCATAGCTCTAGTTGTTTCAGTTTTTTCTGTTAGATTAATTAATTCCCCTGTTTCAGGATTAACTTCATAAGTTTTAGTTATTGTTGTTTCACCTTCTTCTCCTACTTCTTTAACGACTTCTTCTCCTTTTGGAAGCTCAGAATCGTCTTTTTTCAATTCAGTGATTTCTATAGGTTTTACTATTTTCTCAACATTACCAACTTTAACAATTCTATTTACTGGTTGTTTTTCTATTTTTGTAGAAATATTTTCTACTATTTTTCCAGTAGATTTATCAAGAGTATATGAAGTAGTAGTCACTTCCTTACCTTTTTCCCCTGGTGTTTCTTCTTGTTTCCCATTATAATTTAGATCTGACGATGCTTTATAAATTGTTTTATAGTCTAGTTCTTTTTCGGTAGTTATTGGATTTGGTATAGTCGGCTTTACGTCTACTTTATCCTCTTCCTCTGGTACTGGTTTTTCGTCTGGAATTGGTTTTTCATCTGGCAGTGGCTTTACATCTGGTATCGGTTGTTCCGGAGTTGGTTTTATCTCTAACTCTGGATTCTCAGGTTGCACTAAAGGTTCTCCTTTCTCACTTACTACCGCTTCTGGGTTCTCGGGTTGTACTAAAGGTTCGCCTTTTTCGCTTATTACTCCTACCGGATTCTCTGGTTGTACTAATGGTTCACCTTTCTCGCTTACTACTCCTTTCGGATTCTCTGGTTGTACTAATGGTTCACCTTTTTCACTTAGCACTGCTTCTGGTTTCTCAGCTTGTACTAATGGTTCTCCTTTCTCACTTATTACTGCTTCTGGGTTCTCGGGTTGTACTAAGGGTTCTCCTTTCTCGCTTACTATACCTATCGGATTCTCAGGCTGTACTAATGGTTCTCCTTTCTCACTTACTACAACTTTCTCCTCTACACCTGTTTTTTCCTCTACTACTCCAGGAGTAAACTCTCCTTGTTTTCCTATCTTGATAGAACTACTTTTGTTTGTATATGTTTTCCCTATTTCAAAATAGTAACCTGTAAAACTATACCCAGGTATTTCCTCTGGACTTGGTAACATTCCACCTATCGAAGTTTTTATCATCACTGGTTGGATTTCTTTAAAATCTTCAAAAGCCATCACTTGACTTAAATTACCACTAACAGTTAACATACTAACTAAAAAGATCAATTTTCCTTTTTTCTTTTTAATCAACGTTAAACACACCAACAACAACACTCCACCTAGAGCTAACGTTCCTGTTGGAATATCACCAGTATTCGGTAATAAATTATTTTTTCTATAAACAAAATAATATTCTTTCCCTTCTTCTACTGCTATTTTATTTTCTTCAAAAACTTTCAATTGATTTTTTATTTGTTCTGATAAACTATCCTTATCTACCGCGTGAGTGGTAACCTCTTGCACTTCTGCCGCTTTTACTTCATCTGTATAATTTAAAGATAAAAACAAACTTGTTCCTAATAATACTGAACAAGCTCCCATCTTATACTTCCTTATTGAGAAATTCTGTCTTTTTTTAAAATTCTCTTTCTTCATTATTTTTCTCCATAAATTCTTAATTTTATAATCAACTATACTATAGCAAACTTAGTATATTTTCGCAACTATAATCATAAACTTAACCGCTAAATATACTCCTTAAATCACATAATTTATTTTAGATATAAAAAAGACGCAACCAAAAATGTTACGCCTTCTTAATTCAATCTGTTATTTTTTATTTACTACCCTAACAATACGAATAAGTAGTGAGCTATAACTCCCGCTGCTAGACCACCTATTGTATGTGATACAATCGCTTTTGAAGATAATTTACGCACTCCAAGAGCATCCATCATACCGATGTGAGTACTTAAGTATCCACTCCATCACATACCCATCGCTGTGAATACCGCAATATCATTCGCTCCAATTAATCCATTCTTCAAGAATTCTGGTACTAATGAGATTGCTCCTCCTACTGCTCCTAAGGCTGTAATTGGGAAGGCAATTGCTTCTGCAGAATGGAATCCAAATAGCGGTTCTAGAATGAATGTTAGTTTCTCTCCTAACCAAGGTAAGAATCCAACACCTTCATATGCCGCACCTGTATATCCTCCAGCTGGCATTTTGAATGTTAACATCATTACGAAAGTACATACTATAAGCACCCCTGGAATGATTGCTAGACCCATTTCAACCCCTGTTTTACCACCTTCTAAAACAGTATCTAGCACTCGCTGGAACATATTTCCATCACGTACTATTCTTACTTTATCCGGTCTATCATCACCTTCAGCTAATTCAATCGCTGGCTCTTCTGCTTCTTCACCATAGTATTTTCTAGTCTCTATTAACATTAAACGAACACTTATAATACTACCTAGGATTGCTCCAACATTACCGATGATCGCTGCTTTGATGAATCCTTCTCCTTGTCCCATCATAAACATCGTTACGATAAGCCCCATACCAAACGCTGTCCC
>ERZ773067.1961-NODE-1961-length-10629-cov-5.689711_pt1 | contig 10629 bp, 11 predicted proteins | sample MGYA00580622_ERZ773067 | MGnify/ENA primary metagenome ERZ773067 (study PRJEB29015, sample SAMEA2737998) | human oral metagenome | biome: human oral; feature: human-associated habitat; material: dental | place: China | collected 2113 ...
TGACATTAGACTATATGACACACCATATTATTCTTTACTTGATACATCTTATATTACTCCTGAAGATTATCAGTACGAAGATGGTCTCCGATTTATATTGAATTCTCCTAATGATACCATTGACTTAGATCGTGAAAAAAGTATTCTAAATGCAGCTTTTTCTTTCTGTCCTTATTATGAGTATGATAGTGAAAGATTTATTCGAATAATGTATGTTGAAGGATATGCCACAAAAATCACAAAAACACAAAACAATCAGCTTAGGATAAACTCATTATTTGGTGATACATATAAAAATGCAAGAGTTTTTTATCTGATTACCAAGATTTCTTATTACTCTACAATAATAAATTTACCAGGTTTCAATGTTTGGTATCCATATCTTGACAAATAAGGAAAAAGAGTCAGAGATATTTAACTCTTAAACAAATACTAAATCAGATATGTCTGGACAAGGAAATATATTCAGAATAGTCGATGATATGAATATAAATGATACTAACAAAAATGGTATAACTCTTGAAGGCAATCAGATAGCGGTTAAGATATCTAAGTCAGATGGAGATACGGGAGCTCATGAAATGGGACACGCAATAGAATTAGTACACAATATATTTGGGTTGATGACACCAGTTTCTAAAGATCGTAAACACTCAAGAAATCTGAATAAGTTTGATATAAAAGATATAATTTCGTATTCTCTTAATAATAAGGTTAATTATGAATTTAATAATGATGACAAGAAAGTTTATGCAGGCAAAGGTACAATTATCAACAACACTAACACTACAAACCATCTGCTAAAAGGAGGAAAAGTAAATGAAACACATTAAGTTATTATTCGTATCCCTTTTATTAGTGTCATGCACCGTAATTAACAAAAGAACCTACTATAAGTTAGTGTATTCGATTTGCAATAATGATTACTATGACGCCAATTATAAAGGCGAAGATAATTATAAAAATTTCTATATTGTCGACACAATTGACATAAAAGATCCTGTTATTATACGCAATACAGGTGGTTGTCTATTTATTTGTTCGGAAGCAACAATTAATAGCATAAGAATCGACAAATCATTTTTTTATAGACCTGATGTTTTTATACTGGGGAATAATCTATATGATGATCTTGCACCAAGTGATTATGAACAATATTACTATCCTGATTTTGGAAATTGTTCTATAGTAAGCCTTGATACATTAAGTAGAGATAAACCTACTATACAAAAGTATAAATATAATGATGATTCTGTCAGATTTATTTTAGGGTTAATCAACGTGAATTACCACAATAAAACACATCAAGTTATGGATGGGTGTACTTTTAGTATCAGAAGTAACGATCCAAAAAATAGTTATTACAAAATAGTCTATCCTATCTGTAAATATAGAGGCAAGGGAGCGGATATGTTGTTTTAAATCAGTAATAAAAAGATAATAAATTTTATTTGAAGATGTTTCAGAAGATTTTCTACCTTAGTACTTTTATACTACTTACTATAGTGTTGTTCGACCGTCTTTTGCATTACACTTGGTCTTATAGTTCGTTAGGAGTATCATATTTTTTTTCTATGGCTAATACCAAGTATATTGTGCATATTTCAGTTCTTATTCAATACTAAGGTAGGTTGGCTTCTGTTTTTTCTACTATATGTTTCTATTTCAGTATATACATTTGTCTCTTTTTTAGTAGAAATGATAGGTGCTATTTATGTAAAATACTATATAAAGGATTTTGTGATTTACATTTTGTCTTTTATCGTTATATTTGTACTTGGCGGTACATTGATATATCTTATAAGACCATTTGATAACATTAAAGCTAAACGGCACAAAAAAATATAACCATATGTTCATATATCAAAAGCCTGAATTTTACTACCTCCACATCGACCGTCTCGGCTCGGGCTCGGCAGTAACGGACGGCAGGGGTAGGGCAGTACACCCACTCGGCTATATGACTTATGGCGAGACTCTGCTCGACTTTAGCCAAGGAGGCTATAAGATGCTCTGAGAGTTTGCAGGATTCATAAATTATACCTAATTTTGTACGAGTTTTTGAGTACATTATTTCATCTTGATATTGAACAAAATAATAAAATAAATGGACGCTATTAAAAATTTCGAAGAGCTAAAAAATCACTTGAAAAGTGCGGGCAAGCGTAAACGTCTCGCCTTGGCAAATGCCCTCGACTCACACTCGCTCGAAGCCGTGATGATGTCGGTCGAAGAGGGTTTTATCGATGCTTACCTCGTGGGTAAAAAAGAGGAGGTCGCCCGCCTACTCGAACAAGAGTTTGGCGAAAAGGTAAAAAAGTACGGCGACTACCTGCATATTGTAGATTGTCGCGGCGACGCAGCCGAGGCTACCACACAGGCTACTCTGATGGTTCGCCGCGGAGAGTGCGATATGCTGATGAAAGGTCTGGTCAATACCGACGTCATCCTGCGTGCCGTGCTCAACAAAGAAAACGGCATACACACACCGGGTAATGTGTTGGCATTCAACTCGTGTTTCGACATACCGATGTATCATAAACTTGTCTTTATGACCGACCCAGCCATTATCCCCGAGCCGACCAAAGAGCAACGTGTAGCAATGATAAAATACAGTATCGAGACGGCACGTAAATTTGGCGTAGCCAAACCCAAAATCGCCCTGATACACGCCACAGAGATAGCTAACCCCAAAATCCGTTTTATGCAAGATTATCTCGATATAATGGAGATGTATCGCAACGGTGAGTTCGGCGACGTCGTTATGGACGGACCTATCGACATATTCCTTGCTATTGACAAAGAACGCGGAGCTATCAAACGGGTCGATACGCCCGTGCTCGGCGATGCCGATATATTGATATTCCCCGACTTCCAGTCGGCAAATGTCTTCTACAAGACGGCTCAGACCTTCGGCAATGCCTCTATGGCAGGGCTTGTGTACGGCGCCGACTCGCCTGTGGTCATCACCTCGCGGTCGGACAGCACCGATACCAAGTTCTACTCCATCTGTATGGCTTGCGTTCTTGCTTGATATAGTTAGTGTTATAGCTAATATATAATATTTTTTCATGGTTCCGGATATATGTCTTATATATTCGGAATTTTTTTGTTCGGAGGCATGTCTACCTGCTCCCCAACTGGCTCTATTTCTAAAAATAATTTTGTAATTTTGCCGTCTGTCTTTTCGATGTTTAATTGTGTGTTTTTAATAGACATACAGAATTTATCAAAAAAAATGATACAACTATTTCGTTTCAAAAATCTTATTTTTATCATCATTACGCAATGGCTAATATATACTGCCATAATATCTCCGATATTCGACAAATACGGACTTACGACGCTACTGCCTGCCGCTGCCTTTTGGCTTATGGTGCTTGCTACCGTGCTTATCGCTGCGGGCGGGTATGTCATCAACGACTATTTCGACCTGAAAATTGACCGTATCAACCGCCCCGAGAGTGTCGTAATCGGCGAACGGCTATCTAAAAAGTCGGCAATGAGGCTCTACATCGCACTTACGGGTGTGGGTGTGCTTATCGGGATTGTTTTGGCGGTGTGGCTGAAGAATATCTCGCTCGGCTTTATCTTTGTCATCGTGCCGGGTATGTTGTGGTTCTACTCGTCGACCTACAAGCGGCAGTTCCTTATCGGCAACGTCATCGTTTCGCTGTGTTGTGCTCTGGCAATACTCGTTTTGCTTGTTGCCGAGAGTGGGGTACAGACCGCATATTACGGCTACCTTATCAGGCAGACACCTGTCTTGCAACAACTTTTCAGATGGGTATGCGGATATGCCGTATTTGCCTTCTTCATAACGCTTATACGCGAGATAGTCAAAGATATGGAAGACCTCGAAGGCGACCGTCAGATGGAGTGTCGTACGCTGCCTATCGTCTGGGGCGAACGTAATGCCAAGATAACGGTTACCGTATTGGCGGCGGTGTGTCTTCTGGCTGTTTTCGTATTCGATTGGCTCTATTTCGATACTCCCAAGGGGAATATGTTTTTTACGCTTTTTTCGCCCGCTAACGTGTTTATCGTTTTCGTTGCTCTGTTTTTGTGGTTTATATGGTATTCGAAAGGCAAAAAATACAGTGCTGCAAGCCTTGTGCTGAAACTACTGATGTCGGCAGGGATACTGTACTCTTTGGTTTTCTACTACCTTATGGCACAGGCGTACCAGCTTACTATGTTCGGACTTTTCAAAGTTGTGTAACGGATTTTGCTAAAATAAATATAATGTAAAATGAAGATACTCACTGTCATCGGGGCACGTCCGCAGATAATCAAGGCAGCAGCACTGTCGAGGGCTATAAATAATGGTTTCTCGGACAGGATAGAAGAGAAGATACTGCATACAGGGCAACATTACGACGCCAATATGTCTGCCATCTTCTTCGACGAAATGGGCATACCGCGTCCGCACTTCAACCTCAATACGGGCAGCGGCAAACACGGCGTACAGACCGCCAAGATGATTGCGGGTATCGAAGAGGTACTCGAAAACGAGACGTTCGATGCCATAGTGCTGTACGGCGATACCAACTCCACTATTGCGGGAGCTGTGGCGGCGTCGAAGCTGCACCTGCCTATAGTCCATATCGAGGCGGGGCTCAGATCGTTCAATATGGCTATGCCCGAAGAGATAAACCGTATCGTCTGCGATAACCTCTCTACCGTACTGTTTGCTCCGACACAGACGGCAGTCGACAATCTGCGTCGCGAGGGCTTTTTGTCGTCGAAGGTAACGTTTGCCGACGGCAACCGCCGACACGTGTTCCATTCGGGCGATATTATGTACGACAATTCGCTCTATTTTGCACGTATTGCCGACGAAAAAACCGACATCCTCCGACACCTCGGGCTCGAAGATGAGAAGTTCGTACTCGCCACTATACATCGCGACAACAATACCGACAACCCCGAACGCCTGACGGCAATAGCCGAAGCCCTTCTCGAAATAACCGAACGCGGATACAAGATAGTATTGCCGCTACATCCTCGTACAAAGAAGCTGCTGCCCCAGAACCTCTCGGAAGACGATTACCGAAGTATTACCTCAAACCCCGATATACTGATAATACCTCCTGTGTCGTTTTTCGAAATCATCGTCTTGGAACGACACGCAAGCCTGATAATGACCGACTCGGGCGGGTTGCAGAAAGAGGCATACTTCTTCCGCAAACCGTGCCTCATACTACGCCCCGAGACCGAATGGGTAGAGATAGTCGAGCAACACGCAGGCATCATCACCGACGCTGACAAGGAACTTATCGTAAAGTCGTTCGACGAATATATCGATACCGAACCGCAATTCCCACCACTCTTCGGAGACGGACATTCTGCCGAATTTATGCTCGACAAGACGCTCGATATTATTGGAAGGTAGAGTAGGGTGGTCTCGATACCTTATCAATAACTACGGAAAGTAACCCCTACGTAAAATCTAATACCTGTGAAGAAATCGTTTTCTCTACGGGATATATTCAGCATATAGTCTGTGCGAAACGTCAGGCGAGCACGGTCCGACAGTATGTACTCGCAAGCTATGTAAGGCACATCGCACCAGAAACCGTATCGGCGGACGGCAACCGGTTCATCGACATCGTAGTCTAAGGTTATGGGACGGAATATCCTTACATGCTCCAGAGAACCGCCTCCGATAGTATTGCCTGTTATGACATTTACATGCTTACCGAGAGTCAGGACATAATCGGTAACGAGTCCTCCCCATAATATGGAAGCCTTGCTGCCGTTCTCGTATCGATGATTCGATATATAAGCTTCGCCACCGATACGTATATGTCTGCCTAATAGTGCTTTTGCGTGCCCGCCGATACCGTAAACAGCTCCTTGTAGCCTGCCTTTATACTCAGTGCCATTGTGTGTAAAAGTAAACTGACGGCTGCCCACATAGCCGGTATGCAGGTACATTCCACTTAATATTCCTCTAAAAATGGGCACAGACGTACTATCTCGGCGTTCTGTACCGAAAGAGGTCGATAAACCTATGATTAAGATAAACAAAGTAGTAAATATTCGTCGTGTTGTCATACATTATTGTTTTTATATAATATTTTTTGTAAAAAGACAAAAAGACTGCAACAATCGGATAGATTGTCGTAATCTTTTTGTTGAAAAAAAATAAAACAGTATTTGACTTATTTATAAACTTTTACCTCCTCTTCGCCGTTAAGCACCATTATACCGTGTTGTGCGAGAGCCGGGAGTTCGTCTTCGCCCGGATATATGGTTACAGGAGCAATGTATTCTACCATTTCTTTGATATAATCGACGAAATCCTTGCTGTATGCGATGCCGCCGGTGAGGATGATACCATCGACTTTGCCCTTGAAGATAGTGGCGAGTGCACCTATCTCTTTGGCAATGTTGTAACCCATAGCGTGCCAGATGAGTTCGGCGTGCTTGTCGCCCTCCTTGATACGATTCTCTACGTCGATACCCGAGTTTGTGCCCAGATGAGCTATAAGTCCGCCTTTGCCGTTGCACATCTTCAGCAGCTCCTCCTGTGTGTATTTACCCGAAAAACACAGTTTTACCAAGATTGCCGAAGGCAGTGTCCCCGAGCGTTCGGGCGAGAACGGACCGAAACCGAGTGCGTTGTTGACGTCGATAGCCCTGCCCTTACCGTGTGCGGCACACGACACACCTCCACCGACATGTGCGATGACGAGGTTGAGGTCTTCGTAACGTTTGCCGTGCTCCTTAGCATAGCGGCGGGCTACGGCTTTCTGGTTCAGACAGTGAAACGTCGATATGCGCGGGAACATCGGATGTCCGCTCACACGTGCAATCTCTTGCATTTCGTCGGTTACCACAGGGTCGGCTATTATGACGCGGGTATTGAAGGCTTTGGCGAGTTCGACACCGACCAACGCTCCGAGCGAGCAGGCGTGTTCGCCATACTGAGCCGAGATAAGGTCTTTTATCATCTCGTCGTTTACCTCGTATGCTCCTGCCTCGATAGGCTTGAGCATTCCACCGCGACCGACGATGATATCGAATTTGGTATCGATATTATTCTCCGCTATAAATTTTATTATAACATCTTTGCGGAAATCCTTCTGCGAGGCTACCGTCGGAAACGGAGCAAGTTCCTCGGCAGTGTGACGGAGCGTCTTCTCATAAACATTGTTTTCGTCTTCGAAAACGGCAATCTTGGTCGATGTCGAACCAGGATTGATAAGCAACATTCTGTACATAATAGTCTGATTATCTTTGTGTATATTAATTTTTAAAATTCAGTGCAAAGTTAATAAATAGTTTTTAGTGGTAAGCGGTGATAAGCCTATTTTTCAGCCATTCCGAAACACACTCTATTCCAACCTGCTTTCGATTGCGGCTCTGGTGCGTAGGATAAACTCGTCCATATTCGACCTGTCGAGGTCTTGCGTATCGATAGGTTCGTGGAAAGTAACGGTGATTCGCCCCGGTCTGACGTAGCACGACGAGGCAGGCAAGACATCGAACGCCCCTTCGATAGAGACAGGTACGATAGGTAACCTCAGGTCTTCGGCTATCTTGAATGCTCCGCGTTTGAACGCACCGAGCCTACCCGTCTTGGTGCGGCTGCCTTCGGCAAATATCACGATAGACGAACCGTTGCGGAGCTTCTTTTCGGCTTCGTCTATACTGCGTTTGGCACGGATAGGGTTGCTGCGGTCGATGAAGATATGCCCTGCCTTATGGCACGCAAAGCCTACGAAAGGTATCTTACGCAGCGAGTTTTTCATTATCCATTTGAACTTATTGATAAGCCAGCCGTAGATGACGAAAATATCGTATATGCTCTGATGGTTTGCCACGAATATATAAGATTGGTCTTTGTCGTAGTTAGAGCGTCCGATTACATCGACACGTACAAACGAAAGATAACACAATAGCCTTCCCCAATATTTGGCAGGCATATAGCACCATCTGTAATCGCCGATGAATGAGAATATTATTGTCAATATCGATGCCGCCACGGTAACGAAAGCACCTAACGGTAAAAAGACAAGAACGAGGTATAGTAGCCAAAATGGATTGATTGTCCGTTTCATAAGAATAACTTTTGGTAGCGGTAAATATTTTGTTCTTCTAATCTATCTCGAGTTTTATACGCTTTATACGACGTTTCTCCATCGCTACGATGGTAAATGTGTAGTTTTTGTACGAGACGTGTTCGCTTACGTGAGGCATCTCTTCGAACATTTCGAGCATCAACCCCGCCAGAGTATCGACCTCGTCCGTAAGATGGTCGAATTCGTCGGGCGATATATCGAGTATCTTGTAAAAATCGTTGAGAAGTATTTTACCTTCGAACTCGTATGTTTTGTCGTCTATTTGTTCGTATAATTTATCGTCTTCGTCGTATTCATCGGCTATCTCACCGATTATTTCTTCCATAATATCTTCCATAGTTACTATGCCGAGAGTGCCTCCGAACTCGTCCACTACAATTGCTATATGTACCTTATACTTCTGAAAATCAAGTAGCAGGTCGTCTATTTTCCGTGTCTCGGGTATAAATGTCGCAGGACGTACAAGCGTCTGCCAACGGAAAGTATTACCTTTGTTGATATGAGCAATAAGGTCTTTGATGTACAATACACCGACGATTTGGTCTAAACTTTTTTCGAATACAGGGATACGCGAATATCCCGTCTCTATTATCTTGGCTATGACATCGGTAAATGGAGTCTTCAGGTCGATTGCTACGACGTCGAGACGTGGCGTCATAATGCTGTCGACCGACAAGCTGCCGAAATGCACGATACCACGAAGAATATCTTCATCTTCGTCGTCGATATGGTCCGTCAGATTGAGTGCCTGCGACAGTTCGTCGACTGATATGGCTTGCCTGCGATTCTTCATTTTTTTCTGAACAAAAGAGGTAGACTTCACAAGACACAGCGACAGAGGAGACAGTAGTTTGTCCATTATCGTCAGAGGCTTGGCAGAGAACCGAACCACCTTCATAGCGTTCTGCGAGGCATAGAGCTTCGGCATTATCTCGGCAAAAAGCAGTATTACGAACGTTATGACCACTGTCTGTATCACAAATTCGAGCACTACCGACGAGCCGAAATCTACCATCATAGTCATAAATATTGCCGACAATACAGCCACTGCTATGTTACACAAGTCGTTGGATAGTAGGACTGTGGCGAGCAACTTCTCGGGATTTTTGAGCAGCCTTATGACCGACTGCGATTTTGCGTCGTCTTCGCTTTTACTCTTTATCTCGTCGAGATTGGCGGGCGAGAGCGAAAAAAAAGCCGTCTCCGCTGCCGAATTGAACGCCGACACCACGAGAAGCACTACGATTACAGCCAAAATCCCCAAAGCCTGAATGTCGAACGGCTTGAAGGTTACCATATACAGTATAGTGTTTATAATCATTGCCTGTAAGAAAAATATTAAATATTAGGTCTGCAAAGTTAGTCATTTTTACGCTATAATCAGAGTATTGTTATAGCTAATCACCACAACTATTTATTTTTGCTTATTGTTTCTATTAGTATTGCAAAATCGATAAAATACAAAGAGAGCCAATAAAAAGCCCTCTTCGTATTAAACACAAACCATTTATAATAATATTGGGAATACTTGCTTCTACTCTAAGTTATTGTAAAACTCTACGATAGCCTCGATGCCTTTACGGAAAATATCGATGTCGAAGTTTTCGTCAGGCGAGTGAATTGCGTCGTCTTCAAGCCCGAAACCCATTAATATTGTCTTGATACCCAATATTTTCTCGAAATTAGCAATGATAGGTATGCTTCCTCCGCGACGTACTCCGACGGGCTTTTGTCCGAATGCTTTGTAGAAGCCTTTTTCGGCGGCACGGTATGCGAAATGGTCTGTCGGGCAGAGATATGCCTCGCCGCCATGCATCGGGGTTACCTCTACGCGTACACCTTTGGGGGCTATCTGTGCTACATAATCGACGAACATTTTCGATATCTTCTCGTGGTCTTGGTTGGCTACCAGTCGAGTAGATACTTTCGCCTGTGCCACAGAGGGTATCACCGTCTTAGAGCCTTCGCCCTGATAACCTCCCCAGATACCGCATACGTCAAACGACGGACGGCAGCTGTTGCGTTCGAGGGTAGAGTAGTGTACTTCGCCCTTTACATCGGTGATGTCGATAGCTTTTTTGTACTCCTCTTCGTCGAAGGGTATACGAGCGTAGTTTTCGTGTTCTTCGGGTGTCATATCTACCACGTCGTCGTAGAAGCCGGGTATGGTGATACGTCCGTTTTCGTCGACCATACGGGCAATAATCTTACAAAGTTCGTTGATGGGGTTTGCCACGGCACCGCCGAAGTGTCCCGAATGCAGGTCGCGATTCGGTCCTGTTACCTTTATTTGCCAATATGCCAATCCCCGCAGCCCCGTTGTAAGCGACGGCGTGGCCTTGCTTATCATCGAAGTATCCGAGACGAGTATGACATCGGCTTTCAGCAGTTCTTTGTTGTCTCTGAGGAACTTATCGAGCGAGGGCGAGCCTATCTCCTCTTCGCCTTCGAGGATAAACTTGACGTTACATTTGAGTTCTTGGTTTTTGACCAAATATTCGAATGCTTTTAGCTGCATAAACGAACTTTGTAAGATTAT
>ERZ773067.1963-NODE-1963-length-10628-cov-32.626407_pt1 | contig 10628 bp, 10 predicted proteins | sample MGYA00580622_ERZ773067 | MGnify/ENA primary metagenome ERZ773067 (study PRJEB29015, sample SAMEA2737998) | human oral metagenome | biome: human oral; feature: human-associated habitat; material: dental | place: China | collected 2113 ...
GCAGGCGCTGCTCTCATCGGTGGGGAAACGGCTGAAATGCCTGGTATGTATGGCGCAGATGACTACGACTTGGCTGGTTTTGCAGTCGGCGTGGCTGAAAAATCTCAAATTATTGACGGCTCAAAGGTGGCAGAAGGCGATGTTCTTCTCGGACTTGCTTCAAGTGGGATTCACTCAAATGGTTACTCACTCGTCCGTCGTGTTTTTGCCGACTATACAGGTGAGGAAGTCTTACCAGAATTGGAAGGCAAGAAACTCAAGGAGGTTCTTCTTGAGCCGACTCGTATCTATGTCAAGGCTGTTTTGCCGCTCATCAAGGAAGAGTTGGTCAACGGTATTGCTCACATCACAGGTGGTGGCTTTATCGAAAATGTCCCTCGTATGTTTGCTGATGACTTGGCTGCAGAGATTGAGGGAAGCAAAGTTCCAGTGCTTCCGATTTTCAAAGCTCTTGAAAAATACGGTGAAATCAAACACGAGGAAATGTTTGAAATCTTCAATATGGGTGTGGGACTCATGCTGGCAGTTAGCCCTGAAAATGTAGGTCGTGTCAAAGAATTGCTGGATGAACCAGTCTATGAAATTGGTCGCATCGTCAAGAAAGAAAACGAAAGTGTCATCATCAAATGAAAAAAATAGCGGTTTTTGCCTCTGGTAATGGCTCAAATTTTCAGGTGATTGCCGAAGAATTTCCAGTGGAGTTTGTCTTTTCAGACCATCGTGATGCCTATGTGCTCGAGCGTGCAGACAAGCTCGGCGTTCTGTCCTATGCTTTTGAACTCAAGGAGTTTGAGAGCAAGGCAGACTATGAAGCAGCCCTTGTCGAACTCTTGGAAGAACACCAGATTGACTTGGTTTGTCTAGCAGGCTACATGAAAATCGTTGGTCCGACTTTGCTCGCTGCTTATGAAGGTCGAATCATCAATATCCATCCAGCCTACCTGCCAGAATTTCCAGGAGCTCATGGGATTGAGGACGCTTGGAATGCTGGTGTTGAGCAGTCTGGTGTGACCATTCACTGGGTGGACTCGGGTGTGGATACAGGAAAGGTTATTAAACAAGTCCGTGTGCCACGTCTAGCTGATGATACCATCGAAAACTTTGAAGCTCGTATTCATGAGGCAGAGTACAAGTTGTATCCAGAGGTTATTAGAGAATTGTTGGATAAGTAAATGAAAGGAAATAACATGACTAAACGCGCCTTAATCAGCGTCTCAGACAAAGCGGGCATTGTTGAATTTGCCCAAAAACTTAAAAAACTCGGTTGGGAGATTATCTCGACGGGTGGAACCAAGGTTGCCCTTGATAATGCTGGAGTAGAGACCATTGCGATCAATGATGTGACGGGCTTCCCAGAAATGATGGATGGCCGTGTCAAGACCCTTCACCCAAATATCCATGGTGGGCTTCTCGCTCGTCGTGATCTCGATAGCCACCTTGAGGCGGCTAAGGACAATCAGATCGAGCTCATTGACCTTGTTGTGGTCAACCTTTATCCTTTCAAGGAAACGATTCTCAAACCAGATGTGACTTACGCTGATGCGGTGGAAAATATCGATATCGGTGGGCCATCTATGCTTCGTTCAGCAGCGAAAAACCACGCTAGCGTAACGGTTGTAGTAGACCCTGCTGATTATGCTGTTGTTCTTGACGAATTGTCAGCAAACGGTGAAACAAGTTATGAAACTCGCCAACGTTTGGCGGCTAAGGTTTTCCGCCACACAGCAGCTTATGACGCCTTGATTGCAGAGTATTTCACAGCTCAAGTGGGTGAAGAAAAACCTGAAAAGCTCACTTTGACCTATGACCTTAAGCAAGCTATGCGTTACGGGGAAAATCCTCAACAGGATGCAGATTTCTACCAAAAAGCCTTGCCAACGGATTACTCCATTGCTTCAGCTAAACAGTTGAATGGTAAAGAATTGTCCTTCAATAACATTCGTGACGCTGATGCGGCGATTCGTATCATTCGTGATTTCAAAGACCGTCCAACCGTTGTGGCTCTCAAACACATGAACCCATGTGGAATCGGTCAGGCTGATGACATCGAGACTGCTTGGGACTACGCTTATGAGTCTGACCCAGTGTCTATCTTCGGTGGTATTGTCGTTCTCAACCGTGAGGTGGATGCTGCGACAGCTGAGAAGATGCACGGCGTTTTCCTTGAAATCATCATCGCACCAAGCTATACGGATGAAGCGCTAGCCATTTTGACCAACAAAAAGAAAAACTTGCGGATCCTGGCCTTGCCATTTGACGCTCAAGACGCTAGCGAGGTGGAAGCAGAATACACAGGTGTTGTCGGTGGACTCCTCGTTCAAAACCAAGACGTGGTCAAGGAAAGCCCAGCTGACTGGCAAGTGGTGACCAAACGCCAACCAACTGAGACAGAGGCGACTGCTCTTGAGTTCGCTTGGAAAGCTATCAAGTACGTCAAATCAAACGGTATCATCGTGACTAATGACCACATGACACTTGGTGTTGGCCCTGGTCAAACCAATCGTGTGGCTTCTGTTCGTATCGCCATTGATCAGGCTAAAGATCGTCTTGATGGTGCTGTTCTTGCTTCCGACGCCTTCTTCCCATTTGCGGATAACGTGGAAGAAATCGCCAAAGCAGGCATTAAAGCCATCATCCAGCCAGGAGGCTCTGTCCGTGATCAAGAATCCATCGAAGCTGCGGACAAATATGGCTTGACTATGGTCTTTACAGGAGTGAGACATTTTAGACATTAAGAAGCAAAAGGGAAGAAAACAGTTTCTTTCCTTTTTTGGCTTAAAATGCTAAGTGAAACAAGATTAAAACGAACGTTTGTGATATAATGTTAGTAAATAATTCGCAAAAGAGGTTGAGAGATGAAGCTGTTAGTTGTCGGTTCGGGTGGTCGTGAACATGCGATTGCTAAGAAGTTGCTTGAGTCAAAAGACGTTGAAAAAGTTTTTGTAGCTCCTGGAAATGACGGAATGACTCTGGATGGTCTGGAATTGGTAAATATCTCTATTTCCGAACATTCTAAGTTAATTGAATTTGCAAAGGTCAACGATATCGCTTGGACCTTCATTGGGCCGGATGATGCTCTTGCCGCTGGAATAGTGGATGATTTCAATGCATCAGGCCTCAAGGCTTTTGGTCCGACTAGGGCTGCTGCTGAGCTGGAGTGGTCCAAGGATTTTGCTAAGGAAATCATGGTCAAATACGACGTTCCGACAGCAGCCTATGGCACATTTTCAGATTTCGAGGAGGCCAAGGCTTATATCGAGGAGAAAGGCGCTCCTATCGTTGTCAAGGCGGATGGATTGGCGCTTGGGAAAGGTGTCGTCGTTGCGGAGACGGTTGAGCAAGCAATCGAAGCCGCTCACGAGATGCTTTTGGACAATAAATTCGGTGACTCAGGTGCTCGTGTGGTTATTGAGGAATTCCTTGACGGGGAGGAGTTCTCTCTCTTTGCCTTTGTCAATGGGGACAAGTTTTACATCCTGCCGACGGCTCAGGATCACAAACGTGCTTACGATGGTGACAAGGGCCCTAACACTGGTGGGATGGGTGCCTATGCGCCAGTTCCTCACATGTCACAGAGCGTGGTTGACACAGCGGTTGAGACTATTGTCAAGCCAGTCCTTGAGGGCATGATCCAGGAGGGTCGCCCTTATCTGGGTGTGCTCTACGCCGGGCTTATTTTGACTGCTGACGGTCCGAAGGTCATCGAGTTCAACGCTCGATTTGGAGATCCTGAAACACAGATTATCTTGCCTCGTTTGACATCTGACTTTGCACAAAATATCACGGATATTCTCAATGGCAAGGAGCCGAACATCACTTGGACGGACAAGGGTGTGACTCTGGGTGTGGTTGTCGCGTCAAACGGCTACCCGCTAGACTATGAAAAAGGTGTTGAATTGCCAGCAAAAACCAAGGGAGATATCATCACCTACTATGCAGGGGCTAAGTTTTCGGAAAATAGCAGAGCACTGCTCTCAAACGGTGGACGTGTCTATATGCTGGTCACCACAGCAGATACCGTCTCAGCTGCGCAGGAAAAAATCTACGACCAACTAAAAAAACAAGACACAACAGGCCTCTTTTACCGAACAGATATCGGAAGCAAGGCTATAAAGTAAAAGTATAAAAATAACGCGATGAAGTCGCCAAATACGATAATGGTCGCCGTGGTGAAAAGACCATAACAGTGAATGTTCTGGTCAGGGGGAAACTTTGAGACCTTAGGCTCAAAGTTTAGGAATGAAACCGAAGGTTTGCTTCCGTCCCCACCACCTAAGACCATTATCAAAAAAGAAGAAAAAAGGAAAAATTATGACTAAACCAATTGTTTCCATCATCATGGGCTCTAAATCCGACTGGGCAACCATGCAAAAAACTGCTGAAGTCCTAGATCGCTTCGGTGTTGCTTACGAAAAGAAGGTGGTCTCTGCCCACCGCACGCCGGACCTTATGTTCAGACATGCCGAAGAAGCTCGTAGCCGTGGTATCAAGGTCATCATCGCAGGCGCTGGAGGCGCAGCCCATTTACCAGGCATGGTAGCAGCCAAAACAACCCTTCCAGTCATTGGTGTGCCCGTCAAGTCTCGTGCCCTTAGTGGCGTGGACTCGCTCTACTCTATCGTACAGATGCCGGGCGGTGTGCCTGTGGCGACCATGGCTATCGGTGAGGCAGGTGCGACCAACGCAGCCCTCTTTGCCCTCCGTCTCCTGTCAGTAGAGGATCAGGCTATCGCAATAGCGTTAGCAGATTTTGCCGAAGAACAAGGAAAAATCGCAGAGGAGTCGACAAATGAGCTCATCTAAAACAATCGGAATTATCGGTGGTGGTCAGCTGGGTCAGATGATGGCCATTTCTGCTATCTACATGGGGCACAGGGTTATCGCGCTGGATCCTGCGGCGGATTGCCCGGCCTCTCGCGTGGCGGAAATCATTGTGGCTCCTTATAATGATGTGGAGGCCCTCCGTCAGTTGGCTGAGCGTTGCGATGTCCTCACCTATGAGTTTGAAAATGTCGATGCAGACGGTTTGGATGCCGTTATCAAGGAGGGACAGCTCCCTCAAGGGACAGACCTGCTCCGCATTTCTCAAAATCGTATCTTTGAAAAGGACTTCCTTTCCAACAAAGCTCAAGTCACCGTGGCTCCTTACAAGGTTGTGACCTCAAGCCAAGACTTGACAGATATCGACCCGTCTAAAAACTATGTCCTCAAGACTGCGACTGGTGGTTATGATGGGCATGGACAAAAGGTCATTCGCTCAGAAGCAGACTTGGAAGAAGCCTATGCACTGGCTGATTCAGCGGACTGTGTCTTGGAAGAATTTGTCAATTTTGACCTTGAAATTTCCGTCATCGTGTCAGGAAATGGAAAGGATGTGACAGTTTTCCCAGTTCAGGAAAATATCCATCGCAACAATATCCTGTCTAAGACCATCGTACCAGCCCGCATTTCAGAAAGTCTAGCAGACAAGGCCAAAGCTATGGCTGTACGTATCGCAGAACAGCTGAGTCTCTCTGGAACTCTCTGCGTAGAAATGTTTGCGACGGCTGATGATATTATTGTCAATGAGATTGCCCCACGTCCACATAACTCTGGCCACTATTCTATTGAAGCCTGTGATTTCTCGCAGTTTGACACTCATATTCTCGGCGTTCTCGGAGCACCATTGCCAGCTATCCACCTGCATGCGCCAGCCGTCATGCTCAACGTACTCGGTCAGCATGTCGAGGCCGCTGAAAAGTATGTCGCACAAAATCCAAGCGCCCACCTCCACCTGTATGGTAAAATAGAAGCGAAACACAACCGTAAAATGGGGCATGTGACTTTGTTTAGTGATGTGCCGGATGAGGTGGAGGAGTTTTAAAAATAGTTTATTTGAACAATCTATATGACATCTCTAAAAATAGAAAATCAGTAGTTTTTAGAGGTGAGCATAGTTATTAATGTATTGTTGATATGCAGGGATTTAGAAAGGATATTTAATGCAGTATGGTTATAATCAAAGATTCAAAATTTGAAAAAGCAGACTTAGATAGAGATTTTACTGAAGTTGATTTTAGAACAATTGATCCAAAATGTATGTCAGGTTACCAATTGGAAGTTGTTGATGAAGAGATTATAAAAAAGTTTAAATCGTTTATTAGTAATGTTAATTTTAGCGATTCATTTTTTACTTATTATAGAGGCACTCGATTAAAGCATATAAGTTCAGATATAAGCTATATTTTAAAACATGGATTAAATAAATTCTTTATTGTTGGGGACAAAGGAGTTGATTTTATTGAAAATCAACTTGGGGCTAGTCAAAATCAAATACTCTCAGAACAATTTAATAATGAGGAGTACTTATTGAGGGAAATTAAAACAAAAATAAATATTGATGAGTTCTTTTTACCCTCAGATAAAAAGATGAAGTTGAGGTTATTACAAGCAATTGTTCATAATTGTGGGAAAGAAACTTTCTCTGATTTTAAATCTTATGTTTCCCATTATGTTTCAACTACAGTTGGAAATGGGAATTATAATATTGCAAAAAACTTTATTGATAACGAAGGTTTTATTATTTTTGGATTTGAAAAAATCGGTAAATATTTTGTTAATTCGAAGGAATTGCAACTACTACTGTATAAGTCAGAAGAACATCAATCTATCATTGATTTTGAACAAGAAATTATGATTGAGAATGTTTTGTGGCCTTCAAATATTTTTGGATTATTTTATATACATAATGATAAAAGAATGTTTATCATTAATCCTTGGTTGGTCGTGAAATTGCAACAAATTGAAAATATGGAGATTGTTCCTGAAGATTCTTTTGATCCTTTAATTTATGTAGATCAAAGTAATTTTGATAATATTTATAAGGAGTTGGGATACGGAGAATATCTATGTAGACCATATTGAGCAATAGATAATTAACTGATATTAATTTTTAGTTTGAAAAAGAAAGGGAGAAGAGGCCTGTATTCGCTTAGCTAAATACAAGTTAGGGTAATATTTATGATTCAAATTATCGTCAATGCTTTTGTGGAAAAGGATAAGACTGGAGCTGTTGTAGAAGTTTTGTATGCTAGTAGCAATCACGAAAAAGTGAAAGCAAAATATGAAGAGCTAGTTGCTCAATACTCCGAAAACTATTTAGCAATTTATGATTTACCGACGGATACGGACTTGAACACACTAGCTCACTATCCATCTGTGTTTATTGGGAAAGAGGAGTTTGGGTAAGTAAAATATAATATAGTTTAGGAAGGTGTTTGCAATATGGAAAATAAAGTATATTATGGAGAATATTCTTTAGAGCATTGGAAAGAGTTGATTTTAAAAAAGAATATTATTTTACCAGGCTATCAACGTTATTTTGTTTGGGATGTTCAGAAAGCTGAAAAGCTGATTGAAAGTTTTAGAAAAAATGAGTTTGTTCCTCCAGTAACAATAGGTTCGTATGTTACGGATAAGGGTCGTGAAAACTTAATACTTGATGGACAGCAAAGGTTAACGAGTATTCTATTGAGCTATTTGGGAATTTTTCCAAATAAAGAAAAATATAAAAAGAAAGTGCAGACTTTCGCTGATGATAATGATATGGAATATGATGATGATGAATATGACAACATTTTAGATTGGTCTTTGAGATATTTAACAGAAAAAGGTTCCGATAAAGAGAAAATCCTATCAAAAATTGAACCTGATACTTATGATCAGATTTCTTCTGTTAATGATGATTTTATGAAAAATCATTACTTAGGTTTTTCTTATTTAGTACCACAAAAAGACAGTAAAAACGATGACACCGAATTTTATTCAGAGCAACAAAATTTCTATTCTTCCGTGTTTCGTAATATCAATATACAGGGAGAGCCACTTCTTCCTCAAGAAAGTAGGAGATCTTTATATTTCCTAAAAGATACTTTTGTAGATTTTTTTGAACCAAAATTTTCAAAATCAGTATTTGTAAATGATTCCAGAATGGATTTTGTGAGATATATGGCTATACTTTCACATTATAAAAAAGTTGGGAAGCTAACCAAGGTGGGGTATGGTTATGCAAGGAGAATGGAAAATTTATATGAAAAATTTATTTATTCTGTTGCTAATAATGAAAATCAAGATCTTTTTGAAAAATTACCGAAGGAGATTATTGAAGATGATTATCATATTTTGTTAGGTGAGATTGAAAGCACTATTAATCAGCTATTTCCAGAAAGACGTTTCAAATCAATTATAGAACTGGATGTTAATGTTTTTGGCCTGTTAGAACATGTAATTTTTCAAAATAAGCGGATTGATATGTTGAAAAAATCAGATTTGATAGATGACTTAGAAGAGCAAATTAGATATTTTAAAGATGATAGCAATCATACAAGAAATCCAGCTGCTTTAAAGCATTTAAGAAGTAGGATGCAATCATCTATAGACATTTATGGAAAGTACACATTATGATCAATCATAGAGAGTTCATTTTAACACCTGTTGAAAGTGTATTAAAAGAAGCTATAGTTGCTAATTTTGGAATTGGCAGTGGGATTGAAACCTACCCAGTTAATGAATATATTATGAATTCAGTTTTTCTGAAAATGACAGGCTTTCAAGAACAAAAATTAAAATTTATTACATGGGAGATAGCCTCTAATGATTTAGAATATAGAAGGACGCTCCTGAATAATGATGATAAATTAGGTGAGTACTCGAAACTTGAAGCGAAGAATAAAGTGTTTCGAAGATTTGTTGAAGCTATCATGGTATTGGATAAAGAGTTCAATGTTTACGAATCTTTGAATAAGAGTAATCTTCAAAAAGAAACCACAGACTACGTAAAAAAAGTTTTTAAAGGTACTAACTTATCAACGTGGCATCAAAGAAAATTTAATTCTTTTTTTAAAACTAATGAAAATGAACTAATTCCAATTAACCAATTCCTACAGCCAAATTCAAAAGGAAATCTTGGACCACTGTTTCAGAGTATTATCCAAAATAGATATGAAGAACTATATAAACAGAGAAATACCTTAGCTCACAATTTGTCCTCTTATAGGGTTAGTTCACAATCTTTCAGAGAATTGGCTATAACTACAGATAAAGATAAAAACTATTTTATATGGTTTTCTATTTTAATATTAATTGATAAGATATTTATTGATTTATATAAAATATATGTGGTGAAACTATCAGAAAAATTTTAGCAGTTGAATTTCATGGGGAATTTGGATTGTTTTTTATAATATAAAAGGAGACTCAACAATGATCAACCGTTACTCTCGCCCCGAAATGGCGAATATTTGGACTGAGGAAAATAAGTACAAGGCTTGGCTGGAGGTAGAGATTCTGGCTGATGAGGCCTGGGCTGAGCTGGGTGAAATTCCCAAGGGAGATGTGGCCTTGATTCGTGAAAAGGCAGGCTTTGACATCGACCGCATCTTGGAGATTGAGCAGGAGACGCGCCACGATGTGGTGGCCTTTACGCGTGCGGTTTCTGAGACGCTGGGCGAGGAGCGCAAGTGGGTGCACTATGGCTTGACTTCTACCGACGTGGTGGATACTGCCTATGGTTACCTCTACAAGCAGGCCAACGACATCATCCGTCGTGACCTTGAAAACTTCACCAAGATCATCGCTGACAAAGCTAAGGAGCACAAGTTCACCATCATGATGGGGCGTACCCATGGTGTGCACGCGGAGCCGACGACTTTTGGTCTCAAGCTTGCAACTTGGTACAGCGAAATGAAGCGCAATATCGAGCGTTTCGAGCATGCGGCTGCTGGTGTAGAAGCTGGTAAGATTTCTGGTGCGGTTGGGAACTTTGCCAACATTCCACCATTCGTTGAGCAATACGTCTGCGATAAATTGGGTATCCGTGCCCAAGAAATCTCTACACAGGTGCTTCCTCGTGACCTTCATGCTGAGTACTTTGCAGTTCTTGCCAGCATCGCGACTTCTATCGAGCGTATGGCGACTGAGATTCGTGGTCTGCAAAAATCTGAGCAGCGCGAGGTAGAAGAGTTCTTTGCTAAGGGGCAAAAGGGTTCATCTGCCATGCCTCACAAACGCAATCCTATCGGATCTGAAAATATGACTGGTCTGGCGCGTGTTATCCGTGGGCACATGATTACAGCCTATGAAAACGTGGCTCTTTGGCACGAACGTGACATCTCTCACTCATCAGCTGAGCGTATCATCACACCAGATACAACTATTTTGATCGACTACATGCTCAACCGTTTCGGTAATATCGTCAAGAACTTGACCGTCTTCCCAGAAAATATGATCCGTAACATGAACTCAACTTTTGGTCTTATCTTTAGCCAACGTGCGATGTTGACTTTGATTGAAAAAGGGATGACGCGTGAGCAGGCTTATGACTTGGTGCAGCCAAAGACCGCCCAGTCTTGGGACAATCAAGTGGATTTCAAGCCTCTGCTAGAAGCGGACCCAGAAGTAACCTCACGCCTCACTCAAGAAGAGATTGATGAAATCTTCAATCCTACATACTACACCAAGCGCGTGGATGAAATCTTCAAGCGCGTGGGGCTGGATTAAACAAAAAAGATGAGAGTGGGACAGAAATCGGTAATTGGTTAGAATTCGATTTCGTCGTCCCACCTCCGCACAGTTGAGTAGGGCTGTAAAAG